>Ga0209262_10000235_pt1 | contig 29650 bp, 29 predicted proteins | sample Lowcelwee11metaG_FD_187171 | JGI IMG/M metagenome (GOLD analysis project Ga0209262, IMG submission 187171) | Freshwater pond sediment microbial communities from the University of Edinburgh, under environmental carbon perturbations - Low... | ecosystem: Environmental > Aquatic > Freshwater >... | reverse complement strand
CTGCGTCATCTGTTCGAGCTGTCCCATGGACTGGTTGACCCCCCCGATCTCGCTCGACTGGATGCGGGCGTCCTGCGTGATCGCCTGGATCACGTGGCTGACCTCGGCCACTTGCCGCACGATCTGGGACATTGCGCTCCCGGCTTCCTGCACCAGACGGGACCCCGACGCCACTTCGTCGCGGCTGGCCTCGATCAAGGCCTTGATCTCGCGGGCCGCCTCGGCTGAACGCTGGGCCAGCAGGCGCACTTCGCCGGCGACGACGGCAAATCCACGCCCCTGCTCACCCGCCCGCGCGGCCTCTACGGCCGCATTGAGCGCCAGGATATTGGTCTGGAAGGCAATCCCGTCGATGACCGCCGTGATATCGGCGATGCGACTGCTGGTCGTCTGGATGCCGGCCATGCTGAGCACGACCTGCTGAACCAGATCGCCGCATTGCCCCGCCGACGAAGCCGCGGACGATGCAATCCCGTTGGCCGCATGTGCCGAATCGGCCGTCTTGCGCACCGTGCTGGTCAGCGTGTCCAGGGACGCTGCCGCCTGCTGCAGGCTGGCGGCGGCCTGCTCGGTACGGCTGCTCAGGTCATTGTTGCCGCTGGCGATCTGGGCACTCGCCTCGGTCACTCCCTCGGCGCCTTGCCGGACCTCCTGAACCATGGTCCGCAGCGAGGCCACCATGGTATTGAAGTCGCCGGCCATCTGCCCCAGTTCGTCGCTGGAATAGACCGGGACCTCCTTGGACAGATTGCCCGCCCTGACACTGGCAATACCCTCGGTCAGATGCGCCAGCGGCCGCCGGATACCCCGCAACAAGGACTGCCCCAGCAACAGGCCAGAGGCAACGGCAAACCCCAGCCCCAGACCGATGATCCAGAAGAGTTGACGGACGGCTGCACTCACCTGCTCGCCTCCCCGTGTGGTCAGTTCACTGGTGTGCAGCATGGCCTGGCCTATCTGCGCTTCGGCTGCCACCGCGGATTTCAGGTGCGCCTGGATTTCCTCTTCATAGACGGCCTGATCGAGGATTTCCTTGCTCTCGATGCGCGCCAGAATGCCGCCGAGCCGCGAAGCGTAGGTCTCGAACTCGCTCGCACCCTGCCGGATCGAATCCAGCACCTGCGGATGGAATTCAGCCTCGCCCACGCTGCGCATCAGGGCACTGGCCTCGGCGACGTGCTGCTTCCATTCTGAGATGCGCTGTGGCACCCGGTCCATCTTCATCAGCAGGTCGATCGAGATGTCTTTTTCGGCTCTGCGTGCCTGGCTGACGCTCTTCTGCATGTCCGACATGCGCAGCAACTGCACCAGATCGGATTCAACCGTCTGCCTGGCCTGCTGGTGGAGGCCATAGACCGACCAGGCGGTGAATCCACCGGCGACCAGCATCAATCCCAGCAACAAGCCAATGGTCAGTTCAATCCGCTGCACCAGCGTCAGCTTCAGCGCTCTCATAACTCTCCCCGATCCACCAGACCACAGGCGTGGCCTTCAAGTGTGACGAGGGAAAGTTTATGACTGCTGCGTTACGCTTTCATGACGCTCGACGGCGGCTTCAGGGAAGCAGATCCAGAGCGTGCATGTAAGCCGGGCTGACCATGAGTTCATCCCAGTCCGGAGCCGGCGTCTGCGGCAGCAGGGCCAGGCGCCGGGATTCACCCGTCTCGTCCGGCTGCCACTTTCCTCTGACCTGCGCCTCGGTCATGCCGGCAATCAACTCATCGACCGCCTGCCCGCCGTCCAGCGACTGGTTGCACAGCAACACCATGTCACAGCCGGCGTTCAGCGCCGTCACGGCGGCCTCGATGTAACCGACCTGGCGGCCATCAATCATCCGCGCGCCCGCCATGCTGAGGTCGTCGCTGAAGACGGCTCCCTGGAAACGCAGGCGGCCGCGCAGGATATCGCCCAGCCACTTCTCGGAGAAACCCGCCGGGCGCGCATCCACCCTGGGATAGATGACGTGCGCCGGCATCACGCTGTCCAGCGCCGTGCTGAGCCAGCCGTAGGGCGCCGCGTCGTCGGCCAGGATGGCCTTGAGGCTGCGCCTGTCCACCGGAATCGCGGTGTGCGAATCGGCTTTCACGAAACCGTGCCCCGGGAAGTGCTTGCCGCAGCTGGCCATGCCGGCCAGGCGCAGGCCGTGCATCAGGCTCTTGGCGAGCAGGGTGACAACGCGCGGGTCGCGGCCGAAAGCGCGGTCCCCGATGACACCGCTCTCGCCATGGTCCAGGTCGAGCACCGGGGTGAAGCTGAAGTCCACGCCGCAGGCGCGCAACTCACTGGCCAGCACCTGGCCGCAGGCCGTGGCGGCATTGGTGGCGCCCAGTTGATCACGCTGCCACAGCGCTCCCAGGGCGCGCATGGGCGGCAGATGGGTGAAGCCACCCGTCTTGAAGCGCTGCACGCGGCCACCTTCATGGTCGACGCAGATCAGCAGGTCGGCCCGGATATTTTTGATCTCGGCGCACAAGGCGGCCAGCTGGGCGCGGTCCTGCCAGTTGCGGCCGAACAGGATGATGCCTCCCACCAGGGGGTGGGCCAGCCGGCGGCGGTCGTCTGCGTTCAGGGCGATGCCGGCGATGTCGATGATCAGGGGGGCGTGCTGGCTCATACGATCCTCTTCAGTGACTGGACGGTTCGCTGGACTTCTTCTCGACCACGACAAAGCTGGCGGCGTAATCGGTCTCGTCTGTCACGGTGACATGGGCACTCAGGCCCTGCGCCTCAAACCAGGTCTTGAGTTCGCCATGCAGCACGATAAAGGGCTTGCCGCTGGGCAGCTTGCCCACCTCGCACAGGCGCCAGCTCATGGGCAAACGCATGCCCAGCCCGATGGCCTTGGAAAACGCCTCCTTGGCGGAAAAGCGGGTGGCCAGATAACGCAGGCCGCGTTCGGGCCAACGCACGCTGCGCGCCTTCCAGGTAGCGAATTCGGCATCGCTGAGCACGCGCTGGGCGAAACGCTCGCCATGCCGCTCGATGCTGAGGCGGATGCGCCGCACGTCGCAGATGTCGGTGCCGATGCCGTAGATCATCTGGCCGCGTCGCTGATGCAGCGCAGGTAGTCCCGGACCGTGGCGCCATAACCCAGCTCCAGTGCATCGGCCATCAAGGCATGTCCGATGGACACCTCGGCCACGCCGGGCACCTGGCGCAGGAACTCGGTGAGGTTGTCGCGGTTCAGGTCATGGCCGGCATTCACGCCCAGGCCTGCGTCCAGGGCGGCCTGGGCTGCCGCCGCGTAGCGCTGCAGCTGGGCCTCCTGGCTGGCGTGGCCCCAGGCGGCGGCGTAGGGCTCGGTGTAGAGCTCGACCCGGTCGGCCCCGACGGACCTGGCCTGCGCCATCTGCTCCGGGAGCGGATCCATGAACAGGCTGACGCGCACACCCAGCGCATGGCACTCGGTGATCAGCGGGCGCAGCCGCTCGGCATCCTGCGGGAAAGTCCAGCCGTGGTCGCTGGTGAATTGCCCCTCGGCATCGGGCACGAAGGTGGCCTGCTGCGGGCGGACCTGACGGATCAATTCCATCAGGTTGTGAAAAGGGTTGCCCTCGATATTGAGTTCGCGGTCCGGCCAGTCCTGCATCAGCGCGGCCAGGTCGAAAACGTCTTGCGCGCGGATGTGACGCCCATCGGGCCTGGGGTGCACCGTGATGCCGTGGGCCCCGGCCTGCAGGCACAGCGTCGCCGCGCGCGTGACGCTGGGTATGCCCAGGTGGCGCGTGTTGCGCACCAGTGCGACCTTGTTGACGTTGACGGACAGGGCTGTTTTGGTTTTCATAGGGACTGAATATCCACCATCATCTGCCGGGTGCGCAGCGTGGACACCCCGCAATGGTAATGTAGCAAGGCACGAAGCTGGGGCTTGAGCTCGTTCATGACCGCCGCACAGGCGCGCAGGGTATCGGTGAAGGGGGCACCAGATTCCAGCGCCCGCTGCAAGGCCAGCCACTGCGCACCGCTCAGGCCCGCGCGATCTGCCTCGTTGCTGATGCGAAGACCGCCTTCGGGCACCAGTGTGTAAGGGATGTCGGCGGCGAGCGGGGCCAGCGTCAGGGTCTGGTGATCCAGCCGAGGCAGCAGGCCGATCTCGCGCAGCAGCAGCAGCTCGAAGGTGCGCAGGGCGGCCTGGAGCACTTCGTCATGCTCGGAGGCCAGCACACGCACCACATTGGCATAGACATCGAACAAGACCGGATGCGGGTCATCGCGTGCCAGCAGCTGCAGCAGAAGTTCGTTGAGGTAATAGCCCGACAGCAGGGATTCACCGGTGGGCATGACATGACCGCCCATCCATTCGGCACCCTTGAGCGTACGGATCTCGGCCTCGCCGCCGTAGCTCAGTTGCAAGGGTTGCAACGGCAACAGCACCGGGCGAAAACTGGAACTGGGCCGCTTGGCGCCCTTGGCCACCAGGGCAATGCGGCCATGATGGCGCGTGAACACCTCCAGGATCAGGCTGGTTTCGCTCCAGTCGTAGTGGTGCAGCACATAGGCCGGTTCATCACTGATGCGCCGGATAACCATTCAGGGGTTCACTCGTAGCCGAACGACCGGACACGCGCCTCGTCATCAGCCCAGCCCGAACGCACCTTGACCCAGAGCTCGATAAACACCTTGGCATCCATCAGTTTTTCCAGCTCCACGCGGGCCTCGGTGCCGATACGCTTGATACGCTCGCCCTTGTCGCCGATCACCATGGCCTTGTGGCCGTCACGCTCGACGACGATGGTGGCCGCGATGCGCACCAGGCGTTTCTGGCCCTTCTTCTGTGCCGCTTCCTCTTCGAACTTGTCGATCACCACAGTGGACGTGTATGGAAGTTCGTCGCCGGTCAGGCGGAACAGCTTCTCGCGCACGATCTCACCTGCGAGGAATTTCTCGCTACGGTCGGTCAGCTCGTCTTCAGAATACCACCACGCCTGCTCGGGCAGGTATTTCTCGCATATCCCCAGCAGGCGTTCAACGTCCTTGGCATTCTTGGCCGACAGCGGGACAAATTCCACAAACGCATGCCGCTGCTGCATCTCCTGCAACCAGGGCGCAATTTCGGCGCGCCGGTTGACCTGGTCCAGCTTGTTGGCCACCAACAGCGTGGGGATGTCCTTGTTCAACAGCGCCAGCACCTTGGCATCGGCCTGATTGAACATGCCTGCCTCCACCACGAACAGGATCAGGTCCACATCGCCCACAGCCCCCATCACAGTCTTGTTCAAGGAACGGTTCAGGGCATTGCTGTGACGGGTCTGGAAACCGGGCGTATCGACAAACACAAACTGGGTCGAACCCTGGGTTCGCATGCCAGTGATACGGTGGCGCGTAGTCTGCGCCTTGCGCGAGGTGATGCTGATCTTCTGCCCCACCAGGGCATTGAGCAGCGTGGACTTGCCGACGTTGGGCTTGCCGACAATAGCGACGAGGCCGCAGCGCTGCGGTGCTTCGGCAGAGGGGGTTACAACTGTGCTTTCCATGAGGTCAGGCCTTGTCCCGCGTCTTGAGGGATTGCAACATGGCCGCAGCAGCAGCCTGCTCGCCGGCCCGGCGCGAGTTGCCAATGCCACGCTCGTTGAGGTTCAGTTCAGAGACTTCGCATTCAATGTCGAAAGTCTGCCGATGGGCGGCCCCCAGTGTGCCCACCACACGGTACAACGGCAACTTGAGTTTACGCGCCTGCAGCCATTCCTGGAGCTCTGTTTTGGCATCCTTGGCACTGGCCTGCATCTGCGGGTTGATTTCCACGGCCTCGAAAAGACGCTGTACGAGCCCCTGGGCAGCGCCATAGCCGGCATCCAGATAGACCGCGCCAATCAGCGCTTCCAGGGCATCTGCCAGGATCGATGGCCGACGGCTGCCGCCGGAGCGAACTTCACCCTCGCCCAGACGCACCACCTCGGACAAACCCAGTCCTGCGGCCAGCTGGTGCAGGGTGTCCTGCTTGACCAGGTTGGCGCGGATACGCGAAAGATCGCCTTCTGGCAAGGCGCTGAGCCGCCGGTATAGCAGGTCGGCCACGGCCAGATTGAGGACGGAGTCGCCCAGGAATTCCAGCCGTTCGTTGTGATCGATCGCGAAACTGCGGTGCGTCACCGCACGTGCCAGCAAGGCTGGGTCAGAGAAATGATGCTGCAGGCGTTCCTGCAACCCGGTCAGACCATCAGTCACGCTATTTGGTGCTTCCTTCGTACTTGAGCGTCAGCCAGGCCGGACCGGCCAGATGGATCTCGCGCTCATAGGCAAAGCTGACGACGACCTTGTCACCGTTTTTGGTCACCGTCAGATCCTTGCCAGTGACGGACTTGATGTCATCGATCGCCGCGGCCCTGTCAAAAACTGCCCGAACATCCGCGACGGTGCCACCCTCCGCGGCAGCTTTCTTGGCCGCCTTATGAATAGCCTGCAGCTCGATCGCCGTCGGGATGACCTGCGCCAGAACGACCCCGCTGACCGCCAGGATGCCCCCAATGAACAGCAGGCCAATAAAGGTGATGCCACGTTGCCCCGACTTCAGTTGCCTTGCCATAGTTTCCCCCATCTATCAATCATCAACATCAGTTGAACGAACCAATGCGCTTGAGGTTGCCGAAGTTCATCCAGACAAAGAAGGCCTTGCCCACGATGTTCTGGTCCGGCACAAAGCCCCAGTAACGCGAATCCAGCGAATTATCGCGATTGTCGCCCATCATGAAATAGTGTCCTTCAGGCACCTTGCAGACCACCCCCTCCACACCGTAGCGGCAGTTCTGCCGCGAGGGGAAGTCGCCGATTTCAGCCTCTGAAAAGCCGCCACGGCGCTCGCCGTCGACGATCATGCGGTGCGGTTTCTCCCCCAGAGCCTCGCCATACTGCTTGAAGTAGCGCATGGCATCCTCGTCGAAGAACTCTGGCAGTTCGCTGGTTGCCACTGGCTGGCCATTGATGGTCAGCCGCTTGTTCAGGTAGGCCACCTCGTCGCCCGGCACGCCGACGACTCGCTTGATGTAATCCTGGCTGGGCCGAGGCGGGTAGCGAAATACCATGACGTCGCCGCGCTGGGGCTTGTTGCCCTCGGTGAGCCTGGTATTGAGCACCGGCAGGCGGATGCCGTAGTGGTATTTGTTGACCAGGATCAGGTCACCCACGAGCAAGGTGGGAATCATGGAGCCCGAGGGAATCTTGAAGGGCTCGAACAGGAAGGAGCGCAGCAGGAAGACCACCACGATCACCGGGAACAGGCCCGCCGTCCAGTCCAGCCACCAAGGCTGCATCAGCAGCAGCCCGCGGGCCTGGGCCAGCTCTCCGCCCTCGTCCACCGCGATACCCTGCTGCTGCAGACCTGCGCGACGTTGTTGCGTCTCGGCCTCCAGCCGGGCCGCCGCGGCCTGGCGCTGCGGCAGGAAATAAAATCGCTCGGCCAGCCAGTACAGGCCCGTGACCACCGAGGCCAGGAACAGCAACAGGGCGAAATTGCCCTCGATCACCCCGAAATACCAGGCACCTATATAGCCGGCGAAAGCCGCCAGCACCATAGCGGTAAGGATCTGCATCAGTCCTCCACCTGCAAAATTGCCAGAAAGGCTTCCTGAGGAACTTCCACTGAACCGATCTGCTTCATGCGTTTCTTTCCTGCTTTCTGTTTCTCGAGGAGCTTGCGTTTGCGGCTGATATCGCCACCGTAGCATTTTGCCAGCACGTTCTTGCGCAGCGCCTTGATGTTCTCGCGCGCGATGATGTTGGCGCCGATGGCGGCCTGGATGGCCACATCGAACTGCTGGCGGCTGATGATCTCGCGCATCTTGGCCGCCACGGCCCGGCCCCGGAAGGCGGCCTGGCTGCGATGCACGATGATGGACAGGGCGTCGACCTTCTCGCCGTTGAGCAGAATGTCGACCTTCACCACGTCCGATGCGCGGTATTCCTTGAACTCGTAGTCCATGCTGGCGTAGCCCCGGCTGACGGACTTGAGCTTGTCGAAAAAGTCCAGCACGATCTCACCCAGCGGCAGTTCGTAGGTCAGCATGACCTGGCGCCCGTGGTAGGCCATGTTGAGTTGGACGCCGCGCTTCTGGTTGGCCAGGGTCATGACCGGGCCCACGTACTCCTGCGGCATGTACAGGTGCACCGTCACGATGGGCTCGCGGATCTCCTGGAGCTGGCTCTGGTCCGGCATCTTGGATGGGTTCTCGACCATGAGAACTTGGCCGTCACCCTTGAGCACCTGGTAGACGACGCTGGGCGCGGTGGTGATCAGGTCCTGGTCAAACTCGCGCTCCAGCCGCTCCTGCACGATCTCCATGTGGAGCAGGCCGAGGAAGCCACAGCGGAACCCGAAACCCAGGGCCTGGGACACTTCAGGCTCGAAATGCAGGGACGCGTCGTTGAGTTTGAGCTTCTCCAGGCTGTCGCGCAGGGCGTCGTACTGGTTGGCTTCGGTCGGGTACAGGCCGGCGAACACCTGCGGCTGGATCTCCTTGAAGCCGGGCAGCGCTTCCGTGGCCGGACCGGCGTTGTTGGGCAGCTTCTTTTCCAGCGTCACGGTATCGCCAACCTTGGCAGCCTGCAGTTCCCGGATGCCGGCAATGATGTAGCCCACTTCGCCGGCGTGTAGCGCCTCGCGTGGCTGGTTGGCGGGAGTGAACACGCCCAGGCTGCCGGCTTCATAGACCGCATTGGCGGCCATCAGCCGGATGCGTTCTCCCTTGAGCAGGCGGCCGTCGACCACCCGCACCAGCATGACCACACCAACGTAGCTGTCAAACCAGCTGTCGACGATCATGGCGCGCAGGGGACCGTCCGGATTGCCCTTCGGAGCCGGGATGCGGGCCACGATGGCCTCCAGGATGTCGTCCACCCCCATGCCGGTCTTGGCCGAACAGGGGATGGCGTCGTCGGCGTCGATGCCGATCACATCCTCGATCTCGGCCTTGGCATTCTCGGGATCGGCATTGGGCAGATCCATCTTGTTGAGCACCGGCACCACCTCCACACCCAGGTCGAGTGCGGTGTAGCAATTGGCGACCGTCTGCGCCTCCACGCCCTGGCTGGCATCGACCACCAGCAGCGCCCCCTCGCAGGCCGAGAGCGAGCGGCTGACCTCGTAGGAGAAATCCACGTGGCCGGGTGTATCGATCAGATTGAGGTTGTAGACCTGGCCATCTTGGGCCTTGTATTGCAGCGCAGCGGTCTGGGCCTTGATGGTTATCCCACGCTCTTTCTCGATATCCATGGAGTCGAGCACTTGCGCCTCCATCTCGCGCTCCTCCAGTCCACCACAGCGCTGGATCAGGCGGTCCGCGAGCGTCGATTTGCCATGATCGATGTGCGCGATGATCGAAAAATTTCTGATGTGCTTCATCAACGAGAACGCTTAAGTGGTTGAATTTAAAAAGGCGCGGGCAAGAAAAAAGGGCGCGTCGGGTTGTGACGCGCCCTGAACCAACAATCTATGGCAACTGCGATAGTTGGAGCTTCATTGTAGGCAAAAAGGTACCTCCGTACAGCCCGAAAAATCGCAAATTTCCGTCGTTGCGACGTCACAACAGGAATTTATCAACAGTTTATCAACAGATTCTTGTGGACTGATCTTGAACAAGTTGTGGGTGATCTGTGGATGCCTCTGTATGAAGGCCACAAGATCCCGCATGGTGGATTCAGACGGGGACGATATGCATGTAATGCAGGTCTGAGCCCGTGGATTCTAACCAAATTGTCGAATCATGACAATAAGTCAGTGAATACAAACTTATGAAATGGGTTTGCGCGTTTAAAAATTAAAAGATATTTGGCGCAAGGTTTGCGGAGCAAAAGCCCCCAATCCCGACACGGATTGGGGGGCGAAACGACCAGTCTTCAGCGCAACGGGCGGATCACGGCGTACTGGGCCCACTCACCCCGGCGGAACAGCACATGGACTGGCTTGCCTTTTTCGAGCTTGCTCTGCAAGGCTTCAAACTCGCGGACGCTGGCGACCTCGACATTCGCCAAGGCCAGGATCACATCGCCTTCGCGCAGGCCGGCTCGGGCGGCAGCCTCGACCGCCGCTTCCATCTGCACACCGCCCTTGAGATTGAGTTCCTTCTTCTGCGCCTCGCTCAGATCGGTCACGGTGAGGCCCAGCGTCGGGGCCGCAGCGGAACGCGGTTTATCCTCGCGCTCCTTGCGCGCCACCGGCTTCTCGACCTCGAATTCGCCGATGGTCACGGAGATATCCTGGCTGCTGCCGCGGCGAAACACGGTCAAGGTGCTGCGCGTGCCCGGCTTGAGGCTGCCGACCACACGCGGCAGGTCGGTCGATTTCTCGATCGCCTTGCCATCGACCCGGGTGATGATGTCACCGGCTTCCACCCCGGCCTTCTCGGCCGGCGAACCGGTCTCCACCCCACGCACCAGCGCGCCCTGGGGCTTGCCTAGGCCGATGGCCTCGGCCACCTCCTTCGTCACCTGGTCGATCTGCACGCCGATGCGCCCGCGTGTCACGCGTCCGCTGGAACGCAGCTGCTCGCTCACGCGCATGGCCTCGTCAATGGGGATGGCGAAGGCGATGCCCATGTAGCCCCCCGAACGTGAATAGATCTGGCTGTTGATGCCCACCACCTCGCCGCGCAGGTTGATCAGCGGCCCGCCCGAATTGCCGGGATTGATCGCCACGTCCGTCTGGATCAGGGGCAGATAGTCGCCCGTATCACGCTGCTTGGCGCTGACGATGCCCGCCGTCACGGTGTTCTCCAGGCCGAAGGGCGAACCAATCGCCATCACCCATTCACCGACCTTGAGGCGGCTCACATCGCCAATTTTCACCGCCGGCAGGCCGACTGCCTCGATCTTGACGACAGCCACGTCGGTGCGCTTGTCGGCCCCCACCAGACGGGCCTTGAATTCGCGCTTGTCCGGCAGGGTCACGAGCACCTCATCGGCGCCATCGACCACATGGGCATTGGTCATGATGTACCCGTCTGCTGACAGGATGAAGCCTGAGCCTACGCCACGCGGCTGCTCCTCGGGCTGTGGCCGCCCCGAACGCGGCGCCTGGCGCGGGAGGTTCGGCGGCACCGGCAAACCGAAGCGGCGGAAAAACTCCAGCATTTCCTCATCCGCTCCGTTGTCGTCCGCCGCACGTGCGCTGACCTTTTCCAGGGTGCGGATATTGACTACCGACGGCCCGACCTGATCGACCAGTTCGGTGAAATCCGGCAGGCCGCGCCCTTGGGCGGCGGCCGTGCCGCTCAGGAAAGAGGCTGCCATCGTCAGCAACACGACCATCCCCAGGGTCAGCAGCTTGCGCCTGGACTGGGCGGCCATAGGTAAAGCCATCGCGAACATCTTGAACCTCATGTGATCAAACGATAAAAGCAAAAACAGGGAGGCCCACGGAACGTGGGCTCATGGCATACGTTCCAGCCCCTGGGAAAAAGCCTGCAGGGTCTGGGCCGGCACTTCGCCCACGAGCGTCAGCCACCAGGACGTGCCGCCCGCCACGATACGGCGCACCAGCGCATGGGTGGCTCCCAGGGCCTGCAGCCCCTCCTGGACATGGCGACGCGGGTCATAGGCCTCGATAAACACCGAGACCGACGCCAGGCCATCGGAAAACACCCACTGCACGGCATCCACCCCGGAGGCTGAAGGACGGCGGTAGCAGCTCATGGCGCGAAAACCCGGCACTTCCTGGGCCAGCCGCCAGCCTTCGGCAGCCGGCGTGGTTTTCACCAGCGCCGGAGACTCGACCTTGTAACCCTCGGTATTGCCCATCATGCGGCTGAGCTTGTCCATGCTGACCGGAGCATCGAGCTGCAGTTCGGAAAAGGCCATCTGCTCCAGAACCCGACCCTGCGCATCCAGGGTCTGCAGCTTGACCACCAGCCCCGTGCGCTGCTCACTCCAGATGCGATAGCCAAAACGCAGGCTGTCGCGTGGGGCCAGCTGCACGATGTCGGCCTCGAAGCCGGCCACGCGTTCGCTGCCCTGTGCGCTGGCACCGTAGTGCTGTTCGATCGCCGCATCCACGGACTTGAGCAGGTGCGGGAACAGCCCGAGAGCCTCGCGTTTTTCCGCCAAGGCCACACGACTGAGCGGCGAGAAGGTCACGACCTCGTCGTTGCGCCGGAAGGTCGAGCGCGGCGTGCCGGTCAGCGACTCCACGCGCTCCATCTGCTGCTGGCCGTCACACACATGCCAGACGCGTGCGCTGGCCATGTTGCCGCCCGAGGACACCACCAACGTACCGATATAGGCCCGGCGGCGCGACGCCTCGTGCATGCGCAGCAGCCAATCGGAAATGCTGCGCTCGCGCGCTGCCGCTTGGGGGACCGCGCCGGCAACGCCAGGATCCGCAACTGCCGACAGCACCAGCCCCTGGAGCAGGACCGCCAACAGGATCAGACGAGGCCAGGACCGGGGCAGCATATGGCAGCTGGACATGCGTGGCTCAGCGCGACGGACGCTCATAGGTGGCGTTGCGCAGAAAACCCGCCGGCATCTGCAGGGCGGAGGTGCCCCCCAATTGCTGGTGCGCGGCGATCAGCTGGTCCAGCCGCGGATCACGGATCATGACGGGGGGTTCTGCGCCCGCCTGTGCCACGGATGGCTGCGGCTGGGTGGGCGCCGGTCCCGAGACCGCCATCTGAACCGCTTGCGGCGAGGGAACGGCCAACTGCCAGACCAGCACGCCGACAACCGCCAGGGAACTCAGGCCGGCCACCAGCTTCCAGCGCCAGACACTGTCGTTGGCACTGCGTTGCAGGCCAGCCCTGTGGAGTCCCGTCACCGCCCCGGGACGAACGTCTTCTTGCTGCAGGCGCTGGCGCAGGCTTGCCAAGAACGCGGCATCATGCGCACCGATCGCTGCGCCGGCACCCGCGCGCAGGACATCCCCGACCAGATGGTAGCTGTGCCAGCGCGACTGCACCTCCCGGCTGGACTCCAGGATAGCCAGGGCCTGCGTGAACTCCGCCCCCTGCAACTCGCCATCGGCCAGTGCCGAAGCCAGTTCGTGGGCCTGCTCTGCCTGTTGCCACTCGGTTTTCTGCATTTCTGTTCCTACCAACGTTTGCCTGTCTGGCGCTCCAGCATGGGACGCACCTTCGCCGAGATCGCCTCACGTGCCCGGAAAATGCGCGAGCGCACCGTCCCGATCGGACAACGCATCACGGCGGCGATGTCCTCATAACTCAAGCCCTCGATCTCGCGCAGGGTCACGGCCTGTCTCAGATCCTCGGGCAACGCCTCCAAGGCGACCTGAACGGCCGTGGCGATTTCACGCGCAGCCAGCAGGGTTTCCGGTGTTTCTTCTGCTATTGGTTCATTTCCAGGCTGAAAAGTTTCATCGTCATCGCCGGCAGGCCGCCATGCTGCTTCGGTCACCAGTGGGTCGTTCTTGAGATCGAGCAGGGCTTTTTTGGCCGTATTGACAGCAATGCGGTACAGCCAGGTATAAAACTGCGCCTCACCGCGAAACTGGTGCAGCGCACGGTAGGCACGGATGAAGGTCTCCTGCGCGATGTCTTCCACCAGATCGACGTCGCGCACCATGCGCGCGATCAGGCGCTGGATGCGGCGTTGGTATTTGATGACCAGCAGCTCGAAGGCACGAGCATCACCGGCCAGGGTACGCTCCACCAGCTGGGTATCGCTGTCACCGGGCAAAACCGGGACCTCCTTCACGGCCACGTCTCCTGATGCACCGGCGTTGTGGACCGGGTCGGCGTCTTGGCAGCGGGCACGTACACGGCGCGCCGCAGGCCATCCCACATCAGCGGGGCCATCCTGCGCTCGGGCCAAAGCCAGAGGCCACGGCCGGCCACGGGCCGGAATTCCAGCAGCAAGCCCTGCTGCCAGTCCAGACGCGCCCGAATCTCACCATCGTGACGCAGGCCCTGCGCTTCCCACGTCCAGGACTGGCCATCCCAGCCCAGCAGCCCTTCGGCCGGTCGACGCAACTCTGCATAGACCAGTCCCGCGCCGCTCAGCCACAGGAGCCCTGCCAGGCCATGAACCGGCGAGATGCGATCCGACTGCAGGGCCCAGGCGGCGCAAGTCAGCCCAGCCAGAACCCAGGGCAGCAGCAGGGCTGTCGCGCGCACGGAAGAACGCCCCACCGGATACGAAACCGCTGGGGCGCTGTGCATGTTGCCGGATAATTCTGCGCGTCAGACGCGCTTGAAGACCAGGGTGCCGTTGGTTCCGCCGAAGCCGAAGTTGTTCTTCACCGCGACGTTGATCTTCACATCACGCGCTGTATTCGCGCAGTAATCGAGATCACACTCCGGATCCTGGTTGAAGATATTGATGGTGGGCGGGCTCTTCTGCTCATGCAACGCCATCACCGTGAAGACCGACTCAATGCCGCCGGCACCGCCCAGCAGGTGGCCCGTCATCGACTTGGTCGAGTTGACCACGGTCTTCTTCGCGTGGTCACCCAGCGCCGCCTTGATAGCGTTGGTTTCGTTGATGTCACCCAGCGGCGTGGAAGTGCCATGGGCATTCAGGTAATCGACCTGGTCGGCGTTGACGCCGGCGTTGCGCATCGCGCCCAGCATGGCACGACGCGGACCGTCCATGTTGGGCGCGGTCATGTGCCCGGCATCGGCGCTCATGCCAAACCCGGCCAACTCGGCGTAGATCCTGGCGCCGCGCGCCTTGGCGTGCTCGTACTCCTCGAGCACCATGACGCCGGCCCCCTCGCCCAACACGAAACCGTCGCGATCCTTGTCCCAGGGTCGCGATGCCGTCTTGGGATCGTCGTTGCGGGTGGAAAGTGCACGCATGGCTGCAAAACCGCCAACACCCAGGGGGGACACCGTGGCCTCGGAACCGCCGGCAATCATCACGTCGGCGTCGCCGTACTCGATCAATCGGCCGGCTTGACCGATGCTGTGCAGGCCCGTGGTGCAGGCCGTGACGATGGCCAGATTGGGGCCCTTGAAACCGTAACGCATCGAGACATGACCGGAAATCATGTTGATGATGGAGGCCGGCACGAAGAAGGGGGAAATGCGGCGCGGGCCACGGCTGGCGTACTCGGCATGCGTCTCTTCAATCAGCGGCAGGCCACCAATACCCGAGCCGATCAGACAGCCGATGCGCACCGCCTGCTCTTCATGCAGGCCTTCGCCGGTAGGCAGGCCCGAATCTTGAACTGCCTGCATCGCCGCGGCAATGCCGAAATGGATGAACGTATCCATCGTGCGCGCTTCCTTGGCGCCGATGTATTTTTCCAGTTCAAAGCCCTTGACCTCGCCGGCAAACTTGCAGGCGAAGTTGCTGGCATCGAACCTGGTGATCAGATCGATGCCGGAACGACCCGCCAGCAGGCTGGACCAAGACTCGGCCACGGTATTGCCGACCGGGCTAATGCAGCCCAGACCAGTTACGACGACACGACGACGGGACATAGATTTCTGTACAGGCTAGGGAACGAAAAACACCGCAAGCTTGAGATGCCATCCGGATGGACGGCCGCCTGCAGAGGTGGGCGACACGGATAGTGCCGCACCGCCTTGGGCAGCCGTCAGGCCTTCTGGTGCGCCTTGGCGTAATCGATGGCGTTTTGCACCGTGGTGATCTTCTCGGCATCTTCATCCGGGATCTCGATGCTGAACTCGTCTTCCAGTGCCATCACCAGTTCCACCGTGTCCAGGGAATCGGCGCCCAGATCAGCCACGAAGGCCTTCTCGTTGGTCACCTGGGACTCTTCCACACCGAGTTGTTCGGCAATGATTTTCTTGACGCGTGCTTCGATATCGCTCATGTTTCCCTCAGAGGGTTGTAAATGAATCCGTGATTTTAGCTGGCCCGTGAAAAGGGTTTTCCCGGACCGGCGGCCGTACGGATAAACGGCTTGAACGCTGCTTACATATACATGCCGCCATTGACGTGCAGCTCCTGCCCCGTCACGTAAGCTGCATGCGGCGAGGCCAGGTAGGCGACGGCGTGTGCAATGTCGGCCGGCTTGCCCAGATGGCCCAGGGGGATCTGGCCCAGCAAGGCTTTTTGCTGCTCGTCAGGCAGGTGGGCCGTCATGTCGGTCTCGATGAAACCGGGGGCCACGCAGTTGACTGTGATGTTACGCGAACCGAGCTCACGCGCCAGCGCGCGCGTCAGACCGGCCACCCCCGCCTTGGCGGCGGCGTAGTTGGCCTGACCCGGGTTGCCGGAGGCCCCCACCACCGAGGTGATGCTGATGATGCGGCCGTAGCGCTGCTTCATCATGGGACGGATCACGGCGCGACTCATACGAAACACGGCTTTGAGATTGGTCTCCATCACCTCATCCCACTCGCCATCCTTCATGCGCATGGCCAGGTTGTCACGCGTGATGCCGGCGTTGTTGACCAGCACATGCAAGGCGCCCTCCTCCTTGACGAGGGTCTCGATGGCCGCATCGCAGCCTTCGGCGTCGTTGACGTTGAGCTTGATGCCCCGGCAGCCATTGAAGGCCGCCAAGGCTGTGCTGATCTTCGCAGCGCCATCCTCACTGGTGGCCGTGCCGATCACTTTGAGACCGCGGTGCGCCAGCTCGTAGGCGATGGCCGCACCGATACCTCGTGAAGCGCCGGTCACCAAGGCCACCTGGCCGTCGAATTTCATTTCGCTCATGCGAGTTGTCCTTTCACTTCGGCCAGGGTGGCCGGATCGAACAGAGGCAGGCCGGTCAATTCGGCGTCGATACGCTTGACCATACCGGCCAGCACCTTACCCGGGCCGCATTCCACGATGTGGGCGATGCCATGCGCCTTGATGGCCTGCACGCATTCCACCCACCGCACCGGACCGAAGGCCTGGCGATACAGAGCATCACGGATGCGGTCGGCATCGACCTCGACCGTCACGTCGATGTTGTTGATGAGGGTGATCTTCGGCTCGCCCAGCTCCACATCCTCCAGGCGCTCGCGCAGCTTTTCGGCCGCCGGCTTCATGAGGCTGGAGTGGAAGGGTGCCGACACCGGCAGCGACAAGGCACGCTTGGCACCGTTGGCCTTGAGGATCTCACAGGCCTTCTCGACCGCCGCCCTGGAGCCGGCGATCACGGTCTGGGCCGGGTCGTTGAAATTCACGGCCTCGACCACCTCGTTCGAATCCGGACCAAACGACTGCACCACCTCGGCACAACCCGCAATCACCTTGGCCGCCTCCATGCCCAGGATGGCAGCCATGGCACCCGTGCCCACGGGCACGGCCTCCTGCATGGCCTGGGCGCGGAAACGCACCAGTGGCACGGCCTGCGACAAGGTCAGCACGCCGGCGGCCACCATGGCCGAATACTCACCCAGGGAGTGGCCGGCCACGGCAGCCGGAGGGACACCGGTCTCGCTCATCCAGACACGGTAGGCGGCCACGCCGGCCACCAGCATGACCGGCTGGGTATTGGTGGTCAGCGCCAGGGCTTCCTTGGGACCTTCCTTGATCAGTTGACCCAGGTTTTCACCCAGCGCATCGGAGGCTTCCTGCAGTGCTTCGTGCACCTCGGGGTGATCGCCCCAGGCGTCGAGCATGCCGACCGACTGCGAACCCTGGCCCGGAAAGACAAAGGCAAACGGTTTCATGGTGTTGACTTGATGTTGTGTTTGGGAATGGTGCCGCCTGGTGCGGCCGCGGCCGCCTACATTGTCAGCAGGACGGCCCCCCAGGTGAAGCCGCCGCCCACGCCTTCGAGCATGACCAGGTCACCTGGCTTGACACGGCCGCTGCGTACACCGGCGTCCAGCGCCAGCGGAATCGAGGCCGCCGAGGTGTTGCCATGCTGGTCCACGGTGACGATCACCTTGTCCATCGGCAGCTTGAGCTTCTTGGCCGTGCCCTGCATGATGCGGATATTGGCCTGGTGCGGGATCAGCCAGTCAACGTCGCTCTCCTGCTTGCCGGCCTTGGCCAGCACAGCACGCGCAGTCTCCTCCAGCACCCCGACGGCCAGCTTGAAGACGGCTTGGCCATCCATCTTGAGCAGTGGGTCCCCCAGCACGATGCCGCCGCAGACATGGCCAGGCGTGCACAGAATGTCGACATGCCTGCCATCGGCGTGCAGGTCGCTCGCAAGGATGCCCGGCGCCTCGGACGCTTCCAGCACCACGGCGCCAGCCCCGTCACCGAACAGCACGCAGGTGGTGCGATCCTTGAAATCGATGATGCGCGAAAACACTTCCGCGCCGACGACGAGAGCCTTGCTGGCCGCGCCGCTCTTGATCATGGCATCGGCTACCGAGAGCCCGTAGACGAATCCGCTGCACACCGCCTGCACGTCAAAAGCCGGGCAGCCGTTGGCCCCGATCTTGTTCTGCAGGATGCACGCCGCCGAGGGAAAGACCATGTCCGGCGTCGAGGTCGCCACGATGATCAGGTCAATGTCCTTGGCCGCCACACCGGCAGCGTCCAGGGCGCGGCGCGCGGCCTCGGCGCCCAGGTCGCTGCTGGTCACGCCGGCTTCGGCGAAGTGGCGGGCACGGATGCCGGTGCGCTCGACGATCCACTCATCCGAGCTTTCGATGCCATCGGCAGCCAGCTGGGCCACCAGGTCGGCATTGCTCAGGCGCTTGGGCGGCAGGAAGCTGCCGGTACCGGTGATGCGGGAATAACGTCTCATGGATGATTCAGTAGTGGGTTCCAGGGCCGGCCAGGCAGCCCGCCCGGGCTACTCCGCGGCGGCCACACCGGCCAGCAACGGAGCGGCATGCGCGATACGGGCCTGGACCCGCTCAAGTAGCTTGTTCCGGGCTGCATCATACGCGCGGTTCAGGGCCTGTTCAAAAGCCAGTTCATCGGCCGAACCATGACTCTTGAACACCAGCCCGCGCAAGCCCAGCAGGGCCGCACCGTTGTAACGGCGATGATCAACCCGCTTTTTAAATGCTGAAAGAACCGGAAGAGCACAGATGGCCGCAATTTTCGTAAAAATATTCCGCGAGAACTCCTGCTTGAGGAAGCCCCCGATCATCGATGCCAGGCCCTCGCTGGCTTTCAGCGCCACATTGCCCACAAAACCATCACAGACCACGATATCCGTCGTTCCCTTGAAGATATCGTTGCCCTCGACGTTGCCATAAAAATTCAAATCGCCGGAGTTGGCCGCAGATCGAAGCAATTCACCGGCTTTTTTTATGACTTCACTACCCTTGATGACTTCCTCACCAATATTGAGCAGCCCTACCGAAGGGTTGGGATCGTCGCGCAGAACCGATACCAGGGCTGAGCCCATGACAGCAAACTGCAACAGGTGCTCGGCCGTGCAATCCACATTGGCCCCAAGATCCAGCACCGTGGTCGCCCCGCCAGCCGCGTTGGGCAACTGGGTGGCGATGGCCGGCCGGTCGATGCCCTCCACGGTCTTGAGCACGTAACGGGCAATCGCCATCAAGGCGCCGGTGTTGCCAGCCGAGACGGCCGCCTGGGCCGCGCCGGCCTTGACCTGTTCGATGGCGACCCGCATGGACGAGTCTTTCTTGCGGCGCAGGGCGACCTCGATCGGATCGTCCATGCCCACCACCTCGCTGGCGGGAACGACACGTGCGCGCGCATGGGTGGGGCCGCTCAGGCGGTCGGGCAAGCCGACCAGGAGCAACTCGGCATCCGGGTGATGGTCAAGGAAGTTGCGGCACGCCGCCAGCGTGACGCGGGGGCCGTGATCGCCCCCCATGCAGTCCACAGCAATCGTGATCATGGGCAAGCTACGCGATCAGGCGCGAGAGGAACCGAAAGAAGATCGGCATCAAGACAAAGGCCCGAGCTACCTGCGGTGTAGCGTCGGGCCCCGTAGAACCTGAGGTGAATCAGGCTTCGGATTTGGTCTTCAACACCTTGCGGCCACGGTAGAAGCCGTTGGGGCTGATGTGGTGGCGCAGGTGGGTCTCACCCGTGGTCGGCTCGACAGCGATGCCGGGCACGTTCAGGGCGTTGTGCGAGCGGTGCATGCCGCGCTTGGAGGGCGACTTCTTGTTTTGCTGGACTGCCATGGTTGGCTCCTGGTAATCAGGCCGCGCGTCGGAGCGCTCGGCATGGGTTGTTCAAGGGTTGGACGGATCGGCACAGGTTGGGACTGCGCGGAGCCCTGAATTATAGCCTAACTTGTTGATTTCACGCCAGTTTCAGAAAGCAGCGGGGGCACCTCAGCCCTTCTTGCCGCCCTTGAGCCCGGCCAGGGCGGCAAAGGGATTGGGCTTTTCGGCTTGGGCCGCCTCGAAATCGGCATCCTGGGCCGCCAGCTTGACTTCGGTCGGGCAGGTCTCATGGCGAGGTACCACAGGCAAGGACATCAGCAATTCGTCCTCAACCAGTTCCTGTAGATTGAAGTCACGGCTCAGGGCCAGCACATCCTCCTCAGCCTCCTCGTCCTCGGCTTCGGCCTGCTCCTCGCTGGCCACGAAGCGGAAGGACCGGTCCACCGCCACGGTGACGTCGGCCCGCCCCAGGCAGCGCTGGCAAGTCAATGGCAGGCTGACTTCGGCACTCAGGTACAACCAGATCTGGGCATGTCCGCCTGCGTCGGTGCGCTGTTCACCCCTGGCTTCCCATCGGACCGGCCGCTCGGCACCCTGACGATCTGCCTCCTCGAACAAGCGCTCATACTTTGACAGCGCATCGCGTCCGGACAGGGTTGCTCCGGCCTGCGCAAAGGCCTTGATGTCCAGACGGCGGGCATGAAACTCGGATGACATGCCCGCAGTGTAAGAGAATCCCACCATGTCCCCCGCCGTCCCCCGCCCCCTGATCCTCGGCTCCACCTCGACCTACCGGCGCGAACTGCTGCAGCGCCTGCGCCTGCCTTTCGCGGTGATCGCCCCCGCGGTCGATGAAACCCCTCTGCCGGGTGAAAACCCTCGCGATCTGGCCTTGCGGCTGGCCCTGGCCAAGGCACGTGCAGTGGCTACGCAGCACCCGTCGGCCGTGGTGATCGGTTCGGACCAGGTCGCCGACCTGGACGGCGAGCCGCTGGGCAAACCCGGCACGCACGAACGCGCCGTGGCCCAGTTGCGACGCATGCGCGGGCGGCTCGTGGTGTTCCAGACCGCCGTGGCCGTGGTCTGCCAGGAGGGCGGCTTCGAGCAGGTCGAGCTGGCGCCGGTACGCGTGCATTTTCGCGAGCTGACAGACGCCGAAATCGAAACCTATCTGCGTACCGAGACCCCCTATGACTGCGCCGGCAGCGCCAAGAGCGAGGGCCTGGGCATCGCACTGCTGGATTCCATCGAGAGCGATGACCCGACCGCGCTGATCGGCCTTCCGCTGATTCGAACGGCCAGGCTGCTGCGCGCGGCCGGCCTGCCGCTGCTGACAGGCGCGACCACTTCATGAAGACGCCCCCCGGCAAGCTCTACCTGGTACCAGCCCCGCTGGACTTCGGCTGCGCCACGCAGACGCCGTTGCCCGAGGTGCTTCCTGCCGGAACCCTGGCCGTGGCGGCACGGCTACAGCACTGGATCTGCGAGAACGCCAAGACCGCGCGCGCCTACCTCAAACGCGTGGGTGAACACCATAAGCTGGCGCTGGCGCTTCAATCGCTGGACATCCAGGAGTTGCCGCGCGAGGTGCACAAGAAGGGCGACCACGGCAGTACGGCCTTCGACGCAAAGCCGCTGCTCAGGCCGGCCCTGGCTGGCCATGACGTGGGATTGCTGAGCGAGGCCGGCATGCCGGCCGTGGCCGATCCGGGCTCATCGGTCGTGCGCGCCGCACATGAACTGGGCATCATGGTCGTACCTCTGGTGGGCCCGGTCTCGCTGCTGCTGGCACTCGCCGCCAGCGGCCTTTCGGGCCAGAACTTCGCCTTCGTCGGTTACCTGCCGCAGGATGCAGCCGAGCGCGCGACGCGCATCCGAGAACTGGAGGCGCTGGCGCTCAAGAGCGGCCAGACCCAGCTTTTCATCGAAACACCCTACCGCAATGCTGCACTGCAGGAAACCCTGATCAAAACCCTGCAACACAACACACGGCTCGCCGTGGCCAGCGGCCTGACGCTGGCCGGCGCACAGGTGCGCAGCACCACGGTGAAACAATGGAAACAGCAGCCGCTGGCCCCCGACAAGGACACACCGGCGGTGTACGCCATCGGGCGCTGACTACGGCGCACGGCAACCATGCTTGTTGTCCGACCGGATCGTATCCATAATGGTCCCGCATGAAGCTGCTTCGACTGCCTCGATCGAAGATCAGGCTGGGTGAACCTTTGCCATGGAATGTCCGTGACGAAAGCACCCGGCTCCTGCTGTCGCGGGGCCATATCGTCGAGAGCGAAGAACTGCTCGATGCCCTGCTGGCCCGCGGCGCGTTCGTCGACTTCGAGGAGGCGCGTGCTGTCGCACACCACGAGGATATGGCCGCCAGGGAGCGCGCCAATCTGTCCGCCCTCAAACGTCCGCAGAATCTGTTCAGCCTCTGGGACCAGAGCGCCGAGGAGTTGCACAAACTCATGGGTGGCCTGCCCGAAAGGCCGCCGCTGCCCAGCCAGATCGCCGATTTTTCTGACAGGATGATCGACCTGGTGGACAAGGATGTGGACATGGCCCTGTACCACATGGTTCGGCAGGAATCGGCCCACCTGTATTACTACGGCTACAACCACGCTATCCATGCCGCCATCCTCGGTCTGCTGATGGCGCGCCGGCTGCAATGGCCGCAAGCCAAGGCTCTCAGCCTGGTGCACGCCGCCCTCACCATGAACATGCCCATCCTGCAGTTGCAGGGCGTCATGGCCGAGCAGGATGAGCCCATGCGTGAAAGCCAGAAGACACAGATCCGCGCGCACCCGGAACTGGCGGTCCAGTGGCTGAGCCAGGCCGGCGTCACCGATAGTGACTGGCTGACCGCCATTGCCCAGCATCACGAGCATGCTGACGGCACCGGTTATCCGCAGGGACGGACCGATGTCACCGAGCTGGCCATCGCCTTGCGTGTCGCCGACGTCTTCACCGCCAAAATCAGCCCCCGCAAGCTGCGGGCTGCGCTGCCGATCCAGGAGGCGGCCCGGCAACTGTTCCGTGAAGACCATGGCGGCCCGCTCTCCTCTGCCGTCATCAAGGAGTTCGGACTCTATCCCCCAGGCGAAGTCGTCAAGCTCAGCTGCGGAGAAATCGGTGTCGTGATGCGGCGTACCGAAAGCGTGAAATGCCCGCTCGTGGCCGCCATCACCGATGAAAAGGGCCATCCGACGGTCCACACCGTTCAGCGCGACACGTCTCAACCGCAGTACGCCATCGTCGGCAGCGTCGCCGACAAGACGCTGGTCGCCCGTATGCCTCCGGAGCGGATCTACGGCTTCACGCAACTCCCCCCTACCGCCACACAGGACACCGGCCGTCCGGCTTGATACGGGAGTATGGCGCTCAGCGCCAGCTGGGCTGCGCGCGCACGGCCTTGACCGAACCTTCGCCGATCGCCGCGCCAAAGCGCCTGATCAGGCGCTCAGCCACGTTGGGATGGCGTGTGTAATCGACGATCTCTTCGGCCTTGACCACTTCGCGCGCCACGTAATCCAGGTTGCCGAGCTGGTCGGCCAGGCCCAGGTCGACAGCCTGCTGGCCGGTCCAGAACAGGCCGCTGAACATGTCCGGCGTCTCTTTCAGGCGCTTGCCACGCCCGGTCTTGACCACGTCGATGAATTGTTTGTGAATCTGGTCCAGCATGGCCTGCGCAAAAGCGCGCTGTTTCTCGGTCTGCGGACTGAAGGGATCGAGGAAGCCCTTGTTCTCGCCGGCCGTCATGAGGCGGCGCTCGATACCGAGCTTGTCCATCAGGCCGGTGAAGCCGAAACCATCCATCAGCACGCCGATGCTGCCCACGATGCTGGCCTTGTCCACATAGATCCTGTCGGCCGAGACGGCGATGTAATAGGCCGCTGAAGCACAAGCCTCTTCGACCACCGCATAGACAGGCTTGTTGTGCTTGGCCTTGAGACGACGGATCTCGTCGTTGATGATGCCGGCCTGCACCGGACTGCCCCCCGGCGAGTTGATCAGCAGCACCACGGCCTGCGCGCCATGGTCCTCGAAGGCGTTGCGTACGGCTGCCACCACCAGGTCGGCGCTGGCTTCGCTGTCCGATGCGATCTCGCCCTGGATTTCCACCAAGGCTGTATGGCGCGTGATGGGCGCATTGGCGCCCTGCCCGAGGCCGAAAACCAGCCACCCCAACACCAGAAAGACCACCAGCCAGCTCAGGCGCATGATGGTCTTCCAGCGCCGTGCCGCACGCTGTTCCTCCAGCGCGGCGAAGGCCAGCTTTTCCAGCACCGCCCGCTCCCAGCCAGGAAGCTGGGTGGACGATGCCGAAATGGACGTTTCCTGAGACGGGCCGCCGGTGTCGGGGCCAAGCTTGTCACTCATATCAGAACTCGATGGGTTTGAGGTTGTAGGCAGTATGCCAGTGCACGACGCCGTCTTGCTCGGTCAGGGTGATCTTGACGAGCCCGCCGCGGCAGGGCCCGCCGCGGCAGGCGCCGGACTCGGGCGAGTAGAGGGCACCATGCGTGGAACAAATCAGCCAGTGCCCGGTGAGATCGAAAAAGTGGTTGGGCTGGTAATCCAGCTCCATGGCCACGTGCGTGCAGCGATTCAGATAGGCCTGGGCCCGACCCGCGTAGCGGATGGCAAAGGCGCGGCAGGTCTGGCCGCCGTAGACCACATCGAACGGCACGCCCAGGCCGCCGTCGACCAGATCGGCCGAGTTGCACAGGGGGATCAGTTCCGCTGCCTGCATGGCTTCATGCATGGGCCGCCACAAGGCCGGCGACGGCCCCCGAGGGGCTGAAGCCTGCGGCTCCAAGCCTGCCTGCGCAGGCTAGGACAGGCTGAAGAGGCGTTGCGTCTCGCAACACCACGTCCAGGGAGTACACGCAGTGACGACCGCGGGGGCTAAGCATTTTGCAAGAGCCAGTCGTGCAGCTCGGGCACCGAATGCGCCACATGCAGCGGTTGCAGGGCATGGAAGGCCTCGGGCTCATGGGCGCCGTAACTCACCCCCACGCTGGGACAACCGGCGTTGAGCGCCATCTGCAGGTCGTGTGTGGTGTCCCCGATCATCAGGGTGCGCTCGGGATCCACACCGAACTCGCGCATCAACTCCTGCAGCATGCGCGGATGCGGCTTGCCGGCTGTCTCATCAGCCGTGCGCGAGCCGTTGAACACGCCCTTGAGCTGCACGGTGTGCAGCACCTCGTCCAACCCGCGCCGGCTCTTGCCCGTGGCCACGGCCAGCCAGTGGTGACGGGCTTTCAGGTCTGCCAGCAGCTCCAGCGCGCCAGCGAACAGGCTCAGGTCGTTCTGGTGCGCCATGTAGTGATGGCGGTAACGCTCCCCCAACAAGGGATATTTGTCGGCCGGCACATCGGGCGCCGCATGCGCCAGCGCCTGCATCAGGCCCATGCCGATCACATAAGCAGCCTCCTTGTCGCCGGGCACGGTGCCGCCGACGTCACGCACCGCGTTCTGGATGCAGCGCGTGATGATGGCCGTGGAATCGAACAGCGTGCCGTCCCAGTCGAAAGCGATCAGGTCGTACTGTCTGGGGCGAGAACTCATGGAATCTTCATGTCTGGTCGGTCTGGAATGGCCTGGGCCAGGAACTGTTCCAGTTCCGGCGGCAGCGGGGCCAGCAGTTCGACGCGCTCGCCGCTGGCCGGATGGTTGAACTGTAAACGCCAGGCGTGCAGAAACATGCGACGCAGGGGCACACGCCCCTGTGAGGCGGCGGGTTTCTGCAACGCCTTGTTCAGCTCGAAGTCGCCGTACTTGTCGTCGCCCACGATGGGCAGGCCTTCGGACGCCAGATGCACACGGATCTGGTGCGTGCGGCCGGTCTTGATGGTCACCTCCAGCAGGCTGTAGCCGGGCGCACCCGGCGCGCGGCTGCGCACCTTGACCAGGGTGACCGACTTCATGCCGTCCGGGTCGTCACGCGCCACCACCTTGACCCGACGCTCGCCATCGTCCAGCAGGTATTTGTGCAGGGGCTTGTCCAGCACCTTCTTGTTCAGCGGCCACTGGCCGGCCACCAGGGCCAGATAGGTCTTGCCGGTCTCGCGTTCGCGGAACTGGTCCTGCAGGTGTTTCAGGGCACTGCGCTTCTTGGCCAGCAGCAGGATGCCGCTGGTTTCGCGGTCCAGCCGGTGTACCAGTTCCAGGAATTTGGCCTGGGGCCGTGCCATGCGCAACTGCTCGATCACCCCGAAACTCACGCCCGAGCCGCCATGCACAGCCACGCCGGCGGGTTTATCCACGGCCAGCACCGCATCGTCCTCGTACAGCACCGGGAATTCGCGCGCCGGCGCCCCCCGGGCCACCAGGCCGGCCATGGCCTCGGCCTTTTCCGTGGCCCGCTCGGACAGGCGCACGGGCGGCACTCGCACCAGATCGCCCGTCTCCACCCTTGTATCCGCTGAGGCCCGGCCTTTGTTAACCCTCACTTCGCCGCTGCGGATGATGCGATAGACATGGGTCTTGGGCACCCCCTTGAGTTGGCGCAACAGGAAGTTGTCCAAGCGCTGACCAGCCGATTCTTCATCGACCGTCACCTGTTTGACTTCTGGGCTCACGGGAGCCGATTTGCCCCCTATAATGTGTTTCACTAGCGACGCGCTGTAAGTGGTTGATTTGTCTGGAGTTTAGTCCACATGACACCACCGGCCCCGCTGGAAGGTCGATGTCACCGACCGTTTTGCACGCAAACCGCAAGCCAGCTGCTTGCCGTGGCCTGCCAGGCGGAAGGCGCAACCGACGCATTGAAACACTGAACGGAATACCCAGTGCTGCCAGCCACAAGCTGGCAGCCGGATCTAAGCGAAATGTTTGTGTTGATGAGCCTGATACTCATGTGCCTGCAGCGCGTACGCGTGCTGTTCCTTGGCACGGGTCAGCCGTCAGCGCCCGCAGTGCGGGCAGCCTGGGCCACCAAGTTGGTGGTGGCCCCACACTCACCTCCCCTCGCCCTCATCCACGCGCCTATGCCGCGGCTCACAAGCTGAGCCTGCGGTTCTCCGGCAATTCCATCCGTTTCGAAGCGTCAGTTCCGGCATCGTGCGCCCGCACAGGGCATGTGTACTGATGTAAAGGAAAACATCCCATGAAACGGATGCTGATCAACGCCACGCAGGCCGAAGAACGCCGCCTGGCCATCGTCGACGGACAAAAGCTCCTCGACTACGAAATCGAGGTCGAAGGGCGCGAACAACGCAAGGGCAACATCTACAAGGCCGTTGTCACGCGCGTCGAGCCCTCGCTGGAAGCCTGCTTCGTCGACTACGGCGAAGACCGCCACGGTTTCCTGCCCTTCAAGGAAATCTCCCGCCAGTACTTCCAGCAGGGTGTCTCGGTCAGCCAGGCCCGCATCCAGGACGCCATCAAGGAAGGCCAGGAACTGCTGGTACAGGTGGAAAAGGAAGAACGCGGCAACAAGGGCGCCGCCCTGACCACCTTCGTCTCGCTGGCCGGCCGTTACGTCGTGCTGATGCCCAACAACCCGCGTGGTGGTGGCGTCAGCCGTCGCATCGAGGGTGACGACCGTGCCGATCTGAAGGAAGCACTTGACCAGCTCGAGTACCCCAACGGCATGTCCATCATCGCGCGCACCGCCGGCATCGGCCGCGCCGCGCCCGAGCTGCAGTGGGACCTGAACTACCTGCTCAAGCTGTGGACCGCCATCGACGGCGCCGCCAAGGGCGGCAAGGGCGCCTACCTGATCTACCAGGAATCCAGCCTGGTGATCCGCGCCATCCGCGACTACTTCAACAACGACATCGGCGACATCCTGATCGACACCGACGACGTGTACGACCAGGCCCAGCAGTTCATGGCGCACGTCATGCCCGAGCATGCCGCCCGCGTGAAGCGCTACCGTGACAACGCGCCGCTGTTCAGCCGCTTCCAGATCGAGCACCAGATCGAGTCGGCCTACGCCCGCACGGTCAACCTGCCCTCGGGCGGCGCCATCGTGATCGACCACACCGAAGCCCTGGTCTCGGTGGACGTGAACTCGGCGCGTGCCATCAAGGGCAGCGACATCGAGGAAACCGCCACCCGCACCAACCTGGAAGCCGCCGACGAAGTGGCGCGCCAGATGCGTCTGCGTGACCTCGGTGGCCTGATCGTGATCGACTTCATCGACATGGAGGAGTCGAAGAACCGCCGCGAAGTGGAAAACCGCCTGCGCGACGCGCTGCGCCAGGACCGCGCCCGCGTGCAGTTCGGCACCATCAGCAAGTTCGGCCTGATGGAAATGAGCCGCCAGCGCCTGCGCCCGGCCCTCTCCGAAGGTGCCTCCATCCCCTGCCCGCGTTGCGGCGGCTCCGGCCACATCCGCGACACCGAAAGCTCGGCCCTGCAGATCCTGCGCATCATCCAGGAAGAGGCCCAGAAGGACAACACCGCCGCCGTGCACGTGCAGGTGCCGGTGGACGTCGCTTCCTTCCTGCTCAACGAGAAACGCAACGAGATCACCAAGATCGAGCTCAAGCAGCGCCTCAACGTGCTGATGGTGCCCAACAAGTCGCTGGAAACGCCGAACTACAAGCTCGAGCGCCTCAAGCACGACGATCCGCGCCTGGACCACATCGAAGCCAGTTACCAGATGGTCGAGGAGATCGAGGATCCCACCGCCGTCACGCGCCGCTCGCAGGAGCCCACCAACAAGCAGACCCCGGTCATCAAGGGCGTGCTGCCCGATGCGCCGGCGCCGGTGGTGGCACCGAAGCCGGTGGTCGAGCCGCAGGCAGCCCCCAAGCCGGCGGCACGCAAGGCCGAGCAGCCGGCCAGCGCTGGCTTCGTCGGCTGGCTCAAGGGCCTGTTCGGAAGCAAGCCGGCCGCCGAGCCGGCCAAGACGGCCGAGAAGAAGGAAGAGAAACGCGAAGGCCGTGGTGGCCGTGACGGCAGCCGCAGCGAAGGCCGCGGTGAAGGCCGCGGTCGTGGCGGCCGCGGTGGTCGAGGCGAGCGTGGTGAGCGCCAGGAACGCGGTGACCGCAACGAGCAACGCGGCAACCGTGGTGAACGCCCGGGCCAGCGCGGCGAAACCGAGCAGCGCGCCCCCCAGGCGGCAGAGGCCGGCGGTGAACAGCAGCCGCGTCAGGAACGCCCCGCGCGCACCGGCGAGCAGCGTGGTCGCGGCGAACGCGGTGACCAGCAACGTGGCGAGCGCCAGGAACGTGGCAGCCGTGGCGACCGTCAGGGCCAGCGCGGCGAAACCGAGCAGCGCACCCCCCAGGCGGCAGAGCCCGGTGGTGAACAGCAGCCGCGCCAGGAACGCGCCCCGCGCAACGGCGAACAGCGTGGCCGCGGTGGTGAACGCGGCGAACGCCAGGAGCGTGGTGAGCGCAATGAGCGTGGTCCGCGTCCTGAAGGCGAACGTCGCCCCGCCGAAGATATCCGCCCGCAGGATGGCAACGCCGAGCAGCAACTGCCCGTCGAAGCCCTGAACGGCGCCGACACGCAGCCCATGGCCGAAACCCGCCCGGAAGGTGAGAGCAACGGCCAGCGTGAGCGCCGCTCGCGTGACCGCTACGGCCGTGACCGCCAGCGTGGTGAACGCGGAGAGCGTGGTGAACGCCAGGAACGTCCGGCCCAGGACACTGCGGTCCCTGAGGACGTTGTCGCCAGCGAGAGCACACCGGCACCGGCTGCTGAAGTTCGCAGCGCACCGGCTCCGGCCAGGGCCGCTGCCCCCGCCGCGCCTGCTGCTGCCCCGACCGCACGCGCACTGCCGC
>Ga0209262_10000234_pt1 | contig 29784 bp, 23 predicted proteins | sample Lowcelwee11metaG_FD_187171 | JGI IMG/M metagenome (GOLD analysis project Ga0209262, IMG submission 187171) | Freshwater pond sediment microbial communities from the University of Edinburgh, under environmental carbon perturbations - Low... | ecosystem: Environmental > Aquatic > Freshwater >... | reverse complement strand
TAAATGAAGAGAAATTGATGATGGCGGCATTCGACAATAAATTCAATAATTGCGGAACCGGTATAGCACTACTTTACTCTTTAAGCTTCTCAGTTTACAAAAATGTATTTACCGACTGTGGAAATAGTATTGATGTAACAATATCAAGATGTCCGATATATAACAATACTGTTAATGGTGGTGGCTACGGTATGCTGTTAACTCAAGCTTACGGTTTTTTTGAAGGTAATATAATTCAAGACTGTAGTAAAGGTTATGCAATTATTTCAAGCTCACCGAATATCCTAAAAAACGCTATTCTAAACAACTCAACTTGTGGTATGAAGCTAAGGGGTTATAATTCTATTCCAAAGCTTGTCAATATAGAAGAAATTCCTGATGTGAATAACAACATTATTGGAAACGGTTCCGATTATGAAATCAATACAGGCTGCGCGCAAATTGTTTTAACTGACGAAAGCAATATATACCTCGGAGGACTGTACAACGATCTGCCTTATGGTGGGTATAATAATATTTACTATGAAAAAATACCTGACGGTGTTTATGTGATTTCTCTTGATGTGCCATGCATACTTACCGGTGATATAGAAACAGGCGGGTCACTGCCTCCAACTAAATCAACAATGTTGATACAGGCAGAAGGGAATTATTGGGGTGCCAGCAAAGTAACAAGCGGATTTTTCGCTTATTCGTCAGAATACTCTCTTGATTATCTTCCCTATAGTACAGTACCATACCCTAACGACGGTTCATATACAACAGGACCGGAGATAGGTGTTGGTCAAGTACAAAGCAGAAAAGCAGCAAAACTTTTGACTGATGCAATTTCAGAAGAAAAAATCGGGAATTTCGGAGAAGCAAAGAATATTTATGAAACGATAATTTCTGATTATCCGGCTTCGGTTGAGTCCTATGCGGCTTTGAGCGCGTTACCTGATATTTACGGATATATGGGACTTGATTCCGATGTTCTTCAGTCTCTTTATGATTCAAAAATAAATGACTCGAAAAGATGGAAAAACAAGCAATTTATTGAGGAGATGAAAGTTTCGGCTTATTTGAAAAATGAAAAGTTCGATGAATCAATTGCTTTATCGGAATCAATGAAGGCAAATGCTGCAACTTTGAGTGTAGTAGAGGTAATCGAAACAGACATTTCTATAGCTCAACTTTTAAAACAACTGAGAAACAGCGGTAAAGGAGAAATTGATAATAAAAGTCTTATAATGAGTTATCTGAAAATACCACAAAACGAGGAAAGCGCAGTAAAAACCGAGATTGTTTCAGAATTGTTACTGCCATCTGTTAGCAATCTTTACCAGAATTACCCGAATCCGTTTAATCCTGTAACGCAGATCAAATTTGATCTTGCAAAAACAGCAAATATCAAATTGAGTATTTACAACATAAACGGACAGCTTGTATCTGAACTAGCAAATGGGATTAAAAATGCTGGGTATCATGTCGTTGACTTTGACGGTAGTAAATTGAATTCAGGAGTTTATTATTACACTCTTGAAGTTGATTGTAGAGCTATCACGAAAAAAATGGTATTAATGAAGTAAACCGAAGCTCAGGCAGGCTCGGTAGTCAAAGGCTACCGAGTCTTTTGGTTATAAAAAAAAAGTGAGTAAAAAAATGAAAAATCAAACATTATTAGCTACGCTAAAGTGGGAACAAGAGAGGCTCTACCCGCTTATCCAACATTATGAAGAGAAAGAAATGAACTTTTTCAAACTTACAATTACAATAATGTCTCTATATTTAACTGCGATCGGTACTATTTTTACTCTGTCAAATGGGAACAACCAGAGTGTATTGCTTACTACTCCTTTTGACAAAATATTTATTGGTGTGACCGTAGCTCTCTGTTTTCTTAATTTATCGTTAATTAAGTTTATTTCGTCTAATCGTGCAGGATGTATTCTGACAATGCGGCAAATTAATTGCTTCAGGCAAGCTATTGATAAGTTATGCTGTAAATTGTATAATGATAAGGTTCCGGATTGTTATAACAATTTTATCTGTGGTGAGTTTTGGGGATTATATGGACAGCACAGAAAGCTACCTTTAAACAATAATCATTTTAGAAATGATAACGAAGGTTATTTAAAATACCTATTTTATTCTTCAGACGGGTTTCTGATTTTTATCATTGTGCTCTTTAGTATGATTATGTTTTGTTCTCCGATATTATATATATTATTTTCTTCTGCCACATCAGAAAAATGGTTTGTTTTCTCGTTAGGCGCACTCGCATTACTGTTTGTTTTTCTTGTTGTTTTCGTTGTCAAAGTTGCAAAGGATAGAGTTAAACACGCTTTTAATATTAAACAAAATGCAGAAAAAGGTGACACTTGTGATAATTTTTATACAAAGTGCAACAAAGAACCGCTTAAAGAACAAAAATAAGATACTTGAAAATATAAAAAAGGATCCTTATCCTATGTTCACATCAATAACCGATACCGATTTCTGCAAAAAAGTACATGAAATACTTTCGGGGAACAGGATCAAGCATGCAGAGATAAAGGAAGAGCTGGAAGTATGCTTCGGCAGAAGTTTTTCGCTGATCAGCCAGAGATACAGGCGGTGCAAAAGGAAGACGATCTTCTCCACCCACGATGCAATCATAGTCGAAAGGGCAAAAGCGCTTCTGAAGAAAAAGATCTGCTGCGAAGTTCTCTACGATCTCGGGTTCAGGCACGAAGCATATTTCTATAAGTGGTTCAGGAAGCATACCGGAATGAATCCGGGAGTTTATAAACAATTCAATTGATTTACCGGCCGACATGAAATATATTTAAATAACATTTTATACGAGGCGCAAGTGACCGGTCAGATCAGGAAACCTAAACAGGCATTGAATAAAGCTTATCTTAAGCTAAAACCCACCAGAGATGAAATTGAAAGATTTAAGAAGAACTTAATCGTTCTGATAGATAAGATCGATATTAAAGAAGGCGAGGAACACGCCAAAAATCTTGTCAGGGATTTTCTTCGCGAAACATATTATAAAGACCTTTATGAAATAAACGTTAAGAACCGTAACGATCTCGTGATCCACAGCGAAAAGACTTCAGATTCTCCTGTAAGCGTGATTATAGAAGCGAAAAGGCCATCCGAAAAGTATGATTTTCCTGCGGTTAACAATCTTAATGTTAAAGCAATGCAGGAGCTTGTGCTTTACTATCTCAGAGAGCGGGTTGACTGCTCAAATTCGGACATCAGACATCTTATAGCCACAAACGGCAACGAATGGTTTATTTTTGATTCACAGGACTTTCACAGGTATTTCTACAGTAATTCAGCTCTGATAAAAGAATACAATGACTGGAACAACGGGAAAAAGGACAGCGCGTCAACCCAGATGTTCTATAACGATATCGCAAAAAAATATATTGAAGAGATCAAAAACGACATTCCTTTTACATATTTCAATATTAAGGATTATGATAAATTTTTGAGAAATGAAAACAAGGAAGACGACAAGAATCTTATTCCGCTGTTCAAGCTGCTTTCGCCTTCGCATCTGCTTAAACTTTCATTTTCAAACGACAGCAACAGTTTAGACAAGAATTTCTATTACGAACTTCTGCATATTATCGGACTGGAAGAGGTTAAAGACGGAAGCAAAAAGATCATCCGGCGGAAGAAAGTTCCGGACGAAGGTTCACTATTAGAAAATACTATAAACATTCTTAAATCCGAAGATAAGCTTTATAAGGTCAATAATCCTGATACTTTCGGTAAAACCAAAGACGATCAGTATTTCGGGATAGCACTTGAATTATGTATTACCTGGATAAACAGAATATTGTTTCTGAAGCTGCTTGAAGCCCAACTGCTGAAATATTTTAAGGACGACAGGGAATATAAATTCCTCACTTACGAGAACATTGGTAACTTTGACGCTCTGAACAAGCTGTTCTTTCAGGTGCTCGCGGTCAGTCATGATTCACGCAGCGATTCGGTAAAGAAAAAATTCCCGAACATCCCTTACCTGAACAGCTCTCTTTTTGAAGCGAGCGGGCTTGAGGATGATCTTATCAGAATAAGCAACCTTGAAGATGATGCCCTGATACCGATAATCTCAAAAACCGTCCTGAAAGAAACAGACGGCAGAAAGAAATCCGGTGAAGTTAAAACCTTAAAATATTTATTCGATTTTCTCGATTCGTACGATTTCAGTTCCGAAGGGAGCGAGGATATTCAGGAGGAAAGAAAAACTCTTATCAACTCATCCGTGCTCGGCCTGATCTTTGAAAAGATAAACGGCTACAAAGACGGTTCCTTCTTCACTCCGGGATTCATCACGATGTATATGTGCAGAGAGACCATACGCAGAGCGGTAATTCAAAAGTTCAACGATGCATTTAAAGCTGACATCAAAGACTTCGGCGAACTGAAAAATTTCGTGGGAGTTCCATATAAGAAAGAGGATATAAAAAAATACAACGATGTGATCAACTCTCTCAAGATATGCGATCCGGCCGTAGGTTCAGGCCATTTTCTCGTATCTGCGCTAAATGAGATCATAGCCATAAAATCCGAGCTTAACATATTAGCTGACAGTGAAGGAAACAGGCTGATCGGTTATTCGGCATTTGTTGAAAATGATGAACTGATGCTTGTAAACACTATAAACGGCGATCTTTTTGATTACAAACCCGGCAATCCGGAAAGCCAGAAATTACAGGAAGTTCTTTTCCATGAAAAACAGACAATTATCGAAAACTGCCTGTTCGGAGTTGACATCAACCATAATTCGGTAAAAATATGCAGGCTAAGGCTCTGGATCGAACTCTTAAAGAACGCATATTACACAAAAGCATCAAACTATAAAGAGCTTGAAACCTTGCCCAACATAGACATAAACATCAAGTGCGGAAATTCTCTCGTAAGCAGATTCGGTCTCGATGCGGATCTAAGCTCAGCTCTACGAAAAAGCAAATGGACAATCACGAGCTACAGATTAGCCGTACAGTCTTATCAGAACGCAAAGACCAAAGATGAAAAAAGAGAACTTGAAAAACTACTCAATGAGATCAAGAACAATTTCAGAACGGAAATAAGCGACAACGATCCCAAGCAGAAAAAGCTCGAAAGACTCGAAAGCGAACTGTTCGAAAAATACACAAGCAACAAACTGCTTTTCGTAATCCTGACAGACAAAGAAAAAGCCAAAGAAGAAAAGGAAAAGCTGAAGCTCGTAGTCGACATCGAAAAAGCTAAAGCGGAAATAAAAGAGATCAAAGAAAGCGCAATTTACCGCAACGCCTTCGAATGGAGATTCGAATTCCCGGAAGTCCTCGACGAAAAGGGCAACTACATCGGCTTTGATGTAGTCATCGGAAATCCGCCATACGGAATTGCATATTCGGAATCAGAAAAAAAGTATTTAAAGCAAAAGTATATTGAAAACACATTTAATTCAGCTTCGCATTTCATTTTTCTTGCTTCTAGCTTATTGTATAAAAATTCTTCATTTTCATTTATTGTTCCGAAGCAATTATCACAAACAACAAGCTGGGATGTTACTAGAAAGAAAATAATAGAAATGGGAGCCTATATTTTAATTGACACTTCTGAAGTGTTCGACGAAGTAGAATTGGAAACGATGATTTGTGTTTGTTCAAATAGTGAAAATAAAATGTTTGTTGGCTATGTAATAGATAAAAACTTTATAATAAATCCTACTTCTAAAAAATATATTTCTTCTGAAAGATTTTTGCTTTGGATAAACAGCACAAACCATTCTATTGTTGATAAATTTATATACAATTCTCAAAAGCTATCTGGACTTGCCAAAGTAAACTGGGGAGCTCCCCAAGCTTCAAAAATAACTGACAAATCTATTGATGCCATATCTTATATCAGAGGAAGGAACCTTGAGCCTTATAAAATAAGAAGCAATTCAGAGTATGTTGAAAGAAATTTAATTCTGCCAGCGTATTATAATTCAGGACCAAGAATTTATATACAAAGAATATTTTGCAGGTATGGTAATAAACTAGAAGGGAATTTCAGAAAAGCCCGCTTTGTAGCAACTTATGTAGACACTGATCTCTATGCTGATAAAACTGTAACACGAGTATGGGATTCTAAAATTGATTTAATTTTTCTTACAGGTTTATTTAATTCAAAATTATTTTCTTGGTTTGCGCATTATTATCTTTTTAATCGATCCCAACTAACAATGGAGTTTATGTATAAATATGCGTATGATTTTCCAATTAGAATATTCACAAATATTGAACCTATAAAAAAGATCGTAATTGAAATTCTTAAGAATAAAGATACAAATTTCGAAAAGGACACAACTGTGTATGAAAATGAAATCGACCAGCTTGTCTATCAGCTTTACGGGCTGACTGAAGAAGAAATAAAGATTGTGGAAAGAGGGTAATATGACTGAACTAAGATATGATTTAAACGAAGATACTTTAAAAAAAATAATAGATAAAATCTCAGAGCTGACCAAAGCAAAAAAGATAAATTATTCAGTCGTGAATAACGAATTTAAGATTACGAAAGATCAATATTATTATGCACTGTATCAATATTTATTAAAATCTGGCAATGTAAAAAAAGAACCTGATGAAGAACTTCTGATTAAAATATCAAGCAGCGAGAAATTTAGAGATATTGAATTGCCTTACGAGGAAAGAAGTGAGTTCTTGAGTTTTGTTATATTATATGTCAATAAAGAATTCGGTACGACTTTTAAAGAGCAAATATTAAAAATTACTAATTCTGAGTTTCATCTTGATTATTTTCAAATCCAGCATGAGTTTTCAAAGGCTTTACCCCAAATGAAAATCTCAAAAGTAGATCTGATTCAAATTTTAAATCATTTTGCGAAATGCGCTGAAAATGATATGACTGTTGGAGAAGTATATACATCATGTAGGGAATACTGCTCCAAGAATCCGGATAAAGGTTGGGAATTATTACTCTATATGATAGAAAAAAAGGAAGTAAACTTCTTGTCTCAAGCACTGATGGGACTATCTACTTCAGACTTTAAAAAAACTATTGAAGAGATTGAAAAGTTAATTGAAACTGAATACAAACCACAAGCTCTTTTTGCTTTGGGCTATCTTGATTACAATAAAAAAGAAGAAGATTTAAAAAATATTTTAGGTTTATTTGAAAAGGCTATTGAAGACCCTGATCAAGCGGTCAGACTTGCAATAGTCAAAGCTTTAACGAATATTTTAAACATGCCTTTTGTGATCGAATTTAAAGTAGATGATAGAATATTGGCTATGATCAAAATTTTGCTCAAAGAAAAAGAACCCAACTCGCTCTATTCTGTGCTTATGGGTATGTCAATATTTTCAAGGAAACATGGTCATAATTTTCTTCAAGATATTTTGGAATATTACTACGATGTTGATCTCAAATACAAAGGAATTATAAGAGATTTAGCATTAAGATTAGCTGATTTGAATTCTCCAGTAATATTATTCGATTTTTTACAAAATTGGATCGAGTACCACGATGAAATTGACGCAATTAAAGAATTCAGCTATCCTTTACGAGAGATGTACAAAAAACACCCTATGGAATATATTGAGATTTATATTCATAAAATAATAGACAACAAAGCTAGAATTAGGAATATTTTTAAAACTCAATTTGGCATTTCAAAACTTTCGGATTCAAATAGAAAGGTATGGTTAGAAAATATTGCGAAGCTTGATATAGAACAAAAAATTCATTTTTTTATATCTCTAAATGATAACATGCCTGCTGAAGATTGCGATGTCGAAGACAAATTAGGATTAGCTTATTTGACATTGAATTTTCATGATGAGAAATTATATAAATATTTATTTAGTGCATCAGTTTCGCTTATTATGGATTATTGCGGTATGATTGATGAAATTATCAGTAGAACAATAGATAAAAGCAATCAACTACATTTAAAATTTTATACAGAATTTAAAAAACACTACGATGATTTTATTAACACTTGGAATCAAAAGGAAAAGATTTTGGAACTGGATCCGATATTGAATCAGTCCCGATTATTGAGAAAGTATAATGAGATATACCTAAAAAGACAGTCTGAATTGATCGCCGGTTTTAAATCCGAAGATACACCAATTTTAGATATGTTTAAAAAAGTACAGATAGGTCGTGGAAAAAGTATTAAGTTTAGTACAGATACAGAACCTACTGAACTTCAACTGATTCAACATTCATTTGTGCTGCCAAGATCGATGTTTGTTTATCCGGAAGCATATAATTACAATATGAATCTAAGAAATAATGAAGACTGGGAGTAATTATGCTCAAACTTTTAATAAAAGACTACATAAGCAGCTTGAAAGAAAGAAAAGAACTTGATTTTTTATTCCCAATTTTGCTTGATCAAATGGGATATTCTGTTTTGAAATCCGCAAGCTCGTCACACGGGCAACCTGAATATGGCAAGGATATTGTTGCTACAAAAGAATATGACGGGAAAGAAACGCTTTATATTTTTCAGCTTAAAGCAGGTGATGATAAAGATATTAATAAAAAAACTTTTTCCGGTGAAAATGGGATAGGAGAATCTTTAAAACAAGCGAAATATGTTAAGTACTCAGATCGTTCTATCCCAGGATTAAATGATATGCCCAAGAGATATGTGCTTGTCCATAATGGAGAGCTACAAAGCAACTACAGACCTGTTATTGATGGTTTTGTAGAGCATGAATTCCCAGATGGTAATCTAGAAAGATGGGATATCGAAGAACTTTCAAATTTATTTTCTAAACATTTACTCAATGAATATATTATAGTTGATCCGGTAAATGTCAGTCTTTTGAAAAAAAGTATTGCATTCATTGATGTGCCTGAAAATGATTTTTCACATTTTAAAAATTTAGTGATTAGAATAATTGAAGAACAAAAAGATTTCAATTTAAAGAAGTACAATAAAATGTCTTCCACCTTATGCATGATTTGTCAATTAGTGTATTCATACTCAAAAGAATCGAACAATCTAGTACCGGCGAGAGAATGTTTAACTTTTGCACTTTTAAATTTGTGGGGATTTATTCTTGAGCACAAAAAAGAGAATGATAGAGAAGTATTAGAGAGTTTTACAAAATTACACCGGCTCCACTTTTTAATGATGGAAGAGTACTTATTTAAGATTATTCCTGTAGCTTTAAAAAACGATGGTTTGTTCAGCGATAAAGGTCGTGAGTTCGAAGAAATCGGATATCCGCTAAGGAGTTTTGATTTCATCAGTTACTATGCATATCATTTGTATTCATACATTTACGCAGGTGATATAGAAAGACTAACTGGAAGCAAAGAAAATACTGAAAAAATACTAAAAACAGGTGCTCAAATTCTCCAAAAGATAATTGAAAGTAATAGTGGTCTTTTTAGACCTTTATTAGACAATCATTCTATACCAATTGTTTTAACTACAAAATATTTATACGACATGAAATTGTCTGATACAGCAAATGGCTATATTACAGGCATTCTTAACAACATTCATCTAATAAAGATAAGCAAGTGCAGGTTGCCAGAATTGTATAATAATTTAAATTCTTTAATTGAATATTCTGCAAGTTTAAATAGACCAGCTTCATATTTTGACAAATCGTCTTATTTATTATTGATCTTGCTCGGAATCCTTACGCGAGATGATGATAAATATGAAAAGCAAATAAATGAATATTTTGAATTTTTGTGTAAAGATGTTGATCTGTTAACATATTATCCACCAAAAGATATAGTAGTAAACGAGCATATTCTATTTAAGAAAGAATTGACTGAGGAAGGTTACTCTTCTGTATATGATTATGGTAATAATAAAAAGCAAGAATTAGAAATAAAAGGAAAATCAAAATTCGAAATATTAAAATATAAACTGAATTATAATGAAACTGAAAATTATGAATTCAGAACAGATAAACTTGGCTTGAAACATTTAAGGTATCTTGCTCATATTTACTATAAGACACCATTATTTCCACAGGACTGGAGAGAATAATTGCCTGATTTAGATAAAAATACTAAAAAATGGGAAGATCAATCAACAATCGTAATTAGTGATATCTATTCTGAATTAGCTAGTTTACGTGAAGATATCAAATTAAAAAATGATATTGAACTTTTTAAAGCAACAGCTAATATCTATAAAGAAAAGAATCTTTGTTTATCAAATCTAGAGGAATTTGTTAAACAATCTATGGATATTAATTCATCTTTACAACAAGGTTATGTAAAAAGAGATTCTCAATATGACAACCTGATTACTTGTTTGCATCAGATCATTAATAAAGATATAATATTAGTCGATTTCGGTTGTGGTCCTCATTTAAATTTGATGCGTCAAATCCTAGATTATAAAGAACTAGATGATGATTCTTTTGAAAAAAATATAACATATTATGGCTTAGATGAATTTTCGTTTATTGCTATAGACCCCGATCAATTCGATGTGAATATTGTTAATTTTAACAATTCAGATAAAGAATTATCAAATGTCTTTTATCAAAATTATTCAAAGCTTTACAACGATTTATTTATGAGGCATTCAAAACACTCAGATATAGTCATCGTTAAAAATGTAAATCATGAAGTTAGATTAATAGACTTGCCGAATTTTATAAAAAAGGTATTTGGTTTAGTCGATATCAATAGTATAATCATTTTCTATGATTTATCAGATATCGCAGAACCTTTATGTTTCCCATGGAATAAAATTATGTATGAGAGAATTTTTAAAGAATTCTTAAAATGCCGTACTGATTACTTACCCTTCCATGAAGCTGATAAGAGAGTTGCATTGCATATGTGTAGAGTTGACATTCTAAATAAAATGGATTTTTCACTGCTTGAGTTGCGCATGTTTTTACAAGAAGTTTTTACAGAAAGAATTATTGATGTAATTAATGAAAAAAATAAGTACATTAATGGTGATCGATCTCATCAAAATGAAACCTTTGAGAAAAGGATTACAAATTTCACAAAATTAATTTCCTATCATAGTAATTTAGAGCAACAATTAAGGGAAGCTAAAGAAGAATGGGATAAGGAGTTATTGAAATCGTTATGAAGATTAAATTTGAAGGTGAATATAAATCGTTAAGCTCATTTGAAAGTGATGAATTAGCTGATTTTACCGTGATTACTGGAGAAAATGGAAGCGGTAAAACCCAGCTTATAAAATTGTTTTCTATGACATTGAATAATGAAATTCCAAAAACATTAAAATTCAATACTATTCCGCCTTTAATATCATTACAAGTAGAAGGTTTTTTAAAATCAGGATTGCATGCGCAAAACAATGATGCATGGAAAACAAAGATACAAGGATTTTATAGTAGCTATAAGGGAATAGGTGAAAATTCCATTAAATTACTTGATTTGATGATTAAAAGCGGTCTTGAAACTGAGAAGATAGATAAGAATACAATTTATCAAGTTACTGATCAAACAGATGAAGCAAAAAGAAATCTTGATAATCTGATTAATGTTGCTATTTTAGAAAACTTGAAGGGTAAAAGAAATATATTAAATAGTAATTTTGAGAGCCTAAAAAAAGATTTGAGTAGGTATAAAAGTATTTTTAAAATATCTAAATTTGTAGCTGCGAACAGATTCAAGAGCATTTATGAACTAAGTGAAGCTGATTTTTTTAATACAACATTACCTGAGAATTATTTAGATGTGCCTGATTTATTTAAATCAGAGATAAGTAATGTGTTTTTCTTATACGCAAAAAGACGATACATAAACAAAAATCAGTATGCTTCAAAAATAACAGAGAACGAAGAAAATAATTCTTTATCTATTGATGAATTTGAGAGAAAATTCATACCGCCATGGATCTCAATTAACTCTATAATGGAAAAATATGGAATAAAATATAGGTTCAAAGGTATTGAGAATAAGGATTTCTCACTCGAGGCTAATTTCCCATTTCCTTTAATAAAGAATGATAGTAAGATTGAAGTTGATTACAGCGATTTATCAACAGGTGAGTTAATTATTGTAGGCTTAATAATAAAATTATTTACGAGCAAGTATTATAAGGATAAGTTGCTTATGCCTGAGCTACTAGTTCTTGATGAACCTGATGCGTTTTTACATCCTAGTATGACAAAATTATTGATTGATGTACTAAGTAATACTTTTGTAAACGATTTAGGGATTAAAGTTATTATGACGACTCACTCGGCTACGACAGTAGCATTAAGCCCTGAAGATTCTATCTATGAACTAAAAAATACACATGGTACTTCTCTTAAAAAGATTGATAAAAATGATGCTTTAAAAGTGCTTACCGGATCAATTCCTACGCTTTCGATAGATTATCTTAACCATAAACAGGTTTTTGTTGAGAGCCTGACAGATGTTAATTATTATCAGATGATTTTTGATTTATTGAATAAGAATAAAAAATATCCTTATAAGTTTTATTTTATTTCAAATTCAAACGGGAAAGGAAATTGTGAGCAGGTAATAAATATTGTAAAATGTATTAGAGAATCCGGCAATAAAACAAGCTACGGAATCATTGATAATGATTTAAAGAACGTGACTACAGAATTTGTTAAAGTGCATGGAAGTAGATATAGTATAGAGAATTATCTTTATGATCCTATTTTTATAGTAGTATTATTGATGCATATGAAAGCTCATAATGTTCTGTCTGATCTAGGTTATGTTGATACTTTCAATTATTATTTGATAGGAAATGAGCCATATAAAAAATTACAAGAGGTATCGGATTGGTTTTTTGGAAAAATGAAAGAAAAATATCCTGCGAAGTTTACTAAAAACGATACTATTGCAATTGAATACTACAACGGAAAGATAATTGATGTGCCTAAATGGTTCGTAGAAGATAAAGGACATGATATTGAAATTATGATTAAGAATGTTTTTTCAGCTTTAGGGAACAAGTACAGGAATGAAGGCGAAATGCAGAGAGAAATTATTCCCTTTGATAGGTAGATGTTTCCTTTATTACCTAAAGATTCTGTTTCAACTATTGAAGCAATTATTACTTAAAAATCGGAATACGAATGAAAGTACTTCTATCAATAAAACCTGAATTTGCGGAAAAGATATTCGCAGGAACAAAGAAATATGAGTACAGGCGTAGTATTTTCAAGAACCCGGATGTGAAAACGGTGGTCGTTTATGCTTCATCGCCCGTGCAGAAAGTTATCGGCGAGTTCGAGTTAGATTCGATCATATTTACCGATATTGAAAATCTTTGGAAATTAACTGAGCAGTCATCAGATACCAGCAGAAGCTTCTTTTTTCAATATTACAAAGGCAAATATAAAGGCTATGCAATCAAGATCGGCAAAACAAAAAGATATGAAACGACTTTAGATTTAAAGCGAGAATTCAAGCTGAGTCGGCCTCAGTCGTTCGTGTGTATATTCAAGTAACTCTAGGTGTAATGGACAATAAGTGGGTGTTAAAATCATTGAAAGTAAGATTATAATAAGAAAAAAAAGTGTTGCGGGATTTACAAACTGTTACTATCTTTTTGTGAGCGGTAAAATTTGTAATGTATAATTTAGGAGATTAATATGCTACAAACAAAAAATGTGCCTGTTTTTAATTTCAACAATCCATTCCCGTACAAAAGGATTAGAGTGTTCCCAGATCGCGATCTAAAAGCAACTATTTTGGAAATGGCGATGATAGATACTAGAATAATGCAAAGGTTAAGAAACACAAAGCAACTTGGGAATTCGAATGTGTCATATCCAACTGCTGAGCATTCAAGATTTACTCATTCCTTAGGAGTTCTATATTGGACTTCTAAAATTCTCTCATCTCTTAAGGATAATCATAATGCTTTGAATAATAATCGCATATTAGAGGAACTTAACGGAATTGTTAAAGAATATATAAAAACGAATGTATCTAATGTCAAATCTGAAATTTTTAAAGATGATGAGTTCTTAGGTACAACATGGTTCGATCAATTGGTTCGGATATATGCTCTTTTACATGACATATCGCATATACCGTTCGGTCACACTATCGAAGATCAAGCTGGTATATTTAAGAGGCATGACGATGACATTAGTAGATTAAATTATGTTTTTGAAATGCTACAAGATGAAGTAAGTAATAGCTATCATTTCAAAGACAATGTAAATAGTGAGGCATTAGCACAAATTTCTAAAGTCTATATCTCTTTAGTCCAATCAATGTTTGTTCTTGGGTGTATCGTAAGTGATCCTGATTCAAATGATGATACTAGAGAAGAATGGATAACTAAATGGAACGAAATAAGTGAAATAATAAGAAAACCTCTGTTGCTTGGTTATGATATTGTTAGTAATACAATTTGTGCGGATTTAATGGATTATACTTTACGGGATACGTTATTTGCGAGTATGCCTAAAACTTTTGATAAATCGTTATTGACATGCATGAAAATAGTAGAATTTCCTACAACATTTTACCAAACTACAAAAGTATCGACAAAAATGTATCGGCTTGGAATAAACATTTCAAGAAAGAAAGTTAGACATGATATGATTACAGCAATATTAGACCTACTAAGAATTCGTTATGATTTAACCGAAAAAGTATATTATCATCATACTAAAGTGATTACAGATGCAATGCTTGAGAAAGTCTTAAGATCTTTGAAAGAAGAAAATAGTTTTAATTTAGACCCGAAAGAGATTTATAAACAATATTTAGGAGATGAAGGTTTTATTTCCTTGATCGAATCAAAATTATCAAGTGAGAAATTATCTTATTATAAGCATATACTTGAGTTAATATTAAAAAGGAATTTGTATAAAGCAGCTTTCAGAATAACAAAAAATATGCAATTAAGTAAAAAAGGGAGAGAATATGTTAAGAAATGTAAAACACCAGAAGGTCGTAATGAATTAGAAGCTGAAATAATTAAAGATTTAACTGATATCTATTCTAATGAAATTCAAAATGGAGATATTATTATTTCATTTCCTCCTGAAAAGATGCAAAGGAAAGTTGCAAAAGCTCTTATAGAGTGGACTGATGGTCAAGTTTTTACGTTTGAAAGCTTACCTCTTGAAGCGAATTATTCAAATGAGGTAGGTGTACTGACTGAACGTTATCAATCATTATGGTCAATGACAATCTATATCAATCCTGATAAAATAAGATATATTAGACTAATAGAGTCTTATTGTGAAACAAAATTTGATATTTACAATGAAACAATTTTGAAGAATTATCTAAAAGAAAAATATAAAGAAATCTACGAATCCCAAGAAACGATGACAGATATCAATCATAAAGTAATTTCAATTGAATCAAATAGGATTGATTCCAAAGCTGCAAAAAAGTTGACAACAGAAGATAGAACAGAAATGGTTGAGGATGCATACGATACAGCATTAAAAGCTAGAAAAGAAAAGAGGAAACCAAGTAAGGCAGAAAAAAAAGTAAAGCAAGATGATATGCCTATTTTAGATCTTAAAGATAGTAATTAGCATGGATTACATAAAATATTTGAAAATAAAACTAAATGTTTCTGATCCTTCAGAAATTGTTGAAGAAGCTGTTAAGTATTTAGGTACGAAATACCCTGAAAGAATAAATAATGTAATGGAATACGAAATTGTTGATAATTGGTGTAAAGATATGCTTTTGAAATGGAAAATTGAATTTAGAATTTTAAATCTTTCGAAAACAGATATTTTAGGTAAATTGGAACCAAAATATGCCGGTTTCATAATTAATTTAAATAAAAGATTATTTACAACTCAAAAGCGCTTTACTATTGCTCATGAGATTGCACATGTTTTATCTTATGATACATTTTCTCCAAAATGGCCACAATCTAAAGTATTGCATTCTTTCAAAGAGGAATATTATTGCGACAAGATAGCAAGGGCAATTTTATTGCCAAGGACACTTCTTGATTACAAACAATTCAATTTAAATAAATTTGATAAAAGTCAATTCGAGAGAATTAAAGAGATTTGGCCAAAATTTAAAGTTTCGCCTTGGCAAATTATTAAAAAGTTATACGAAGAATCTTCTTCTGATTCAATTGTTTGTGTCTATTGGCAGTATATTCAAAACGAATCGAATTTAAGAATATTAGATTCTTGTAAACCAAAAGGAATTTTCATACCAAAGAAAAAACATATTTATTTAAATAACATGTTAAAGAAATGGGAGACAAATAAATCCCCCGAAATTGCATATAATTCAAATGATTTATTTAGTGGAATTGATTTAATTAACATTGGATCTTTTTATAAAAAGGAATTATTTTGTTCAGCATTTCCTATCAAGACAAAAGCTGGTTCGTACGTAATCCAAATTATTAATATGGGCTAATATATACAATAATTACAAAGGATATGATATGGCTATTGAGATTGAAAGAAAGTTTCTGGTCGATTTTGAAAAATGGTCAAAGATTGAAAAAAACCAAGGTATAATCATTAAGCAAGGTTATATTGTTGTCGATTCTGATAAAACAATAAGGATAAGAACAAAAAATGATTATGCATTTATTACAATCAAAGGAAAATCAGTCAATTCAACTCGCCTTGAATATGAATATGAAATACCACTAAAAGAAGCAAATGAAATATTAAGCTTATTTTCGCTTGGAGGGATATCAAAAACCAGATATGAAGTTTTTAATAAAGATAAACTGTGGGAAATTGATGTATTTCATGATGAAAATGATGGCTTAATTATAGCTGAAATTGAGTTATCTCATGAATCTGAGGAATTTGAATTGCCGGATTGGATCACAGATGAGGTTACAAAAGACCAAAGGTACTATAATTCTTATTTGGCATCAAATCCTTATAAAAACTGGAAGTAATTCTCAGTATTTTACTCTAAAACATAATAGATTACCATCAGAATGAGCCTAAAGGTAGAAATGTAGTGTACCCTTAAAGTTTGACAAAATGCTTGTCAGAAATGTGGATCCGTCTCTTATGAGTATAAGCTTAAGTTTTAACTCAAAATAATAAATTACACATCAATTAATAAATAAAACTCTTATTGTTTTAGGCTTTTAAAAGCTTTATATTGCTCTTAGCCAAGGGAAAGCTGAAATGAAGCAGAAATTCAACATAGATAAAAAATATTTTCCTGCAATAAGCAGAATATTTTCACCTGTTGTGCTTGACAAAATTTCTGTTGACGGTCGATCAGGTTATTTGAATGAAGTGATCCGAAACTCAAATTTGTCAGCAGTGATTGATGGGGACATGTGTCTTTCCGATTTCTTCGATTTTACTTATGATTTCTGCTTGCAGAATTATCGTAATGAGTATGTTTATAAAAATGCGATTACAAATAAGATTCTTTTGGGCAGGCATTCTTTGAATACTTCTACCATGCTTACGGAATTCAGGGTCGGGAATTGTAAAGCCGATGCTGTTATTCTGAATGGTTCTTCCACTGTTTATGAGATCAAGTCCGAGTATGATACTTTCGAGAGGCTGGAGAATCAGATCTCTGCTTATATGAATGTTTTTGATAAGATAAATGTAGTTACTGATGAATCTCAATTGAAGAAACTAAAAGAAATACTGCCTGTAAGTGTCGGAATAATGGTGCTTTCAAAGAAAAACACGATTAAAGAAGTGCGGGCAGCTCAATCGAATAAAGCAAATGTAAAACCGTCGGTTATTTTTGATTCTTTAAAACAGAGTGAATATATTAAGATTATCAGAGATTGTTTCGGGCATGTTCCCGAAGTTCCGAATACCAGAATTTTCACGGAATGCAAAAAGTTATTTTGCTCATTGTCTGCCGTAACCGCGCACAATATGATGGTGAAAGAACTGAAAAAAAGATCAGGAAAGTGCGACCTTAAGCAGATAATTAAAGCTGTGCCTGTTTCTCTCTCTTCTTACGCAGTCAGCGTAAGCATAAAAAAAGGTAAGAATTCGGGAATAAAATATTTGATCCCGAGATTGCAGAATAATATCGGTTCGTTTTTAGAAATATAATGTAAAAAAAGTAATGAAGTTGAACTAAAAAATGTATATATTGAAGATGAATTGAGAAGGTGCGTAAAATGTCAAAAGAAGCTAGAAAATATACACTCCCTACAATCAAGAAACTATATGGACTTTCTAGTTTGATATGTTACAATCCGGACTGTAACAAAAAATTGATGAGTTCATATGACGAAGATATTCTTATTGGCAAAATATCACACATCGAAGCTGCAAGCCCAAAAGGTCCAAGGTACAGAGTGGATATGACTGATGATGAAAGAAAACATTTTAAAAACCTAATCCTTCTATGCGATGAATGTCATACTGTGATTGATAATAAAGCTAATGAGGATAAATATCCTATAGAGCTTCTTCGTGAATGGAAGAGAAATCACGAATCTGAGAGGCTAAATCAGATAAGCAAGAATACTTCTCTTCTCGGGAAAGTTATTAAAGCTATAGCTGACGCTGATTTTGATGAATCCGGCTCCGGCAGGAAAGAAAATCTGGTTTCTTTTGGTATTGATCAGAAAATCAAATTCAATTCGCTTGTTGAAAATAAGTATATCATTGAGACATACAGCGGTTTTACTTCAAAGATTAATGCGATCTACGGAGAACTTGAGAGAGACGGTTCGTTCAGAAAAGAAAATCTCTTGAAAATCGTGAATTTGTATTATTTGAGGGTTAAGGGTAAATATGTTAAAAGCCCAGGCGATCTCCAGACAAACGCCGATAAGATTTTTGACGGTGTTGAAGAAATGCTTTTGAAAATTGTTGAGCCGGAAAAAAATTATTCTCCTGAAGAAATGTTTTATGGAGTTGCTATCGTCATGACAGATGCTTTTATAAGATGTAAAATACTTGAGGAGCCGCCGGTTTTATGATTTTAGGAAAAGACACAAATCCGGAAAGGAACATCTACTTTATCGGTGCAAAAGTTCTTGATATTATCAAGGATGAGAAAGGGAAAGAGATAGACATTCTTGACACTTTTCAGAAACTGAATATGAATGAAAAAATTACCATGAATTTATTCACTCTTGCTCTTGACTGGTTATTTTTGATAGGTGCCGTAGATAAAAACAGAAAAGGAAAATTCGAAAAATGTTTCTGAAAAGTTTGAAAATAGAGAATAGCGGTACTATCATAAGAAATATAGAATTCCATAAAGGTATAAATCTTATAATTGATGAGACCGAAAAAAGTAATCGAACAGAATCCGGCAACAGCGTGGGGAAAACTACAGTTCTAAGACTCATTGACTATTGTTTTGGAAGCGATGGGAAAAATATATATCAGGATACAGAATTTAAGCAGAAAAGCAATACAGAGATCGAAAATTTTCTTACGAATAACAATGTTGTTATTACCCTGACTTTGGTAAAAGATATAAATAACTCTGAATCTGGTGAAGTTGTTATAAGAAGAAATTTTCTTCAGAGGCAAGAAAAAATACTGGAAATTAACAACGAACAGCTCAAAAATGAAGATTTCATAAAGAGATTGCAGGAACTGATCTTCAAAACTTCATGTGAAAAACCAAAGTTCAGGCAAATTATAGCTAAAAATATTCGCTATGAAAAGAACAGGCTTCTGAATACTTTAAAAGTTTTACATTTTGGGAAGAATGAAGACTACGAAGCACTCTATTTGTATTGGCTCGGCATAGAGATTGACAATAATGCCAGAAAACAAACACTTATAAGAGAAAAAGGGATCGAAGAAAATCTTCAGTCAAGATTGAAAAAAGATAGCACAAAATCTTTGATCGAACAATCTCTTATTGTTCTTAACAGAAAGATAGAATCGCTTGAGAAGAAAAAAGATGATCTTAGTATAAACACCCGGTACAAGGAAGAGATACACGAGTTGAATCTGACAAAATCGGAGATCAACAGGTTGTCAACCGCTTTGAGCAGGCTTGAATTCAGAAAAGAACTTATATTGGAAAGCAAATCTGATCTTGCACAAGAAAAAGCCGATATTGATATGAAATATGTCAAAGCATTATATTCAGAGGCAAAAGCTTTAATTCCCAGCCTGCAGAAAACTTTCGAGGAGACGCTTGTATTTCATAACCAGATGATAGAAGAAAGAATAAAATATGTAACAAAAGAACTGCCGGAAGTCGAATCCGCTATCTTAAATTTAAAAAGAAAAATGGAAGAGAAACTAATAACGGAAAAGACTCTCAGCATATCTCTTAAAAAGAAAGAATTTGTAGAAGATATAAATATACTCGTAAAAGAGCTCAACGATGCCTATGAACAGAAGGGCAGATATGATGAAATGAACTCAATGTGGGAATCAACGGAGAAAAAACTCGGAGAAATAAAAAAGGAACTTGAAAATATAAATGCCGGTATCAGTACAAAAGATGGTTTGATCAAGGAAAGAATACAGAGCTTCAATAAATATTTCTCTGATATATCCAATAAATTGTATGGTGAACTTTTTGTGCTGAGCGAAGCAAAAAACGATAAAGGTTATGATTTAAATATAAGCAGCATAAGCGGTAATCTCGGAACAGGAAAGAAAAAAGGACAGATAGCCGCTTTTGATCTTGCCTATATCCAGTTTGCTGAAGCAAATAATATCGAATGTCTGCATTTCATACTTCACGATCAAATCGAAAATGTTCACGACCATCAGATATCAAATCTTCTTACTGAAATCGTAAGTAATGTCAACTGCCAGTATATTTTACCTGTTTTAAGAGATAAACTACCACCCGATATAAATATTGATCAATATAAAGTTCTGTCATTGTCTCAGTCTGAAAAACTATTCAGAATTTAAATGAAAATCCTCCTCTCAATAAAGCCTGAATATGCGGAAAAGATTTTCGCAGGAACTAAGAAGTATGAGTTCAGGCGCAATATTTTCAAGAATCAGGATGTGAAAACGGTGGTCGTTTATGCTTCTTCGCCCGTGCAGAAAGTCATCGGCGAGTTCGAGATAGATTCGATTATATTTACCGATATTGAAAATCTTTGGAAATTAACTGAGCAGGCATCAGATACCGACAGAAGTTTCTTTTTTCAATATTACAAAGGCAAAGAAAAAGGCTATGCAATAAAGATCGGCAAAACAAATCGGTATGAAACGCCTTTAGATCTGAAAAGGGATTTTAAGCTCAGTCCGCCTCAATCATTCATTTATATTTGAACATTTTTTATATGTAAATTCTCTAGTAAAAAACAACCGGATTATAAAAATATCGATTCTGTATCTTTCAGAAATTAAAGCTGACTATTGAATAATTGTCAAAAAGTGCTGTAAGAAAGTGTTGTGAAAAATCATTGTAAGAAAGTGTTGTAATTTTGTATTGTATGAAATCATTGTAAGATAGATTAATAAAAAGTTGAGAAAAGTGTTGTGTATTTATTGTAAATGCGCTATTTTTTCAGTATATAAAAATTCCTAAAGGAGGGAAATGCTATGCTATTTATAACAACCAGGATGCCAACGATTAACACTGAACCAGAGCTCAACAAAGAATTTGAGTTTGATCTCGGAAATACCTCATCAAGTCATTCATTCTTCTGTTGTCGGAGGAATAAAAAAAATTCTCACGAAGAAATTGGAAGCAAGAACTTTTTATCGGCAATTAAAGACTCAAAGTATCGTCAGGTTCTGATCTATATTCACGGATTTTCTAATCTCCCAGAGGATGTCTTTAAAAATGTAGAAGAATTACAGTTACTGTGTGATAAGAAAAAAGCTGGGGAAGTTTTGGTTATTCCTGTAATATGGCCATGTGACAACGACCTAGGAATTATCAAAGATTATTGGGATGATCAAAAGGCTGCGGATCAAAGTGCTTTCGCTTTAGCTAGAATGTTTCAAAAATTCATGGAGTGGAGAAATTCATCAAAATATAATCCTGTGGACGAGCCATGTCTTAAAAGAATTAATGTGCTTGCACACTCAATGGGAAATAGGGTTCTGCGCCAGACATTGAGCAATTGGCACAAGTATGACCAACCGTTTGGGTTACCTTTGCTGTTCAGGAATACTTTTCTAGTAGCAGCCGACATAGTAAACGAATCACTTCAAAAGGGACAGGAGGGTGAATTGATCAGTCATGCATCTCGTAATGTGGTTGTTTATTACGCTTCGGACGATCTGGCTATGCGTGCAAGCAAAATTTCTAATTTGAAGAACAGTGAAGCTTCTCGCCGTCTTGGACACACGGGGCCAGAGGATATGGGACTTACACCGCAGAATGTTTACGCAATTGATTGCGACGAGGTTAATACAGTGTATGATAACCCTAAAGGACATTCTTATTTTAGATCCGGAAAGAAAAAAGGTGAACCTGGCGTGGTATTCGACCATATCTTTGCGTCAATAACGACTGGTCGTGTCTTTCCAAGCGATGAGTTTCGGAAGTCAAGTATTTTGGCTTTAGCTAGGTCTAATTAATCATACCAACATTTCATTTCACCGAGACTGCGAAAATAGCCACGCAGTCCGGTGATTTCTTAATTGATTTAATCCTTATATAAATCCGAACAGCCACAGCAGAATTTTTCTCCGAAATCTTTGTTTCAGTCGATCTCGAAGGTATAATCGCGGATCCCAAACTGCGTTTTATGATTCTTTAATCTTTGGATTTAATATCAGTTTAATTCGATTATACTCGATAAATATCGAATAAAATATAAATAGTTTTTGTATAGTCGAAGAAAAATCTATTTTAGCATCATAGGTTTGCGGAATAGTATAATAGTATTCTGAATTATTATTGTTTGATTATATAAGTAAATTTCATATATTACAGCTTCTTTTTCAGGTTAAAATAGCGGCGGATTGGTAATTGAACGATGAATTTGATGTTATAATAGTTGGAGCGGGACCGGCAGGATGCGGACTGGCTTTGTCGCTCGCGTTAACGGACTTAAGAATAGCTCTGTTAGACAGATCGGATTTTCCGAGAAGAAAAGTATGCGGCGGGGCGATAAGCGAAAGAACTTTAAACAGGCTGAAAGAATTCCCTAAAGAACTCAATCTCTATCAGAATTTTATTGATTCGGTGAATAAGACCGCTTCATACGGAATGAGGCTGTATTCCCCTTCCCTGAAAGAACTGGAATTTGATTATAAAGATCATAGAAAACCAAAAGACATACCGGGATTTGTGTGCGAACGCAGTCATTTCGATGATTTTATGATAGATCAGGTGAGAAAACATCAGAATATCAGCGTTATTACAAATTCAAAAGTTACCGGAGTGAAAATTGAAAAAGATGAAGTGCAGGTTGTCTGCGGCGTTAAAATCTACAGGGCTAAAATTGTAGCCGGAGCAGACGGAGCAAATTCCGTTGTGGCGAAAAGTATTTTAAAAAGAAGCATAAAAAGAAAAAACGATGTAGGCATCAGTGCTCATTTTGAAAATGTGACGGGTTTTCATAAAAACGATCTGATCGATCTGTATTTTTTAAAAGAAACTCTGCCCTGTTATTTCTGGATTTTCAAACTTCCTGATAACAAAGCTAACGCGGGTCTTTACTTCCCTTCGGAAAAAGTAATTAAGAATAAGATCAATTTAAAGAAACTTTTTGAAGAAATAATTTTAAAATATCCTGTAATTTCAGAAAGATTTAAAAATGCGAAAAGACTGGATGATTTTGAAGGCGGCACACTGCCGGTGGCAGAGAATCCGTTCAAAAAAGAAAGCGGAATATACGGCGGAAGGTATGTTTTAATAGGTGACGCGGCCGGTCTTATTGACCCGATCACAGGCGAAGGGATTGGCAATGCGTTAACAAGCTCAAAATACGCGTCTGAAGCTATTCTGCAGTGTTTTAAAAATAATGATTTTTCTTCACGCTCATTATGCAATTACGGCAGTATGCTTCAAAAGAAATTAAAAACAGAAATTTACGCGCATAAATTTTTCAGATCATTTATCTTCCGGAACAGGATCATTCTGGAAATGTTCTTTTACTTTTTAAGAAAAATAAATATTCTGAGCTCAACTATCAAAAAAATATTGTATAAGTAAGACAGAACAAATTAAAAGTTGCTTAGTATAAGGCTAAAAAATAACAATTTAAGGAGAGTATATGAACAGCGATATTAGGGAGATCACCGAAAAGGTCGAAAGGGAAAGCAAATTCCTTGATATACTGTCTATGGAAATAGGGAAGATCATTGTCGGTCAGAAGTATATGGTTGACAGGCTTCTTACAAGCTTGTTCACCGGCGGACATGTATTACTTGAAGGTGTACCCGGCCTTGCTAAGACAGAAACCGTAAAAACGCTTGCCAAGGCTGTAGCTGTAAAGTATCAGAGGATACAATTCACGCCGGACTTGCTTCCCGCCGACCTGATCGGTACTATGATCTATAATCAGAACACGAATAAATTCGAAACGAAAAAGGGTCCGATATTTGCCAATATTATTCTGGCTGATGAGATCAACAGATCGCCTGCCAAAGTTCAGTCGGCGCTTTTGGAGGCCATGCAGGAAAAGCATGTGACGATCGGCGAAAATACATTCTATCTTGAAGAACCGTTCTTAGTGCTCGCGACCCAGAACCCGATCGAGCAGGAAGGAACTTATCCTCTGCCCGAAGCTCAGGTTGACAGGTTCATGTTAAAATTAAAGATCACTTACCCGACGCCGTCTGAAGAGCTTGAGATCATGAGAAGGGTTACTTCACAGGAAAAAGCCGTGATTAATCCGGTTATCACTTCTGAAGAGATCAAAAGAGTAAGAGGCATAGTAAGAGAGATCTATATTGACGAAAAAGTTGAGAAATATATTATTGATATAGTCAATGCCACAAGAAATCCAGAAAAATACGGCTTGAAAGAGATCGCTGCATTGATCTCTTATCCGTCTTCGCCGAGAGCTTCGATCTATCTTGTTCTCGCCGCTAAAGCGCAGGCTTTTATGAAAAGAAGGGGATTTGTAACGCCTGAGGATATCAGAACGATAGGTATGGATGTTTTAAGGCACAGGATCGGCGTGACTTACGAAGCTGAAGCCGAAGAGATCACTTCGGAAGATATCGTTAAAAAAATATTTGATAAAGTGGAAATACCATAGATATTATGGAAGAAAAAGATAAGCAGAAAGAAATACTCAAAAAAGTCAGGTTCATTGACCTCAAGACCAGAAAAGCGGTGAACGAGCTTTTCGGCGGCGAATATCATTCCGTATTCAAAGGCCGCGGGATGAATTTTTCCCAGGTCAGAGAATATTCCTACGGAGACGATATCAGAACGATAGACTGGAATGTGACCGCGAGGATGAGAAAACCTTTCGTAAAGGTATTTGAAGAGGAAAGAGAGCTTATTTTGATGCTTGTCGTTGATATCTCGGCAAGCGGATTTTTCGGTTCTCAGGAAAATCTCAAAAGAGAAATCTCCGCAGAAATAGCGGCTCTTCTGGCTTTCAGCGCCGTAAAGAACAACGATAAGGTCGGCCTGATATTATTTTCAGACAGGATCGAGAAATTTATTCCTCCAAAAAAAGGAAGGAGCCATGTTTTCAGGATCATCAGGGAACTGTTATTCTTTAAGCCGGAATCAACAGGCACTTCTATCGAATCAGCGCTTGAATTTTTAAACAATATCCAGAAGAAGAAGTCGATCTCGTTTGTGATCTCGGATTTCCTTGACGAGAATTATGAAAAAGGTCTTCAGATAGTTTCAAAAAAGCACGATCTGATAGCTATAGATATCTACGATAAACGGGAAATTGAACTTCCTGATAAAGGGCTTTATGAATTTTTTGACAACGAGACTGGAAAGAAAATGCTGATTGACCTGAGCAGCAGGCACAATAGAGACATAATAAAAGAAACTATAAAGAACAGGACGCTGGCGAGAACGAAGCTGTTCAGAAAGAACAAGGTCGAAAATATCAGCATGGACATAAATAAACCGTATATTGAGCCTCTGATAGCATTTTTCAAAAAAAGAAAGACGAAAAGATAGCAATGAAAAAGTTCATCTGTATAATACTTGTGCTTACAACACTTTTATCCGCGGACATAAAGATTTTTACGAACAAGACTGAAGTCTATACCGGAGAAAGGATCAGGATAACGGTCGAAATTGATCATCCCGAGGGTTCAAGCGTAGATCTGACAAATATACAAAATACTTTCAGCGAGGATTTCGATCTGGTTGAATCAAAGGTGGTATCACAGAACAAAGTTGACGGAATGATCAAAGAAACATTCGCGAATGATTACGCGGTATTTTCAAAGCCGGGCGAAGATTATTTCGGCCCGCTTGAATATTCGTATGTCAAAGGCGAGGAAGTTTCAAATTTCAAAAGCGATTCGATAAGGATAAATGTAAAATCTATGCTTAAAGACGCGAAAGTCACAGTGGTTGACTCGCTCGGCAATCAGAAAACGGTGTCGCTCGATTCGCTGGGCATGGTGCTGCCGATCAAGGACATTTCGATCTACAAAATGTCAAAAAGAGAAAAGATTTATATAGGCATATTTCTGGCTCTCATTGTTATACTGGCTATCGTGATCTACTTTATTCTCAAGAGAAAAAAATTGAAAAACAGCGGTTCTGAGATTACGGTCGAAAAAAAGATACCCGCCCATATAATCGCTTTCCAGATGCTTGATAAATTAAAAGAGAAAAAATATCTTGAAAAGGGCGAATTTAAGGAATTCGCGGCGGAACTTTCTCTTATCTTCAGAAACTTCCTTGAAGACAGATTTGATTTTCCGGGAGCGGAGCTGCCTACAGAAGATCTAAAAAAGGAGATCAGATCAAGGATAACTGACGCAGAAACGATTCAGAATTCAGACAAGCTTCTCGAAGTTACTGATTTCGTTAAATACGCGAAATTCATTCCGCTTGAAGCCGAACTTAAATCATTTCTGGAATTCGCTTATAAAGCTGTGGATAAATTAAAAGACGAATCAAACGGTAAAAGCAAATAATGTTTAAATTTAATGATCCGCAATATTTGTATCTCCTTTTTATTCCTGTAATAGTAATGATATGGCATTTTACAAAGAAAAGAAAACCATATATCAGGTTTTCCGATACCGGTACATTCAAAGGCGTGAGAAAAACATTAAGGGTAAGGCTGATCGGATTTCCTTTCATATTAAAAATCGCAGCCGCAGTTTTATTCATACTGGCTTTAGCCAGACCGCAGTCAACATCAGAGTCTTCTGAGACTACTACCGAAGGTATTGACATAGTAATAGCTTCGGATATTTCCACTTCCATGCTCGCGCAGGATTTTATACCGAACAGGTTCGAAGCATCGCTTGAAGTGGCGAGGGAATTCATCAACGGGCGTAAGAATGACAGAATAGGGCTCGTACTGTTTGCCGGCGAGGCTTATACCCAATGCCCTCTTACGACGGATTACAATATTCTGAACGATCTTACGAGAAATATAAAGATGGGCGTGATAGAGGACGGTACAGCTATCGGGTCAGGAATTATTACAGCGGTCAACCGTTTAAAGAACAGCGAGGCTAAAAGCAAGGTCATCATTCTTTTAACAGACGGCGACAACAACAGGGGCGAAGTCAGTCCCGAAACCGCGGCAGATGTGGCTTCTGCGATGGAGATCAGGATCTATACTATCGGAATAGGAAAAAGCAGAGCGCCTTATCCGTTCCAGACACCGTTCGGCCAAACGGTCTTAAGAGAAGTGGATTTTAAAATCGACGAGGAGATGATGACCAAAGTTGCTTCTGTAACGGGCGGAAAATTCTACCGCGCCACGGATAAGGAAAAACTTGAAAGCATCTACGCGGAGATTGATAAGCTTGAAAAAACTAAAATTGACATTAAATCATATAAAAGGTTCCACGAAAAATATTATTTATTCCTGTTCCCCGGATTTTTGATATTCCTGTTGGCATTGGTGTTGGAAAACACTATATTGTCAAAAAATCCGTAGAGGTAATTTTGGGAAAAAAACTTATAAAGTATCTGGGCTATGTTCTGATGGCTTCCGCATTTTACGGCGGGATCATGGCGTATGTCAATAAAAATCTTACTGATCAGATCCCCGATATAAGCATAGGCATGGGCGAATTTCCCGTATGGCGGCTTCTCGGCATTCATTTCGTTATATTTATTCTAGGCCTGGCGATTGTGATTTTGGCGAGAGAAAAAAAGGATAAGTATCGTTAGACTTTTTTACTCATCCTGAATTCATCAAAGAATTAATCCTCTACATTTTGAAAAATGAAAACGCTTGACTAATTGACGGAAATTTATTAAATTGCGTCAGCGTGTTGACGGAAATTGATTGAAAAATGTCAATTTGATTTGGAGGTATTGTGAAATTTATTGAAAGAGCAGTTTCTGAAAGTCTGAAAAAGAAAATACTTCCCGGCAAGGTACTTATGATACTTGGTGCGAGGAGGGTAGGCAAGACAGAGCTGATAAATCATTATCTTGAAGAAATTCCGAAAGAAGAATATTTGAAATTTAACGGCGAAGATATCCGACATGCTAAATTATTTGAAGACAGATCTGTAGAGAATTATAAGAGGATACTTAATAATTGCAGGCTGCTTGTTATTGATGAGGCTCAAAAGATTCCTGATTCGGGGTTAGTATTGAAGCTGATAGCTGATAATTTCAAGGATTTAAAAATTATCGTAACAGGATCATCTGTTTTTGATTTGTCGAATAAATTGGGAGAACCTCTTGTAGGCAGAAAAAATACGATCTATCTTTATCCTTTTGCGCAGATGGAATTTCAGAAATACGAGAACATTATAGAAACAAGTGAAAAGCTTGAAGAAAGAATGATATTCGGCTCTTATCCTGAACTGGAGCAGTACTCAGATTGGATCGGCAAGCAAAATTACCTTTATGAAATGCTCAACTCTTATCTTTTGAGGGATATTCTTGCTTTTGAAGGCATTAGGCAATCGGATAAAATAATTGACCTTCTGAGGCTTATAGCATTCCAGACTGGAAAGGAAGTATCTTTACAGGAATTGGGGACTCAGCTTAACATAGCCAAAAATACAGTAGAAAAATATCTCGACCTTTTATCAAAAGTATTCGTAATATTCAAACTGCACGGTTTCTCAAGAAATCTGAGAAAAGAAGTTTCTAAAATGAACCGCTGGTATTTTTATGACAACGGAATCAGAAACGCAATAATCGGCAATTTCAACCGCTTAAATCTCAGAAACGATGTCGGAGAATTATGGGAGAATTATCTTGTATCTGAAAGAATTAAGTTTCAAAGCATAACAGGGAAAATATTATCCAACTATTTCTGGCGTACCTATACTCAGCAGGAAATTGACTGGATCGAAGAAGAAAACGGGGCATTAAGAGCGTTTGAATTCAAATGGAATATAAAAAAGAAACCAAAAGCTCCAGATTCATGGGCAGAGGCATATCCTGATTCGAAATATCAGGTAATTTCGCAGGATAATTACCTTGAATGGATAATTCCGGAAAGATAATCACTCCCCGATAACTTTGACAAGAACTCTTTTTTTACGCTTGCCATCAAATTCGCCGTAGAAGATCTGCTCCCACGGGCCGAAATCGAGTTTTCCGCCAGTGACCGCGCAGACGACTTCGCGTCCCATGATCTGTCGCTTCATGTGGGCATCAGCGTTATCTTCATAGCTGTTGTGCTTGTACTGTGAATGCGGTTTTTCAGGCGCGAGTTTTTCAAGCCAGACTTCGTAATCCTGATGAAGTCCCGTTTCATCATCGTTGATGAATACCGATGAGGTTATATGCATAGCATTAACCAGAATAAGACCTTCCTTTATTCCGCTTTCATCAATCGCCTTCTGAACATCGCGGGTGATATTAACAAAC
>Ga0209262_10000231_pt1 | contig 30123 bp, 30 predicted proteins | sample Lowcelwee11metaG_FD_187171 | JGI IMG/M metagenome (GOLD analysis project Ga0209262, IMG submission 187171) | Freshwater pond sediment microbial communities from the University of Edinburgh, under environmental carbon perturbations - Low... | ecosystem: Environmental > Aquatic > Freshwater >... | reverse complement strand
GCGCACCTCCCAGATCAGCAACACACCACACAAGCCCATGGCCACCGCCACCACCCAGGGCAGGAAGTCAGGGCCCACGCCCGCGTAACCCGCGTCCGACGGGATGTTGGCCGCGCCGTAGGCGAGCCCGGCGGCCAGCAACACGGCGGCAATGCCCAGGGCCAGCTGGCCCAGACTGTGGTCCGCGCGCGCGGGTGTGTTTCGGGGATCGGTGGTGTTCATGAGCGCCTCCAAAAAAACAAGGCCGCGACAAAAATGTGCCGCGGCCGGTGGGCAACGCGTTGTGCGCCGCGTTACCGCTTCAGGCCATGCCGGCGCGCACCATGGTGGCTCGCAGGCTGGAGAAGTCGCGGTCCACGAATTCGTCAAACGCCTTGCCGGTCAGCAGTGCGGGCGTCCAGTTGTTCTTGGCGAGTGCATCGGCCCAGGCCTTGCTCTTGGTGGCCTTGACGATCATGTCGGTCAGGGCGTCGCGCTGGGCCGGGGTGATGCCGGCGGCGCCGTACACACCGCGCCAGTTGCCGATCTCCACGTCGATGCCCTGTTCCTTGAGTGTGGGCACGTCGATACCCTTGACACGCTGGCCCGAGGTGATGCCGACGGCGCGCATCTTGCCGCTGTCGATGTACTGTTGGAACTCGCTGTAGCCGCTGCCGCCGATGGTGACGTTGCCGCCCAGGATGGCCGCCACCGCCTCACCGCCCCCACGGAAGGGCACGTAGTTGATCTTGGCGGCGGGCACGCCGACCGACTGCGCAATCTGCGCTGCGGCGATGTGCTCGGTGGCACCGCGCGAACCGCCGCCCCATTTGACGCTGCCCGGATCTTTCTTGAGCTGTTCGACAACATCTTTCATGGTCTTGAAGGGCGAGTTGGCCGGCAGGACGAACACGTTGTATTCGGTCGTCAGACGGGCAATCGGCGTGAGCTGGGTGACCGACACCGGCGGCTTGCCGGTGATGATGCCGCCCAGCATGACGGCGCCCATGACCATGAGCGCGTTCGGGTCGCCCTTGCTCGCGTTGTAGAACTGGGCCAGGCCGATCGCACCCGCGGCGCCGCCCTTGTTTTCAAAGGTCACCGAGTCGGCCACCTTGGCGTCGCGCAGGGCCTCGCCCAAGGCGCGGCCGGTGCCGTCCCAGCCGCCGCCCGGGTTGGCGGGGATCATCATCTTGACGTTGGAAGCGGCCCAGGCCAGGTTCGGCAGGGCGCCGGCAGCGGCCAGGGCGGCCAGGGATTTGAGGAAGGTGTCGCGACGCATGAGAAGTCTCCATTGGGTGTTGATCGACGGAGCCTATGTTCCTGTCGCACGCTGTCAATCGGCTGTCCAACAGCCTAGGAGAAACCCTAGGGAAGTGGCCCCCACGCTCCGCCGCAGCGCGGGTCGCTGCCCCCCAAGGGGGCTGATGCGGCTTGGGGCGGCCCGGCGCCGCGGGCCGTAGCCCCCACACGCCTTCCCGCTCTGCCGATAATCGAAGCCGAATGAAACTGCTGCTGATCGAAGACAACCCCACCATGCAGACCACGCTGCAGCGCACCTTCGAGCGGCGCGGCATGCAGGTGCTCACCTGCGGCGACGGCGAGCGCGCGCTGGCGCTGTGGCAGGCCAGCCTGCCCGACGCGGTGCTGCTCGACCTGAGCCTGCCCGGGCGCGACGGCCTGCAGGTGCTGGGCGACGCGCGCGCCGCCGGCCTCACCACGCCGGTCATCATCCTCACCGCACGCGGCACCGTGGGCGATCGCATCATCGGCCTGAACACCGGCGCCGACGACTACCTGCCCAAGCCCTTCGACCTGGACGAACTCGAAGCCCGCCTGCGCGCCCTGGTCCGCCGCTCCGCCAGTTCCAGCGAAGCGGTCAACGGCCCGACGGGCCGCACCGCCGTCTGGTGCGGCATGCAGCTGGACAAGGACAACGGCGCGGTCTACTTCGAGGGCCAGCCCATGGAACTCGCGCCGCGCGAACTGGCCCTGCTGCGCGCCGTGCTGCAGAAGCCGGGGCACGCCATCGCCAAGGAGCGCCTGACCGAGCTGGTGTTCCCGGGCGAAAGCCAGGTGCAGCCCGAAGCCATCGAGGTCGTGGCCTACCGCCTGCGCAAGAAGATCGCGCACACCGGTGCGCAACTGGTCACGCTGCGGGGCCTGGGTTACCTGCTGAAGGCCGGCTCGTGAAGCCCCGCTCGCTGTCGCTGCGGCGCACCCTGCTGCTCGGCATCCTGCTGCCGGTGTTCGGCTTTGTGCTGATCAACACCGTGGTGCTCTACCGCCAGGCGCTGGCCGCCGCCGACACGGCTTACGACCGCACCCTGCTGGCCACCGCCAAATCACTGGGCGAACAGCTGGAGGTGGTGGGCCGTGGTTCTGCTGCGCAGGTGAAATCTTCGCTGGCCTACTCTGCGCTGGAGGCCTTTGAAGCCGACAACCGCAGCCGCATCTTCTACAGAGTCAGCGGCTTTGCCGGCGAGATGGTCTCCGGCTTCGAAGACCTGCCGCCGGCCCGTCAGCGCCTGCCGGACCAGAAGATCTACGCCGCCCTGGTGCACTTCTACGACGACCAGTACCGCGGCGTGCCGGTGCGCATGGCGGTGCTGCTGCAGCCGGTGGCCGGTGTGGCCGGACAGGGCATGACCACCATCCAGGTGGCCGAAACGCTGGAGCTGCGCCAGACACTGGCCCGTCAGATCCTCATCGACACGTTGTGGCGCCAGGCGGCGCTGGTGATCGTGATCGCAGGCGTGGTGGTGTTCGTGGTGCAGCGTGCCACCCGACCGGTGCGCGCGCTCAGCCACGCGCTATCGGCGCGCAGCGAAAACGACCTCTCGCCCCTGCCCACCGACAGCGCCCCGCGCGAACTGCTGCCGCTGGTGGAAGCAACCAACCAGCACATGCAGCGCCTGTCGCAGTTGCTGGAACACCAGAAGCGCTTTGTGCGCGACACCTCACACCAGTTGCGCACGCCGCTGGCCGTGCTCAAGACCCAGGTGCAGTCGGCCCGCCGGGGCGATGTAGAACCGCAACTGGCGCTGGAAGAAATCGGCCACACGGTCGAGCGCGCCACCGAACTGGCCAACCAGATGCTGGCGCTGGCCAAGGTTGAGCAGCTGCGCCAGGAGACCGACGCGCCGGTGGTGGACTGGGCCGACGTGGTTCGCGCCGTGGGACTCGATCTCTCGCCACTGATCGCCGAGCGTGCGCTCGACTTTTCGCTCGACGTCGTCAGCGCGCGCGTGCGCGCGCACGAATGGGCGCTTCGGGAACTCAGCCGCAACCTGCTGCACAACGCCATCAAGAACACGCCCGAAGGCTCGCGCCTGGCGGTGACCTTGGTGCGCGACGCCCGCACCGCAGCGCTCACCATCAGCGACAGCGGCCCGGGCATTTCAGCAGCATTGCGCGAGCGCCTGTTCCAGCCCTTCGCCACCGATCCGCAACGTACAGGTGCGCCGGGCAGCGGCTCGGGTCTGGGCCTGGCCATCTGCCACGGCGTCACGCTGTCGCTCGGCGGCAGCATCGACCTGATCAACCGAGAAACCCATGGACAGGTCGCGGGGCTCGACGCCACGGTGCGCCTGCCTGTCGCTCCCACCTGAACGCCACGAAACCACGCCATGAAGAACGCCCCATCCGCCAGCCTTGGCAGCGGCAAGATCCGGCTCGACAAATGGCTCTGGGCCGCGCGCTTCTACAAGACCCGCAGCCTGAGCTGCGAAGAAATCGACAAGGGCCGTGTGCGGCTCAATGGCCAGCCGGTCAAGCCCTCGCACGACGTGAAACCGGGCGACACGCTGGAAATCCGGTCTGGCCCGGTGGTACGCACCGTGGTCGTGCGTGCGCTCAGCGGCGTGCGCGGCCCGGCCCCGGTTGCCGCCCTGCTCTACGAGGAAACCGCCGAGTCGACGACCCAACGTCTGGCCGCCGCCGAACAGCGCCGGCTGGCGCCCGAGCCCGCCCACAGCCTCACCCAGGGTCGCCCGACCAAACGCGACCGACGCCACATCGAAGGCCTGCGCGACGAAGGCAGCGCCCCGGGCTGGAATGACCGCTGGAGCGCCTCACTGGACGACGACTGAGGCCAGGCGCCCAGTCAGTTTTTTCGGGTTCCCAGCCACACCACCGTGGCCACCACCAGCAGGCCACCCGCCACCTGCACCGGTGCGATGCGCTGCCCCAGGATAGCCCAGGCCAGCAGCAGCGCAAAGATGGGCTCGATGTTCATGATGGCCGAGTTGCCCACCACGCCCAGGCGCGGCAGCACCGTGAACATGATGGTGAAGGCAGTGCCATACAAAACCGTGAGTCCGATCAGTCCCCACCAGCCCGCCGCGGCCACCGGCAGGTGAAACCCGCCCTGCGACGCCACCCCGGCCAGGGCCAGCACCGCCACGATGCCCATGGTGCTCGCGGTGCGCAGGCGGCCATCCAGATCGGCCGTCTCGTGCTGGGTCAACACCAGCGCCAGACCGAAAGTGGCAGCAGCGGTGAGCGCGAAGGCCACACCCACGCCGATCTGTGCCCAATGACCCGATGCGCCCAGCCCCGAGGCTGCACCGGACACATCAAGCGCCAGGGCCAGACCCAGCAACATCACTGGCATGGCGCGCACCATGCGGGCCTCGGGCCGGTGGCCGTAGACCACACGCGCCCACAACGCGGTCCACAGGGGATAGGTGTTGAACGCCAGCAGCGCCAGCGCCACCGGCAGTCGGGCCACCGACGAATACAGGCACAGGCTCTGGACACCGACCAGCAGACCGATCGCAGGCAGAGCCCTGCGGTGTCGCGCCCCCAGCCGCACCGGCACGCGGAACCAGCGCAACAGGCAGACGACCACCAACGCCGTGACACCGCTGCGAACGACCACCGCGGTCGCGACATCAACGCCGTTGTCGAACGCCATGCGCGCTGCCACGTGGTTGGCCCCCATCATGAGGGCGATCAGCAGCAGTGTGGCAAACGCAGCGCGCGACAGCGCGGGGCGTGGGGAGGAAGACATGCGCGAAGGGTCCTTGTAAGTGCAGCCCCAAGAAAAAACCCGTTCCAGCTTGCGCTGAAACGGGTTTCTCTGATTGCGCGAGAGGAGTTCACATGAACGCCTGAAAGCCTTGAGAACACTGGACTTTCGCCAAACAGCCAAATGATTGTGCCCCCAAATGTGCCCCCAGTGACAAAAGTGAGACATTTGGGTCGCCGCAACTGCACAAGACCAGCATCACCGTTCGTCGTTTGGACAGCGGCCGTTGGGGCTCCCCCACAACGTTTACCAACAAAAAAAAGGCATCACATCCGTTGAAGCGTCGAGGACCGAAGCCAGGCAGCCCCATCAAAGTGAATCACCCTGGCTTAATCGGAGGCCATGGTATGCGTCAGACCGACATGGTCTGGCAGGACCTAATGATTGCTTCTTGCAGAGCAGCTGGCAAACGTGTACCAACATCCATCAGCAGCGAGCGCTGCAAAGTCGACTGCACGCTGATTGCTGGCACTCGACTTCTACGCCATGGCGTTATCTGAGCGCCGCAACCGTCCGCTCACCGCTCAGCATCGCAAGCGACCGGTCGACCACCTGAACCAGTCACTCGGTTGGTGCGACAAGCGCAAATCTCAGGAATGACCGCTCACGCCTTGGCGGCCGGATCGAGTGACTGCGACTGAGAGCTGTAGCCAATTTGCCCTTTCGGTCACTTCCAATATTCCGATCGGACGGGGGTATCGCCACGCCAATGACCGGTTCCAAAGTACTGCCGCCATAGACCGACGATGACTCAAAGGGTAAGTACTTTTCAAAGCAGTCGCCCGGAGCCGTCAGCGCTCAGCAACCGTTTGATTCAAGCCGCGCTTTTTCTGCTGCGATCTACACTGATGCGCAGGTACAAAAGCGCAGCTGCTTTGTTTCAAGGAACTCACACGAAACCGATCGACCGACCCGCCAGCAGCACGCAAAGCCACAAGACAATTGACAGGCCAGCCTGAGCGCAGCGGACTGCCTTCGATGCGACGAACTGGAGCAAAAACGCGTTGGTGCCAGCGAGCAGCAGCACCCCCAGCTTGGCCAGGAAAGCGTCGTTGCCCAGGTAGTCCGTGGGTCGCACTGAAAAAAGCAGCAGTCCGGTCAACGCGCCGCACAGGAAGGTGGCGATGGCCATGCGCCGCAATGGTCCGGCCACCGTGGCGCTCCACCCAAACCCGGGTGCCTTCAGGATGCCGAGGTCCAGCGAAACCACGGCGCCCATGAACATGCCCAGCGCGAGCACATGGGCCGCGTTGAGCACCACGTAGCCCAGCAGGTTGGACCGCAACCAGGTGATAAACGGGGCCTGCTCCAGCAGGGTCAGGAGGGTCGCCACGGCGCATGGTCACTTCTTCTTGCAACCGGCGACCTCGGTCTGGGTGTTCCCCGCCAGGCTGACAACGTCGCCCGACGCGATGCGGACCCAACGGGTGCGGTACTGGTTGGGCGGCAGGCAGTTCTGCAGGGCCACCAACGCGATCTTGTCTCCAGCGGCAATGCGGCCCTGCAGCTCCGTTTGCAGGCCGGCCACTTGCAGCGCGTAGGTGCCAGGGGCGGCCACCGTCATGATCTTCATCACATCAGGGATGGCCACATCAGCGATCTTTGGCAACGTGGCCGGCACCTGGGCGCGTTGGGACACCTGGATCGTCATTTCCACGTGGGGGTATGCGATGTCGACTTTTTGGACCGTGCCTTCGATGTAGATCGGGCGCTTGGCGTCGTATTCACCCGTGTAGCCGTGGTGGGCGCTGGCGGGCAAGGTGCTCAGCGCGGCGACGAAGGCGGCTGTAAGGGCCAGCGATTTGCGATGGTGTTTTTGAAACATGGTGGTTTCCGTTGGGGTGGTTGGTGGGGTGGGGGTGAATACCGTTGAGAAACCGATCGGTCAGGTTCTCCAGCTGGCATCGAAGGTGTCCAGCATCTCCTGAGGCGACAGCTGCCAGCCCATGCGACCCCGTCGCACGAACTGGTGCTCAAAGGACAGCGCGCCGCGCTGCAGCACCAGTTGCCGGAATGCATCGATGAACTCTGGTTTGAACCGGCTGTTGAAGGTGTTGACCAGCACGACCTTCTGGCCGTCCAACCGTTGCGAAGCGACGAACTGCCAGAGGGGTGGCGCCGGACTGAACATCCAGATCGGCGAGCCCAGGTAGATCGTGTCGTGCTTGCTGAAGTCGATCTCGGGTGCCGAAATATTGGCTTCGTGGTTCTGCGCATCCCGCAGGGCGCTGGCCCATCCGAGCAGGCCCAACCTGTATTCATGGGATTCCAGCCGGTACAGGCCTGCGTTCAAACGCCGCGCGAGGTGCCGCGCCAGCAAGGCGGTGTTGCCGGATCGCGAGAAGAAGACAACTGCCGACAGTTGCGCAGAACCCGTGGTCAAGCCTTCATTGGGCAGCAGTTCAGCGGTCGAGCGCGCCTGAAGACATTCGATACCGGTCACGACCAGCGGTGTGATCGCCAGCGCGGACAGACCCACGGCAATGCCGAGGCCGATGTGTCTTCGATTCAACATGGTGCGTGCTCCCGGTCGGTGGGCGTCAGGCGTCGAACGACAAAGACGACGACAGCGCCCGGTGCTCTTCTGCCTGGGCCAGCAGGGTCCGGGCCTTGGCCTCAAAGGTCTGCACCGCGTCTGAACCGCCGGCGAAGCGTGCGGGCGGTTCTTTGAGCCCGGCCAGTTGCACGATGGCCGCAGCCAGCTTGACCGGATCGCCACCCTGCTTGCCGTCCATGCCGCTCCAGGCCGCCACGGTCTCTCGGGTGCGGGCCGCATAGTCGTCGATCTGGGGCTCGGCAAAGGTGGTGGAGTCGGGCGTCAGCAGTTCGGTGCGGAAGAAACCCGGTTCCACCAGCATGGTGCGGACGCCGTAGGGCGCGACCTCTGGCGCGAGCGATTCCATCCAGCCTTCAACGCCAAACTTCGCCGCCGCGTAGGCGCTCAGGAACATGCCTCCCGACAGCCCGGCAGTGGAGGACACCGTGAGCACGAGTCCGTCCCGTTGCAGGCGCATGACCGGCAGCACGGCTCGCGTGACGTTCATCGGGCCAAACAGCAGGGTTTCGATCTGCTGGCGCACCTGTTCGGCGCTGAGCTCTTCGAAGAAGCCGGCGTAGAAATTGCCCGCGTTGTTGACCAGCACGTCGATGCGCCCGAACTTCGCGACCGCTGCAGCGGTTGCCACCTCGGCGTCTTCGATGCGGGTGACATCGAGCTTGAGACACAACAGGTCTTCGTGATGGCCGTGGGCCGCCGCAACCTTTTGCGGGTCGCGGCCGGTGGCCACCACCGCATGGCCAGCGGCCAGCGCGGCTTTGGCGATGTCAGCACCCAGGCCCCGGCCTGCGCCGGTGATGAACCAGATTTGTTTGTTTGTCATGGTGCTTTCCAGCTGGGCATCAAGCGCTGGCGTCAACGATCTTCATCTGCATCTCGTTCATCCGGCCACCGCGCACCGTGATGGCGGCAGCAGCGGCATTCAGCTCGCGCAAGTCCGCTGGTGTGAGCTGCAGCCGCACCGCTGCCAGGTTCTCGTTGAAGTGGTCCAGGCTGCGTGTGCCCGGGATCGGCACGATCCATGGCTTCTGGGCCAGCAACCAGGCGAGTGCCACCTGCGAGACGGTGGCGCCGCGCTTCTGACCAAACTGCTGCAGTACTTGAACAAACGCCCAGTTCGCGCGCAGGTTCTCTGGCGAGAAGCGATCGAATCCGGTGCGGAAGTCCGTGGCCGGATCCAGTGTCGTGTTCGCCGTGACCTTGCCGGTCAGGTAGCCCATCCCCATCGGTCCCCAGGGTACGAATCCGATGCCGAGTTCTTCGCACACAGCCAACACACCGTTGCGCTCGACATCCCGCTCCATGAAGGAGTACTCCGTTTGAACAGCGGCCACAGGGAGCACGGCATGGGCGCGGCGGATTGTCTTGGCACTGGCCTCTGACAGGCCGAAATGCAGCACTTTGCCCTGCTTGACCAAGTCCTTCACAGCACCCGCCACATCTTCAATGGGCACGGCGGGATCCACACGGTGTTGGTAAAGCAGCTCGATGCGGTCGGTGCGCAGGCGCTTCAGGGACGCTTCAACCACCTTGCGGATGTGCTCCGGTCGGCTGTTGAGGCCACCGCTTGGTTCGAGGTTGAAGCCGAACTTGGTGGCGATGCTCACCTTGTTGCGCACCGGTGCCAGGGCTTCGCCCACAAGGTCTTCGTTCGTGTAGGGGCCGTAGACCTCGGCTGTGTCAAAGAAGGTCACACCACGCTGGACCGCCGTGCGAATGACCTGAATGCCTTGCTGGCGGTCAGCCGGTGGACCGTAGTTGGCGCTGATGCTCATGCAGCCTGCGCCCAGCTCTGACACTTTCAAAGTGCCGAGTTGCCGTGTTCTCATGTTGGAGTCCTGTGTTGAAGCGGCGGCAAATGCAACGGGGCCGACCGCGAGGCTGGCGCCGGCCACCGTGACTTTGGCCAGGAAATCGCGGCGCGTGGGGCCGTTTGCGTTGGAGAAGGAGGTTTGCATGTTCATGGTGTTCCTTGTGGATCAGAGGTGGGAAAAGGCCGCCAAGAACAGGAAGGCGACGTCGATGGAGTGGACTGTAGGCAGTGCCATCAAAAAGAAAAATAGGCAAACAGTTGATGCCTTGTGAAGGTAATCTTCACGCCATGAGACTCAATCAACTCGATGGCCTGCTGGCCTTCTGGAAGGTCGCCCAGCACCGCGGCTTCACGGCGGCAGCGGCCGATCTGGAGGTGTCGCCATCCGCGCTGAGCCAGGCGGTTCGCAACCTGGAAGCGCGGCTGGATGTCCGATTGCTGAACCGAAACACCCGCAGCGTGAGCCTCACGGAGGCGGGTGAGGCCTATCTGGCCCAGATCGGCCCAGCACTGAGCGATGTGCTGGCAGCCGGTGAGCAGCTGCATGCGCGGGATGGCCGCCCCTCGGGCTTGCTGCGCATCAACGCGGCGCGCATCGCGATCGCGATGGCGCTCAAGCCGGTGCTGGCGGGGTTTCTGAAAGAGTGCCCGGATGTTCACATCGAACTGACGAACGACGAGGGGTATGTGGACATCGTGGAGCGCGGGTTCGATGCCGGCGTTCGCCTGGGTGAGAGCGTCCAGAAGGACATGATCGCCGTGCCGCTGGGGCCCCCCGTCAAGGTGGCCATCGTCGGTTCACCCGACTACTTCAAGCGCTACCCCCTGCCCAAGCACCCGTCCGACCTGGTGCACCACAACTGTGTGCGGTTCCGGTTCTCGGGCAGCGGTGCCATCTACAAGTGGGAGCTGCAAATCGATGACCGCTTGGTCGAGCATGAAGTGGGCGGAAGTCTCACGATCAGCGACACCATCTTCAGCATCGACGCTGCGTTGGACGGCGTCGGCCTGGCGTACACCTTCGAAGCCCTTGCCTTGCCCTATCTGCAAAGCAAGCAGCTGAAACGCGTATTGACCGAGTTCTCGCCGACGTTTCCTGGTTTCTATCTGTACTACCCGAGCCGCAAACAACAGCCCGCGAAGTTGAAGGCGTTTGTCGACTATGCGCTGACGCGTTTCAGCCAGTCTTCGCCGGCCTGACGTTCAGAGCCGCAAGTCGGGCGAAGGCGTGGGGTCCACCCGTTGGTCCAGCGCCGCTTCTCGCTCCACGCGCAGGGCGCGCTGGAAGGCCGGGCGGTCTTGCAGCCGCTGCAAGTAGGCGGCCACCGCCGGGGGGAACTGGGCGTCCAGGCCCAGGTGGCGGGCGAGCACCAGGGCGTAGCCCACGGCCACATCGGCGGCGGTGAAGCGGCCGGCGCACAGGTGCTCGTTGTGCTGCAGGGCCACGTCCACCGCGCGCAGCCGGGCCAGGAACCAGCGCGCGTAGTCGGCGGCCACCTGGGGTTGCAGGCGCTCGGGCGGTTCGAAGTGGGTGTAGCGCAGCACCAGCGTCTGCGGAAAGGTGAGCGTGGCGTCGCTCATGTGCAGCCAGTTGAGGTAGGCGCCGTAGGCGGGCTCGTTGGCTTGCACGTCGAGCCCGCCCGGGCTGTGACGCGCAGCCAGGTACTGGCACATCGCGGCCGACTCGGTCATGCGGGTGGCGCCGTCCTCCAGCAGGGGCACGGTGCCCAGCGGGTTCAGGTCGAGGTAGGGCCGGGCGTGCACGCGCGGCGGGAAGGGCAGCATGCGCAACTCGTAGGGCAGCCCCAGTTCTTCCAGCATCCACAGGGGACGCAGGGAGCGGGCGCTGACGCAGTGGTGCAGAACGATCATGGGTGGGTTCCGGGTTCAGTGGCGTTTCTTGAACGGCCGCAGGTCGTGCATGCCGGGCAGGGTGCGTGGGTCGGCGCCCTCGGGGAATATGCGGTGCTTCTGGATCTTCTGGGTGCCGGTGGTGGGGATCTCGGCCGCAAACCAGAGCCAGCCGGGCGCCTTGTAGTAGGCCAGTTGCTGGTGGCAGAAATCGAACAGCGCGCGCGCCACCTCCGGCGTTTCGTGGCCGTCGCGGTCCTTCAGAACCACGCAGGCCAGCACCTCTTCTTCACGCACCTCGTCGGGCAGCGCCATCACCGCCACGTTGGCGACCCACGGGTGGGTGAGCAGCAGGGCCTCGACTTCGGCGGCGGCGATGTTTTCGCCCGAGCGGCGGATGATGTTCTTGCGGCGGTCCATGAAATGGAACATGCCGTCTGCGCCCCGGCTCACGATGTCGCCGGTGTGAAACCAGCCGCCGCGCCAGGCCTCGGCCGTGGCTTGCGGGTTGTCGAGGTAGCCGCTGAAGAAGTGCCGGCGGGGCGTGGCTTCGGAGTGGCGGATCACCAGTTCGCCGGGGGTGCCGTCGGGTAGCACCTGGCCGGCCTCGTCCATCACGCAGGCGTCCAGGCCCGGGCGTGCGCGGCCGAAGGCCCGCGTGCCGACCTGCCGTGGTTCGTGGCAGTCGCACAGCGGCCGCACCATCTCGGTCATGCCCCAGAGTTCGAGCAGCGGGAAGCCGTAGCGCGCCTCGAACGTCGCGTGCAACTGGGGCTCGACGCCGGCGCCGTAGCCAAAGCGCACCTGGTGCGCGCGCTCCAGATCGCTCTCGGGCTGGTTGAGCAGCATGGGCACCACCACGCCGAGGTAATGCACGATGGTGGCGCGGCTCTGCACCACCTCGGCCCACCAGCGGCCGGGCTGGAAACGGTCGGTCTGCACCTGGCAGCCGCCGCTGAGCAGCATGCAGTAGAACGACAGGATGGACGCGTTCACATGGAACAGCGGCAGCGGGTTGTAGAGGCGCTCGACGCCTTCGCGCACGGTCCCCAAGCCGCCCTGGGTGGCGTACCAGTGGCCGGCGGCCAGCTCGTAGGTGTGCGAGAGCACGCAGCCCTTGGGCTGGCCCGTGGTGCCCGAGGTGTAGAGGATGCTGGCGGGCGTGTCGCCCACCGGTTCACCGGGTTGCGCCGCGGTGGATGGCGGCGGCAGCGCCTGGGTGTCCAGGTTCTCCAGCCAGGCCACGGCGGGCTGGTGGCCGGTCAGGGCCAGTGCCTCGCGCACGGCGTCGGCCCGCGCGGTCAGCGCCACGATCAGGTCCAGCCGCGCGTGGTCCACCACATAGGCCAGCTCGCGCGGCCGGTGGTCCGGGTTGATCGGCACGATGCACACGCCCAGCGTGCTGAGCGCGAGCTTGTGCAGCAGGTGCTCGGGCCGGCTCTCCAGGAACAGGCCCACGCGGTGGCCCAGGCCGTAGCCGGCCGAGCGGTAGGCGGCCATCAGCGCGCGCACTGCGGTGGCCGCGTCGCTGTAGCTGATTTCGCGGCCGGCGGGATCGTAGCTTCGGGCGGGGTTGGCGGGCACGGCCAGCAGGCTGTGGCCCGAGTAGCGCTTGCAGGCCTCGAAAAAGGCCTGGCCGATGGTGGTGTGGTCGCTGATGGTGATCATTCACTGCAATCTAACCAGATCAGACGGCAGTTGGCCCGACATCGAGGTAGCAAATCAAGCCATCCATACACCGGGTCGCAGGAAATTTGATCGGTCAAATCGAAGTGGCGGTGGAACGAGAACGCGACCTATGGATTCAGCTGTTCGATTTCGAACACTTCCCGATGATCGACTGGCATACACGAGCGACCGCATTTGCCAAGTCCGATCTACTCAATGGCACCGACGAGGGTCGAGTTCCAAGTGAACCGATCGCCCAATCAAAAGCGTCCACTGGCTCATTAGGGTCGGTACCGCCAGTCCGGTGAAGGGGAAGCAAGTCAGTGGCGCGGCGCCAGCCGCGTCGCGGAAGCCCAGTGACCGAAGTGCCCCCTACAACCGCCATTCGGGCACGCGCATGTCGCCGTACCCAACAGCCACTTGGTGGCAGTCCGCGTGTGTACGCCTGGCAGCACCCACCGTCAGCAGCCGCTGCAGAACGGACTTCGAGCGTTGCTGCGTCGAACTGCACCAACCAGTCGCAATACATTCCGAAAGTCAGCGGGATCGAGTTGACGGTCCTGGCTTCCCAAGTGCAGCCAACGCCTCAGCGGCGAACACCAGGTGCCGCCGAACATCCCCTTCCAGCGTATTGAGCATGTCTCGGTAAACCCGAGCCTGAGCAACGTTGGCCTGGGTCAGAAGGCGTGTGAGGGCATGGATATTCCGGCTGACGCTGGAAAGATGGAAGCTCGACGCCGTGAGCGCCTCGATGTGCTCTGACCGGCTTCCTCCGTTCAACAGCACGGGCACACCAGCGACCAGACCCGCCACGTAATCGCCCGGACTCAATCCGGCTCGCTTGGCCGACGCCAGTACAGCCATGGCACCTTCGCGCTCCATGCGCAGGCAAAGGCGCGCCCTGCCGCCTGACCGCTTCAGAGGAGGCCTGTGATCGGCACCCTGTTCAGCCTCTGCTGGCACGCCCAATGCCTGCTGCAGGACCTTTCGCACCAGCTCCGAGGGTGACACACCCTGAGCCTGTGATCGCGCAAGGAGGGCCGTCTTCAGGCCCTGCAGATCGATGCTGATGCGCTCGCGAGACTTGGTTTCCATGACTGCCTCCAGACAAGTGATCACCCCTGGGTGAGCGTGTCGGACAACTGGCGCCACCGCGCCTATCTCTGCACTCATCCATGCAGGCAGTCTGTGTCCAGTTCGACCATGTTGATGCGCTGGATTTGGCCCTGAATCCAGCCGCTGAACAGGCCTGTTTCGCCCTGAAGATGGGCCTCAGTACCCACGACCCAGAATCGATTGCACCAGCGTCGGTCCGGCACCGGGACAACCCACCCAAGAGCGGACCAGAACCGATCCAGCAGCGAACCCGGATCGGGTCGAAAGTGAATCACCACCGAACCAGAAAACCAATATGAAGCTGGCACCGAAGGATCCACCGGGTCGAAGCACACGCCGAGCACGTGGCTTCGCAACCGACATCGGGCAACTTCGTGCGCAGGGCTACACCTTCGAGGCGATCCGTCAGGCTTTGGGTGAGGCCGGGGTGAAGGTCAGCAAAAGCACGGTCCAGCGTGAGATGGCGCGGCTGGCTTCGACGTCCTCCTCTGGCTCCGTCGCCGTCACTGAACCCTCGCTTCCGGTTTCAGCCTCGGCCTCGGCGCCCTCCCCGTCAACGCCATCTATTGCAAACGACCTGCGCAGTGGCAAGGAAATCGCCGAAGCGTTTGGAAGCTCCCGGATCACCAACCCCCTCTTTCGTGCCAGGCACATTGAAAAGGACCTCCCATGAAGATCGCCGTCATCAACTTCTCCGGCAACGTGGGCAAGTCCACGGTCGCCCGGCACCTGCTGCTGCCCCGCATCCCGGGCGCAGACCTCATCACCATCGAGAGCCTGAACGCCGACGAGGGCCAGGGCCAAGCCTTGCGGGGTCGCCAGTTCGGGGAACTGCAGGAATACCTGCAAACCGTCTCCAGCGTGGTGGTGGACATCGGCGCGAGCAATGTGGAAGAGCTGATGGGCCAGATGCATCGCTACCGGGGCAGCCACGAGGACTTCGATGCATTCGTGGTGCCCACCGTGCCGGCGCTCAAACAGCAGCAAGACACCATCGCCACCCTGATCGAACTGAGCCGGCTCGGTGTACCCGCCTCGCGCCTGAAGTTGGTCTTCAACATGGTCGAGGCCGGGGTCACGTTGGTCCAGGCCTTTGATCCACTTCTTGCCTTTCTCAAGCATCAGCCCATCGCCAAAGTGAACCTGAACTGCAAGCTGGGGGCGAACGAAATCTATGGACGTATCAAGGGAACAAAGACCGATCTGGCCACACTGGCAACTGATCCCACTGACTACAAGGCGCTGATTGCCCAGGCCAAGGGCACCAACGAGAAGCTGGCCCTGGCCCAGAAGCTGGCCACACGGCGCCTGGCCTTCGGCGTGGTGCCGGAACTGGATGCCTGCTTCGCCGCGCTGGAGCTCAAGCCATGAACCGGCCAACCACCGCCAAGGAAGCGCTGATTGCCGAGGCGCTGGGTGACATGGCCGCCCTGATTGAGCGGATCGAGAAGCTGGGCCCGGTGATGGACATCTCCCACAGGCAACTGGTTCAGATCAGCAAGGACCTGGTTCGAGAGGTCTCGATGTTCGAGACCCGCATGACCGACTTCAGCTTTAAAGCAGTGGACGTTGCAGCCAAGCAAATCGACCAGCGAACCAACGACGCCGCCACAAAGATCCTGAACACCCAGATCGCGGCCATGCAGTCCGCGGCGCGAGAAATGTTCAACAAAGAGTTCCACCCCGTGGTGAACCGGGTGGTGTCCCAACTGGAGTATCTGGCGCGGTTGGCTGACCCCGACCAGAACCACTGGCGGCCCTGGCTGACGCACGGCGCGGCGTTTGTAACGGGCGCCGCGCTCACTTTGCTGGTCGTCGTGATGATCTGGGTGAGGTGAGGTCGAGAATGAGAAAGCCCCCTGCTCCGACGGGCACCGAATCCAACGAAGGGAACAGATCGTGCTGCACGACCTGCTCCGGGGAAACGGACGGGCTTGCCCGAGACCAGTACACCGCATCGAAGCGGCAGATTGTGCGCACGGGAGGACGCCAGTACCTCCCCAGATCCCGGAGGACTGCTTCAGTTCAAGGTGATGTTGGCCGACTGGATGTAGCTGCCCCAGCGATCGAACTCGCGCGCGTAGAACTGCTGGTAGGTCGCCGTGGTCATGGGCGTCATGACCATCGACATCTTGCGCATGGTTTCTGCGACCTGTGCGTCGGCCAGAGCACCTTCAATGGCGTCGTGCAGGCGCGCGACGATCTCTGCCGGTGTCTTCGCAGGTGCCACGAAACCGAGCCAGGGACCGATGTCGATGTCGACACCGAACTCCTTGAGCGTCGGCACACTGGGGTGTCCGGCCAGGCGCTCAGGGGCGGTCACCGCCAGCATCCGGATCGCACCGGCCGCCACATGCTGTTCCGCCACCAGGGAGGGGATGATGGCGCAGTCGATCTGCTTGGCGAGCTGGGCCTGCATCAATGGCGCGGTGCTGTTGTACGGCACATGCAGCAGCGGCGAGCCTGTGCTCTTCTTCAGGACTTCCATGATGATCTGGCCCGAGCTGCCCTGGCCCCAGGAGCCGTAGGTGGGTGCGTCCTTCGCTTGCCGGGCCATCTGCAGAAACTCGGCCAGCGTCTTGGCCGGATGGGAGGCATGCACCATCACGGTCAGCGGGGTGAAGCCGATCGGAGCCACCGCGAGGAAGTCCTTCTTTGAATCGTAGGGCGTTGGCTTGATGATGTGCGGCGCGATGGAATGCGAGTCGGCCGCTCCATAGATCAAGGTGTAGCCGTCGGCAGGGCTTCTGGCGCCCAGCAAGCTGCCGATCGTGCCAATCGCCCCGGGACGGTTGTCGACGACCACGGGTTGCCCCAGGCGCTGTGAAAGCACCGGCGCCATCGCCCGCACCAGGGCATCACCACCGCCGCCCGCGGCCCAGGGCACGATGATCTTGATCGGGCGCGACGGGTACGCGTTGCCTTGCGCCAGGGCCGTGAGCGCCGAGCCGCCGATGACGGGCAGCGAAAGCAGGCGCAACGCATTGCGTCGGTTCAGGTTGGGGTTCATGAGGTCTCCTTCGTGGGGTGGGGGTCAAAGGCTTTTCTGATCGAGCCAGTGGCCGATGTGGGCCGCCAGTTGCTCGTGGTTGTCTTCCAGCATCAGCATGTGGCCGTTGCCGGTGATGCCGATGTCGGGAAGCCAGGTGAAATCGGCACCCAGGAACTTCGCCAGGGCGCCATCCACTTCCTTCGGATGGCGGGGGTCGGCGTCACCGGTCATGACCAGGATCGGCAGGGTGCCCAGCTGTTCCGGGTGCTCCAGGCGCAGACCGCCGCCACCGATGTTGAAGCGCTCGTTCAGTATCCGTGGGCTCTCGTGCCCGATGGAACGGGCGTAGGCTTCGAATGCGTCGTGAGGAAAGCGCGGGCTGTTGGCCCAGTAGGTCTGGATGAACGCCCTGTCCACGAAGGCTGGGCGATCGGTGGGTGCATAGATGGCATGGCTGGCGGCATCGCCGTCATCCACGCTCGCTGGCTCGGATGGCAGTTCAGGCACCAGGTTGGCGGGCGCTCCCGGCGCAATGCCGACAATCGCCCTGACGTGCGCACGGTGGTTCTCCGCGACCCACCAAACGATGGGTCCACCCGCCGAGTGTGTGAACACGATGGATGGGCCGATCTCGTGCAGCAAGGTGGCCAGCGAGAGGCCCACATCGGCCATCGACAGCTCCAGGAAACGGGCGGAGGTCGGCGAGCGGCCGTGCCCCGGCCAGTCCATCACATAAACGTCGTGCCCTCGGCGGCAGAAGAATGCAGCCCAGCCTTCACGACCATCGGGTGTGGCCAGGTAAGCGGTTCCGTTGTGGAACCCGCCGTGAAGCATGACGATGGGCAGCTTCCCGGTCTTCTCCTCAGCGGCCAGCACGTCCACATAGACGGGGTGCTCTGCCGTTCCGGAGTAAAAAAATCGCTGCTTCATGGTCTCCTGGGTCCTTTGCTCACAGGTCTGAGTAGGTCAGAACACTGCACGCCCAAATAGTCCCATATGGAACCATTTAAACGCAGAGGGTTTTCCCTTGGAGAGAACAGAGGCACGCCGCCCTCGACGACTGGAAGGCCAGTGACATTCCTATACTTGGCCGCATGCCCAGCTCCACCGCACCATGAAACGTCCGCTCAACGACATCCTCGACGGCGTCTCCATCCCCTTCGCCTACAAGCTGGGGTACATGATCAACTCGTACCGGGAGCCTTCGTTTCGCGCCATCGAGGCGACGCACGGACTGACGCGCCCCGAGATTCTTTCGCTCATCTTTCTGTATTTCAGGGACGGCATTTCTGCGGCAGACATCTGCGATTTTTCCGGCCACCTCAAGAACAACATCAGCCGGGCCGTCACGGCGCTGGAAGGCAAAGGGCTGGTGCGGCGCGAGCCCGATCCGCAGGACCAGCGCCGGCTCATCCTCTACATCACGGCGGCGGGTCGTCGCCTGCACGACAAGTTCATGCCGGCGCTCCAGCAGCGCGAACAGGACATGATGGCCTGCCTGTCAGAGACCGAGCGGAGAACGTTCGAAGTTTTGCTGCGCAAGCTCTGCGCCCATGGGCCAGACTGGAATGGCAAGGAGCACTGGTGTGTCACGACAACCGGTCAGTTGTCATCATCCGAGAAAAAACCACAGCGAATGAAGAAAGAATGACCGACGTTCACAAGGATTCAGGGCCAAGAAGAGTTCAAGGTCATGGGAGTTTTCCGCTTCCGGCCGGCTGGACCTGCTAGATTTCGAGGCGATTCAAAGAACTCCGAATTCAGGCTGCACGCGGATTCAAGGCAATCACATCGGCACCTCTGCGCAGTTTGTCCAGATGCCCAGCCCAGTCCTTCATCATGGCCCGTCGCGCTGCCAGATGCGTGGCGTGGTTGTAGGCGGCGGCGACCTGATCACGCTCCTGATGCGCCAGCTGCAGCTCAATCAGATGATGTGGATATCCATGCTCATGAAGGATGGTGGATGCTATGCCCCTGAACCCATGGCCCGTCATCCGTCCCGCGTACCCCATGCGCTTGAGGGCAGCAAGAATGGTGTTGTTCGACATGGGGCGTTCGTGATCACGCTCACCCGGAAACAGAAGCGACCGTCCTGAAGACAGTGTCTGCAACGCCTGTAGAACCTCAACAGCCTGCGGTGCCAGCGGCACGATATGTGGCAAGCGCATCTTCATGCGCGTGGCAGGAATTCGCCACTCACCCGCCTCCAGATCGAACTCCTCCCAGCGCGCTGCGATCAGCTCACCCGTTCGCACAAAGGTGTAGGCCATCAGCTTCATGGCCAGCCGCGTGTACGAACTGCCCTGGTAGGCCTCAATCTTGCGCAGCAACTCGGGAACCTCTTTCGCGTCCAGCCGCGCATAGTTCTCCTTGCGGCGTGGCTTGAGGGCATCTGAGGGTTTCACGTCAGCCGACGGGTTGCGTTCGATCACCCCATGCGCCACCGCGAAGCGCATGATCTGCCCGCAGGTCTGCAACGACCGCTTGGCAATGTCCAGCGCTCCGCGTGATTCGATGCGCTTGGCCATCACCAGCAACTGAGGCGCCGTGACGTCGGCAATGGGCCGAGAACCCAGCACCGGAAAAACATCGACCTCCAGGCGCCGCAACACATATTCTGCGTGCCGGGGGCTGCGTGGTCCCTTCCAGTGTTCCCACCATTGCCGCGCCACCTTTTCGAACGTGGTGGCATCCAGAAGCGCTCGCGCCAACTTGGCGTCGCGCTTGGTCTGAGCTGGATCTTCGCCTTCCACCAATTCGTTGCGCGCCTTGTCGCGCTTCTTGCGGGCTTCAGCCAACGACACTGCGGGATAGACACCGAGCGCCAGGCGCTTTTCTTTCCCGACATGTCGGTACTTCATGCGCCAGTACTTGCCGCCAGCGGCAGTGACTTCCAGGTACATGCCATGCCCATCGGCCAACCGGACACGGGACTTCCCGGGCGGACAGACGGCCCGGTCACATTCAATCTTGGTCAGGGACATGGGGGCACATTTGCTGGGGGCATCGGAAAATCCCGATTTATGCCCCCAAATATGCCCCCGGAAGGGGTGGGCTGTAAATGGACGCCTTGGGACGTCCAGAAACAAAAAAGCCCCGCAGTGCGGGGCTTTTAGGGGGTTTCAGAGATCTTTTGGGACATCCTGGAACCCATTCTTGGCGGAGCGAGAGGGATTCGAACCCTCGATGAGGCTCTACACCCCATACTCCCTTAGCAGGGGAGCACCTTCGGCCACTCGGTCATCGCTCCGGAGCCTCATATTATGCCTCAAGTTGCCCCACTCTCGCGAGGGCAGCAAGGCTGTGACTGCCGACTTCAGCCAGCGATGCTGTCTTCGGTGCGGTCGAGGTCGAACTCGCGGTGCAACGCGCGCACAGCCAGCTCCATGTACTTCTCGTCGATCACGACCGAGGTCTTGATTTCGGAGGTCGAAATCATCTGGATGTTGATGCCTTCGTCGCTCAGGCACTTGAACATGCGGCTGGCCACACCCACGTGGCTGCGCATGCCGATGCCGACGATGCTGACCTTGCAGATGCGTGCATCACCGACCACGTCGGCCGCGCCCAGCGCGGGCACCACTGTGTTCTTCAGCAGGTCCATGGCCTTCTGGAAATCGTTGCGGTGCACCGTGAAGCTGAAGTCGGTCTTGCCGTCTTTGCTCAGGTTCTGGATGATCACATCGACTTCGATGTTGGCCTCGGCCACCGCACCCAGGATCTGGTACGCGATGCCTGGCTTGTCAGGCACGCCTAGCACGGAGATCTTGGCTTCGTCGCGGTTGAAGGCTATGCCGGAAACGACGGCTTGTTCCATTTGTTCGTCTTCCTCAAAAGTGATCAGGGTGCCAGAGGCGGCTTCTTCATTCAGGTCGATGTCCCAGGGCGTGAAGCTCGACAGCACACGCAGGGGCACCTTGTATTTGCCGGCGAATTCCACCGAACGGATCTGCAGCACCTTGCTGCCCATGCTGGCCATTTCCAGCATTTCTTCAAAGCTCACGCGCAGCAGGCGGCGCGCTTCGGGCACCACGCGCGGGTCGGTCGTGTAGACGCCGTCCACGTCGGTGTAGATCAGGCATTCGGCCGCCTTCAGCGCAGCGGCCACGGCCACGGCCGAGGTGTCGCTGCCACCACGGCCGAGCGTGGTGATGTTGCCGTCCGGGTCCACGCCTTGAAAGCCGGTGACGATCACCACTTTGCCGGCGTCCAGGTCGGCGCGCACGCGCAGGTCGTCGATCGACTCGATGCGGGCCTTGGTGAACGCGCTGTTGGTCTTGATCGGCACCTGCCAGCCGGCGTAGCTCACCGCCTCCATGCCCTCGGCCTGGAGGGCGATCGCCAGCAGGGCCGAAGACGCCTGTTCGCCGGTGGCGGCCAGCATGTCGAGTTCGCGCCCGTAAGCGCTGTCGGTCTTGCTCGGGGCCAGTTCCTTGGCCAGGCCCAGCAGGCGGTTGGTTTCGCCGCTCATGGCGCTGGGCACCACCACCATCTGGTGGCCGGCCTTGTGCCACTTGGCCACGCGCCGGGCCACGTTGCGGATGCGCTCGGTCGACCCCATGGAGGTGCCGCCGTACTTGTGAACAATCAAAGCCATCGGGTTGGATTGGGTTGGAAAGATCGTAGAAACAGGGGCCGCAACGCCAAGCATTGCGGGGAACCTGCGGGGCGCGAAACGCGCCGGACAAAGCCTTGGAATTATATCGGCGAGGTGCCGGCCAGGCGGGCAAAGGCCAGATGCCCGCCTTCACGCGTCACGAAACCGCTGGCCACCTTGATGCGGATCCGGTGGCCCCGCGTGCGGCAATCGGCAATCTGGTCCAGCAGCTCGTCCAGCTGGGCCGCGCTCGCGGCCACGCCAGCGCTGCAGCGCAGCCAGTGGCGCAGTGCATTGGCCTGGCGCTCACGGCTGAGCAACTGCAAGCCCGTGATGGCGGGCGGCATGCCGGTCTGCGCCAGATCGATCCGGGCCAGATCGTCCAGCAGCGCCTGTGCCTGTGCCGCGTGACCCGCACTGCGAGCGAGCAACGGTCGAAAGCCGGGAAAACAGGCTTCCCAGGCCGGCATCAGGATCGCCCGGATGCGGTTGCGCGTGTAGCGCAGGTCGGTGTTGGTCGGGTCGTCCACAAAGGCATGCCCAGCGGCCGCCAGCCAATCGCGCAAAGCCTGGGACGGCAACCCCAGCAAAGGACGGCCAAACACCACGCCGTGCCGCTCGAACCGATCGGGCATGGCCGACAGACCGGGCAGTCCCGCACCACGGCTGAGCGCGAGCAGCAGGGTTTCGGCCTGGTCGTCAGCGTGCTGTCCGAGCAGCACCACGGATGCGCCGGCCTGCTGCGCCATGTCGGCGAGCGCGGTGTAACGTGCGTCCCGCGCGGCGTCTTCGGGACTCTGACCTGGAGCGTGAGCCGCCTGCACACGGCGCACCTGGCAGCCGATGCCATGGAGCTCACAGAAACCACGGGCATGGGCTTCGAAACCATCGGCAGCCGCCTGCAACCCGTGGTGCACATGCAGGGCCATCACGTGGCCGGGCCAGCGCTGTTGCGCCGCCAGCAACAAGGCCGTGGAGTCGGCGCCAGCGCTGTAGGCCACCGCAACCGTTGTGTGAGATGCGCTGGCGCCTGCGTTCGCGGGCAGCCTGCGCGCGCACCACGCAGCCACCGCCTGCTCGCAGGGGTTGGCGGGTGCGGACGGAACGCTCACTTCAGCTACTGACAGTGTTTGGAGCGCGCTGAGCGGGCATGAGCGAAAGCCTCTCAGCCTCTCAGCTTGTCCGACTTGCTTTCGGCCTTGGTGTCGGTGTAGCGCCCGTAGCTGTTGAGGCGTGCGTAGCGGCGGTCCACCAACTCCTTGACCTTGAGGTCGGCCACCTGGCGCCACGCGTCGGTCAGGGCTCGCTTGAGGAACGCGGCCATCTGCTTGTGGTCGCGGTGCGCGCCACCCACCGGCTCGTTGACGATCTTGTCCACCAGGCCGAGTGCCTTGAGGCGGTGCGCGGTGATGCCCAGGGCATCGGCCGCATCGCTCGCGCGGTCGCTGGTCTTCCAGAGGATGGAGGCACAGCCTTCGGGGCTGATCACCGAGTACACCGAGTACTGCAGCATCAGCACCTGGTCGGCCACCGAGATGGCCAGCGCACCGCCCGAACCCCCTTCACCAATGATGGTGGAGATGATCGGCACTTCCAGTTGCGCCATCTCGAAGATGTTGCGGCCAATGGCTTCGGACTGGCCGCGCTCCTCGGCATCGATACCGGGATAGGCGCCCGGCGTGTCTACAAACGTGAACACCGGCAGCTTGAATTTTTCGGCCAGCTTCATCAGGCGCAAGGCCTTGCGGTAACCCTCGGGCTTGGTCATGCCGAAGTTGCGCAGACCCCGCTCCTTGGTGTCGCGCCCCTTCTGGTGGCCCAGCACCATGCAGGGCTGGCCATTGAAGCGGGCCAGACCACCCACGATGCTCAGGTCGTCGGAAAAGTGGCGGTCACCGTGCAGCTCCTGGAAGTGCGTGAAGATGTCGCGCAGGTAGTCCAGCGTGTAGGGCCTATCGGCGTGGCGCGCGATCTTGGTGATCTGCCAGGGCGTGAGGTTGCTGTAGATGTCTTTGGTGAGCTGCAGGCTTTTGCCGGCCAGCTGTTCGATCTCGGCAGAGATATCGACCGCCGATTCGGTCTGGACATATCGCAGCTCTTCGATCTTGGTTTCGAGATCCGCAATCGGTTGTTCGAAATCGAGAAAATTCTTTTTGGCCAAGGTGTGACTCCTGTGGTCTTGTGTCGACCCGTCCGAGGCCCGCACGCAGGCGGTCCGCGGTTCCGTGTCCTGATGGATCAGGACGGTGTTTCAACGACGTCTTGTTGTTTCAATAGGCCACAGGGGCCGGGTCCAGCGAGCGCCAAATATACCAAGTCGCCACACTGCAGAACGGTGCCCAGGTGGCGGCCACTTCGCGTATCTCGCTGCGGCTGACCGGTTCACCCGAAAAATAGCAGCGACTGATGCCGTTCTGCAAGCCCACATCGTCCAGCGGCAGCACGTTGGGCCGCATCAGGTGGAAGATCAGAAACATCTCGGCGGTCCAGCGGCCGATGCCGCGGATCGCCACCAGCTCGGCAATGATGGCCTCGTCGTCCATGTCGGCCCAGGCATTCACATGCACCTGGTCGTTGGCGAAATGCAGGGCGAGGTCCACCAGGTACTCGACCTTGCGGGCCGACAGGCCGGCTGCGCGCATGTCGTCCACCTTGAGCTTGAGCACCTGGGCGGGCAACATTTTCTTGGGCAACACGGCAAAACGGTCCCAGACCGATTGCGCAGCTTTCACAGAAATCTGCTGGCCCACGATGCTGCGAGCCAGCGTGACGAAGGCGTCACCCCGCGACTGCAGGCTCACGCCAGCGTGTTGCGGAATGAGTTTCTTCATCACGCGGTCGCGCTTCATGAGATGGCGGCAGGCCTCCTGCCAATACAACGGGGCATCGGGCCCCACATCGGGCAACACGGACGACGCCATCAGCTGCGCTCCCAGGTGGTGCCGGTGGCGCTGTCCTTCAGCACCACACCCTGCGCCAACAGATCCTGACGTATGCGGTCCGCCTCGGCAAAGTTCTTCGCCTGCTTGGCCGCAGCGCGGTCAGCGATCAGCGCCTGAATCGCCGCCTCGTCCAGACCGCCTGCCTCCGCACCACCGCCCTGCAAATAAGCTGCCGGTTCGACCTGCAGCAGCCCCAGCGTGCCACCCAGGGCGCGCAGCAGCCCGGCCAGGGCCGCATCTTTGCTTCGGTTGACTTCGCTCGCCAGATCAAACAGCACGGCCACCGCTTCGGGCGTGCCAAAGTCCTCGTCCATCGCGGCGCGGAAGCGCTGGGCAAACGGATGCGACCAATCGATGGCGACCACCGGTTCAACCGTCACCAGCGACAAGGCGGTGTACAGGCGCTTGAGGGCGGCGCGGGCGTCGTCCAGATGCGCGTCGCTGTAGTTGAGTGGGCTGCGGTAATGGGTGCGGACAATGAAGAATCGCACCGTCTCGGCGTCGTACTTGGCCAGCACCTCACGGATGGTGAAAAAGTTGCCCAGGCTCTTGGACATTTTTTCGTTGTCCACCCGAACAAAACCGTTGTGCATCCAGAAGCGCGCCAGCGGCTTCCCGCTCGCTCCTTCAGACTGGGCAATTTCGTTTTCGTGGTGCGGGAACTGCAGGTCGGCCCCGCCGCCATGGATGTCAAAGGACTCGCCCAACAGCGCGCAACTCATGGCCGAACACTCGATGTGCCAGCCCGGGCGCCCGGGACCATAGGGGCCTTCCCATCTGGCTTCCGACGGTTCATCGGGCTTGGCGGCCTTCCAGAGCACAAAGTCCAGCGGATCGTTCTTGTCACTGGCCACCGCCACGCGTTCGCCTGCACGCAGGTCGTCCAGCGACTTGCCCGACAACTTGCCGTACCCCGGAAACCGGCGCACCGCGAAATTCACGTCGCCATCCTGGGCACGGTAGGCCAGGCCTTTCGCTTCGAGCTGATCGATCAGGGACAGCATCTGGGGCACGTAGGCGGTGGCGCGTGGCTCGAAACTGGGCACCTCGATACCCAGCGCAGCGATGTCCTGGTGCATGGCCTGCGTCATTTCGTCGGTCAGTGCCCTGAGCGTGATGCCCCGCTCCACAGCGCGTTTGATGATCTTGTCGTCGATGTCCGTGATGTTGCGAACGTAGGTCACCCGGTATCCACTGACCTTGAGCCAGCGCTGCACCACATCAAAGGCCATCATCATCCGCGCATGCCCGATGTGACACAGGTCGTAGATGGTCATGCCGCAGACATACATGCGCACATGACCCGGCTCCAAGGGTTCGAACGGCTCCGGCCGGCGGGACAGGGTATTGAAAATGCTCAGGGTCATGGAAACAAAATTCGGGCGGCGAGCGCAAGCAAAGGAGAGCAAAGGCCAAACACAGCGCCTTCCGTCTGCGCCTGCCAGCAGGCGAGAAGCGGCACAAATAGGTCGGGAGCGGTGGGGCGAGCGGGCCGAATGTCACACCCGACCGGCGTCAGGAAGCCATTGGACTTACACCCTCAGATACAATCTGCCAGTATAGCCAGCTTGGTCTTGAGCGAGCGCACACAGACAGGCGCTATATTCATGTTTTCAGGCCCGCCCGCGGTCTTCGGTTTGCCCGCATTCGCTCTTCTGAGGTCCCATGCATCACCCCGTCAAAACTTCGTCCATGCTGTCCGCCTCAAATCGCGGCGGCACCTCCGCCCTGGTCACCACCCGGCTGCGCCTGCTCGCGCTCTCGGTTGCAGTTTCGGCCGCACTGGGGGCTTCGATGGCCATGGCCCAGACCGACGACTACGCCGAGGTGAACCGCCTCATGCGGGCCGGGCAACTCAGCGAAGCGTTGACCAAGGTGGACCAGTACCTCACCAGCAAGCCCCGCGATCCCCAGATGCGCTTTCTCAAAGGCGTGATCCAGACCGAAGGCGGCAAACACAGCGATGCCATTGCCACCTTTTCCAAGCTGACCGAAGAATTCCCCGAGCTGCCCGAGCCCTACAACAACCTGGCCGTTCTGTACGCCGGACAAAGCCAGTTTGACAAGGCTCGCGCAGCCCTCGAAATGGCCATCCGGACCAACCCCAGCTACGCCACGGCCCACGAAAACCTGGGTGACGTGTACGCCAAGCTGGCCAGCCAGTCGTACAGCAAGGCACTGCAACTGGATTCCGGCAACACCGCCGTGGCCCCCAAGCTCAGCCTGATCCGCAACCTGTTCGGCGCAGACGCCAAAGGCGGTGCCCGCCCAGGTGCAGCGCCGGCTCCGGCCGCAGCGCCCGTTGCAGCACCGGCGCCCGTGGCCGCAGCCAAGCCCGTTACCCCTGCACCGGCACCCGCACCTGCCGCTTCGGGCAATGCCGAAGCCGCCGTGGAAGCCGCTGTGTCTTCATGGGCCAAGGCCTGGTCCAGCAAGAACATGCCAGGCTACCTGGGTGCCTACGCTGGCAACTTCACGCCCCCTGGCGGCCAGGCCCGCGGTGCATGGGAAGCAGACCGCAAGGCACGCATCCTGCCGCGCACACGCATTGGCGTGGACATCAGCGACATGTCGGTATCGGTTGAGGGCGATCGCGCATCGGCCAACTTCCGACAGGCTTACAGCTCCGACACACTCAATGTCACGAGCCGCAAAAAACTTGATTTCGTCAAGAGCGGCAGCCGCTGGTTGATCGTGCGCGAATCCACGGGTTCCTGATGGCCGGTCGGCGGTACTTCCAGCATGGCCATGCCAGCATTCCAACCGCCAACCTGAGCTCAGGCATTGGCGGCCTGCTGCGTCCGGCCACAGGACTGGCCGTTCTGGCTGTATTGGCGCTGGCCATTGGTTTGATCAGCTCCTGCGTGGGCCCGATAGGTTTGTCTGGCGGCGTGCTGGACAGGATGAATTTTGCGATCAAGACCGCTGACTCAGCCGCAGCACCATCTGCGCCGTCCATGATCGACAACGCGCTGAGCAAGGTCCAGGACGCGGCGCAGCAACTCACCAAACCCAAAATCGCATCGGGTCTGCAATCCAGCCCTTTGTCCGGCGATGCCCTGCAGCAAGTGATGCCCCTGATGGGCCAGGCCGAGGCCCGTCTCATTGATATCTACCAGTTGATCAGCCAGGGATTGGCGCGTGAGGCACTGGCCAAGGCCGACGCGCTGGTGCGCGATCATCCCAACTTTCATCTGGCGCACCTGGTCCACGGCGACCTGCTCAGCCTGCAAGCACGCCCGGTCAACCAGCTTGGCGACGTGCCCGACACCAAGGCCCTGGCTGCTGCTGAGCAGCTGAAGACCCTGCGCGAGGAATCACGCCGCCGTCTGCAGGCCCTGATGGAGCGCCCACCCGCCGGGAGCATCCCTGCGCAGTTCCTGGCCCTGTCATCCCAGAGCCGGCATGCCATCGCCATCGACGCTTCACGTTCACGCCTGTACCTGTTTGAAAATCAAACCCCTTCTGCGTCGGGCAGCCTGATCGCAAAAACACCCGAGTTGCGCCTGGTGGGCGATTTCTACATCTCCGTCGGCCTGTCCGGCATCGAGAAAACCGTTGAAGGCGACAAGCGCACACCGCTGGGCGTTTACTACATCACCAGCAACCTCAACCCGGACAACCTGCCCGACCTGTACGGCGTGGGTGCGTTGCCCATCAACTACCCCAACCCCCTCGACGTGCAACGCGGCAAGACCGGCAGTGGCATCTGGCTGCACGGCACGCCACGAGAACAGTTTGTGCGCGCGCCCCAAGCCTCCGATGGCTGTGTGGTCCTGTCCAACCCAGATCTGGAGCGACTGCTCAAGACCGTGCAGATCCGCACCACGCCGGTCGTCATCGCGCCCGAACTTCAATGGGTTCAGCCTGAAGCGCTCGACACCGAGCGTCAGGCTTTTGAGGCTGCCCTGGAAGCGTGGCGCGTCGCCAAGAGCGAGGGCAATCTGGGACAACTCAAGGGGTTTTACTCCAGCCGTTTCCAGAACCAGGGTCGCGATCTGGCCCAATGGTGGCCGCGCGTCGAAAGCGAACTGCTTCCCGCAAAAGGCCCTCGGGAGCTGCAGCTCAAGGAGCTCTCCCTGCTTCGCTGGCGCGATGCCCAGGACACCATGGTGGTGACCTTTGGCGAGGTCCCCCAAGGCCAGTCCCGTGGTGTGACACGCCGGCAGTACTGGGCGCTGGAACGCAACCAGTGGAAAATTTTCTCCGAAGGTACCCTCTGATGCTAAACACGTCTTTCAAGCCGCAACCTTTGCGCTGTCATCTGGCGTCCTTGCTCGTGGCAAGTGCTGTAGCGGTTCTGCTCCCGGTGGCCGCATCTGCCCAGAGCACACCGACCAGCGAGGCACCCAAGGTACGTCTGAGCACCTCCATGGGTGACATCGTGCTGGAGCTTTATCCCGACAAGAGCCCGAAGACGGTCGAGAACTTTCTGCAATACGTGCGCGACAAACACTACGACGGCACGGTGTTTCACCGCGTGATCAACAACTTCATGATCCAGGGCGGCGGATTCAACGTCGATTTCCAGCAAAAGGCGACCCGAGCGCCCATTCCGCTGGAAGCCGGCAACGGGCTGAAAAACGACCGCGGCACGATCGCCATGGCCCGAACGCAAAACCCCAACTCCGCCACGGCACAGTTCTTCATCAACGTGGTGGACAACGCCGCTTTGAACGCCCCCAACCCCGACGGTCATGGCTATGCCGTTTTTGGCAAGGTCACCGCGGGCATGGATGTGGTGGACAAGATCAAGCTCGTTCCAGTCGGCAACCAGGGCATGCACCAGAACGTGCCCAAGACCCCTCTCACCATCCTCAAAGCCACCCTGGAGAAATGAACATGGCCAATCCCCAAGTCGAACTGCACATCGCCAACTTTGGTGTCGTCACCCTGGAACTGGACGCCGAGAAGGCGCCGCTGTCCACCGCCAACTTCCTGTCGTACGTGAACAAGGGCCACTACAACAACACGGTGTTTCACCGCGTCATCCCCGGCTTCATGGTGCAGGGCGGCGGTTTCGAGCCGGGCATGAACCAGAAGCCTGCCGACGCCCCCATCAACAACGAAGCCAACAACGGCCTGAAGAACGAGCTCTACACCGTGGCCATGGCGCGCACAAGTGACCCGCACTCGGCCAGCGCCCAGTTCTTCATCAACGTGGCCAACAACGGTTTCCTCAACCACACCGCCCCCAGCGCCCAGGGCTGGGGCTACGCCGTGTTCGGCAAGGTGGTTGCCGGTTCCGACATCGTGAAGAAGATCGAGGGCGTGGCCACGGGTCGCAAAGGTTTCCATGACGACGTGCCCAAGGAAGACATCGTCATCGAAAAAGCCGTCGCTATTTGATGGCGGGGGCTCCCTGCCCCGTCCCCATGCCAAAAACGAATCCCGACCGCTTCGCCACCCTGCGCGCACCCGCGCACTGGCAAGCGGTCGATTTCATTTCTGACCTGCACTTGCAGGCGGCGGAACCCGCCACGCTCGCCCTGTGGCAACACTATCTGCAGCAGCCCCCTGCGCAGCGGGCCGATGCGCTGTTCATTCTGGGCGACCTCTTCGAGGTCTGGATCGGT
>Ga0209262_10000230_pt1 | contig 30220 bp, 22 predicted proteins | sample Lowcelwee11metaG_FD_187171 | JGI IMG/M metagenome (GOLD analysis project Ga0209262, IMG submission 187171) | Freshwater pond sediment microbial communities from the University of Edinburgh, under environmental carbon perturbations - Low... | ecosystem: Environmental > Aquatic > Freshwater >... | reverse complement strand
CAGTTCCACCCCTGTCCACGAGATGACCTCAATGGTACTCTACAGCAAGACGGAAGACGGCTACACCGTTATTACCGGGAACACGATCAGGGAGGAAGATGTGAAGGGTCTGAAGGGAAACCTTGAGAAGATCAACAGCCTTGACACTGATCAGATCAGGGAGGTTTACAGGACGATGCTGCAGGACTCAAACATAGGGCACAAGGGAGGGGCAGGACTGGGGCTGATCGAGATGGCACGCAAGACGGGCAACCGGCTTGATTACGACTTCATTCCCATAGATGATGAGTATTTCTATTTCATCCTCAGCAAGACAGTTGACGCCGGGGGAAAGGGAGTACACAGTCCTGGTGCCACCATATCATTCAATGGCAGGAGAGCGATGCTGCTGGAGCGTATGATGAAATCAAACAAGATCGATTTCATCTGGGCAGGGCCGCTGACACATGACATTGGCAAGGAGTTGCTCAGCTTCAGTGAGACCACGATGCATGAGGCAGAGCTTGAGCATAATCTTCATAAGCGCGTCTTCGCAGCCCTGATAGAGCTTCTGCAGAACGTTGCGCAGCACAGTCCGGGTTTCAGGGCAGAACGACAGTTCGGCATACCTGTTGCGATGATAAGGAACACCGGCAAGACTTTTATTATCACATCAGGCAACCTGATAAGGAGCAGGGATATTGACCACCTGAAGCAGAAGCTTGATATGGTGAACAGGTATGATGAGGAGGGGCTTAAACTGCTTCTCCGTACGGCTCTCATGGGGCAGGATATGAAGGAGGCCTCCACCGGTTACATGGGCCTTCTCGAAATGGCCCGCCGCTCAGGCAACAAGCTTGATTACCAGTTTGAGGAAGTCAACGAAGATTATTCATATTATACCCTGACAGTCAGGGTCAGGGTCAGGCATTCAAAGGCCGGGAAATAAGGTTCAGCTCTCTGCCGTCATAAACGGCATAGCTTGTAGTGCTGAACCAGTCGCCCAGGATTATCATCCTTCTTCCGTTCTCGTCGAATGTCACGGGCAGGTGCCTGTGTCCGTAGATGAAGTAACGTGCTTCACACCCTGATCTCACAATCTCCCGCGTGTGCCTGATCAGGTCCTCGTTCTCTTCTCCCAGGAAAGGAAGTGAGACATGTTTTGCCAGCCGGCTGCTGTTTGACCACGCGTGACCGATACCCAGTCCTATCCGCGGATGGATTGCTGAATAGATCCTCTGCAGTATCCTGCTGTGAAACAATGAAAGAAGTATCCTGAATCTTTTGCTCCTGGTGCCAAGTCCCTCTCCGTGGGCCAGGTAGAACAGCTCCCCCCCGATGGTTACGAGCAAAGGCTCATGATGAATCGTGACGCCGCATTCCTCCTCAAGGTAACTCTTCATCCACAGGTCATGATTGCCTGTGAATAGGTGCACATCGATCCCGCTGTCTGTAAGGTGGGAGAGCATACCCAGAAAACGGGTAAACCCCTTTGGGACCACCTTCTTATATTCCCACCAGAAGTCGAAGATATCACCCAGGAGGTATATCGTATGGGCATCTGCAGAGGCCTGTCGCAGCCACGCCACAACCCTCTCTTCCCTCTCGCGTGGATTGGTCCCTGCCGCAAGCCCGAGATGGAAATCTGATGCGAAATATGTTTTTTTGTCTTCCGACATCTTCAGTTATTTGTTGAAGATCTGGTCCATACGTATCTGAAGGTTACGGCCGAAGAGATTGGTGTTTATGATATTTCCATCGGGGTCGTAGAGCAAGTTTGCCGGTACAGTTGTGATGCCCATTGCCCTGGCATAAACAGGGTTCGAAGGGTCAGGTTCTCTCACGCTAATCCACGGGATCTCTTCGAATCGTACAACGTTCTTCCACCTCTCCTCACTGGCATCGAGGCTGATCTGGTATATCTCAAGACCCCTGGGTTTATACAGCGCATAAATGCTCTTCAGTGCTTCCAGTTCTGCAATGCATTCCTCCGATGTTGTCGCCCAGAATGAGACGAGGACATGTTTTCCCCTTAATGACGAAAGGGCTACGGTTTTTCCCTCTGTATCGGGGAGCTGTGGGTTGTTGCCTGAAATGGGTGACTGGGCAGCGAGGGCTGCCAGTCTGTTGATATACATCTGGTTAAGCTCGGAGGTCACATTTTCTTTCAGGGCAATGACATGTCTTGATGCAGGATATTTCACCGACAGTGAATCAGAAACGATCTTGAGAAACTGCAGGTCACGCGGCTGGTAAAGCACGTATGCGTTCTCGTCCAGCCTCTGGTATACTGCCTTCACCGCTGCCATAGAGGTGAGGTTGCTGAGGATGAAACTGATGTTGTTTTTACGCTGTGCCTCAACGATATCAAGGTAGGCAGCCTCAAGCGCCGGACCCCTGACAGCAAGTTCCTCATCTGTCAGCGAGGCATATATTTTCTTCAGCGAGTCAAGGCTTGATATTGTAATAAAAAGCTTCTGGTCGAGTTCCTTTATCTTCAGCGACCCGGGTGACCCTTCCACCTCATAGTTCATTACCAGGGGCGATGATCCGAATGTCAGGCTGATCTCCTCACCGGGCATGGCAAGCAGTCCGACGAAATCATCATTTCCCATCCGGACCTGAAAGAATTCCGGTCCGGTTATCTCTGCCGTGAACCTGAATTGTCCCCGTTTTATCTCTGCTGAATCAATCAGAATGTTCGTGCTGACATCCGACTGGTCAAGGTAGACTATTCCTTCCTTTCCTTCCGCAAAGGTGCCCCGGATGGTAACTTTTTCTTCGTTTCTGCATCCTGTAATTGCTGCAGCAAGCAATACCAACGATAAAAATCTATTCATTTCAGGTCTTGATTTCCGGTACAAATAAAGTAAAAAATAGAGACAGGCTATTGTCTGTTGAACAGTTCCCCTAGTTTTTCCCGAAGCATATCGCCTCTCAGGTTAACGGCAATCACCCTTCCGTCTCGGTCAATCAGGTAGTTGTATGGTATCTCTGTCAGGCCGAATCGCTTTACCACTTCCGAGTCGCGGTATCTGAGGTCGCTGACATGCTTCCACCTACCCAGCCTGTCTTTTCTTATTGCTTCGGTCCAGTCTTCTTTTCTGATATCGAGTGACACCTGGTAGATATCAAACCCGCGGTGATGGTATGTGTCATACATCGTAACAAGGTTCGGGTTCTCTTCGCGGCACGGGGGGCACCATGCAGCCCAGAAGTCGACCAGCACTATGTTTCCTCTCAGAGCAGAGAGCATGACCGTATCACCGTTCGGGCCGGGAAGAGCTATGTCAGGCAGCAGATCGCCCTCGCTGAAGCTCCCCGCTGTCTCATTGCCTACGGTGACTGACCTGCGGAGCCCCGCCACGAATGTATGCAGGTCAAGCACCATGTCCGACTCAGGGTAAAGGGCATAGAGCAGTGAGTCAGCCCTGTAGAACAGGTCAGGCTCCTTCGCCGGGTCAAAGAGCTGCAGCCCCGGTACTACCTGCTGGTTCAGCAGGAAAATGGAGACCATTGATCCGCTGTTTTCTTCCAGGTATTTCATTGCCCTCTCACGGAAATCTGAGACTAATGCGGCTGCCTTCCTGTCAAGGCTGTCCATGATTAAGGGGAGACGATCACTGCCGATGCTGTCATTATAAACTTCTGTGAGCTTTTCCAGCTCACCGATTACAATATCGTGTTCCCGGCGGAAGGTGAGCATGACATTCGTAGCCTCGGAACCTGTCACCATTGAAGGTGACGATATCGCTCCGGCACTGGCAGTTATATTTATCTTATCACCCGGGTTTACCAGCAGGGTAAGGAAATCATCACTGTCAATGCTGAGCAGAAAAAAAGTCGGGAATGTTATCCCGGACCTGATTTCAAAACTTCCGTCCCTGGAAATAATTACAGAATCAACAGGTTCAAGAATGTTTGGTTTTACTTCCCTGAGCAATATATACTCATCCTTTCCTGCACCCTCTATATGACCTGATACAGTGAATCCGTCTCTCTTGCATCCTGCTGTCAGTGCTGCCAGGAGTATTATGATAAAGAGTGTCTTCAATGAATTGCTGCCAGTGAGGCAAAAACCTGCAATGCCAGCTCTCCTGATCAAATATGCCATTTTTGTTAACAATTTAGCCTTTCGGTCGTTCCTCAATTGAGTTGCAAAGATATTTATTTTTCACAGCCCGTGAGACGTAAGGCAAACCCCTGTGCCACATACGTTTTTTTTGATTTTCTTTGCAAACGCAAATTTTTATTGCTAATTTAAACGAATTAATATTTTTTAGATAATAACACGGAATCCATAACAATATGGGCTACATTAAGTTTGACAAGGCTAAGGTTGTAAATCTTGAATATTCACTCAGCCGTGAGATTTTGCGTACAAACAGGGCGGGAAGCTACTCGTCGACGACCATTGTTGGCTGCAACACCCGCAAGTATCACGGGTGGCTCGTTTGCCCCGTTGATGCCTTAGGTGGTGAAAGGCATGTGCTTCTTTCAGCGCTCGACAGCACCATTGTGAGTAACGGACAGAGTTTTAACACAGGTATCCGCAAGTATCACGGGGACTCATACAGTCCCAAAGGACATAAGTACGTAGAGGATTTTGACATACAGGATATACCGGGGATGACCTTCAGGGTAGGCAATGTCTACTTCAGGCAGGAAAGACTTCTGGTACATTATGAGGAGCAGTTGCTTATCAGGTACACTATTCTTGACAGTGATGAACCGGTGAAGCTTCAGTTGCGTCCTTTCCTCGCATTCCGTAACGTTCACCAGCTCACTCACACCAACCTCGATGCAAATACGAAGGTTGAAAAGATTGCCAACGGAATTAAGATCAGGATGTATGAAGGGTTTCCCTGGCTGAATATGCAACTGTCATCAAAGGCCGAATTTGTCCCGGTGCCTGACTGGTACCAGGGGGTGGAGTATGTTGAGGAGCAGAAACGGGGCTATGACTATTCGGAAGACCTGTTTGTTCCGGGCTTTTTTGAGCTGACAGTGAACAAAGGCGACGTCATTGTATTTTCCGCATCGACAAGTGAAGAGCGTACTGCAGGGTTCAAGACAAAGTTCACCAGGACAGTCGCATCAAAGATACCGCGCAGTAACTTCAGCAACTGTCTTCGCAATGCCGCGCAGCAGTTCATTGAGAAGCGCGGAGGCGACACTTCCATCGTTGCCGGGTATCACTGGTTCGGGTCATGCGGACGTGACACCTTCATTTCACTGCCGGGCATCGCCCTGGCCCGTAGCTCGGAAGATCTGTATGCATCGGTGCTTGACACACAGGTGAGCCGCATGGCCGGAGACCCCTCTGCCAGAACGGAAGAGAATGCCAGCCTGGCTATCAGGAGTGCCGACTCACTTCTCTGGTTCTTTCATGCCCTCCACAAATACGGGCAGGATGCCAGGGAGACCTGGAAACGTTACGGGAAGCCCATGAAGCAGGTTCTTGATGCCTATCGCAATGGGAGCTCTCCCGGGATCAGCATGAGGGATAACGGGCTGATTTTTGCCGATTCACCGGGCAAGGCACTTACATGGATGGACGCTGCCGTGAATGGTGTCCCGGTAACGCCGCGCAACGGATATGTGGTTGAAGTAAACGCCTTATGGTACAACGCTGTCTGCTTCGCACTGGAGTGCGCAAAGGCAGCAAAGGACAAAGCATTTGTAAAGGAGTGGGAACAGTTTCCTGAGAAGATAAGAGCATCATTCATTGACCTGTTCTGGGATGAGGAGCATGGCTATCTGGCAGACTATGTCAGCGACAACGAGACACGAAACATGCAGGTAAGGCCTAACATGGTCCTAGCAACATCACTGGCCTATACTATGCTTGAAAAGGAGCAGATGAAGAAAATCCTTGACCTGGCCAACAGGGTCCTTGTCACACCGCGTGGCCTGCGCTCACTGTCGCCGGCCGAGGAGGGTTATCAGGGGCAGTATCTTGGTGCGCAGGAATCGCGTGACAGTGCATATCACCAGGGGACTGTCTGGCCATGGCTCATGGGACCGTTCTGTGACGGATGGCTGAGAGTCTACGGTGAAGGGGGTGTCTCGCGTGTCAGGAAGCTTATAACAGGGTTTGAGGAGACACTGACCGAGGCCGGCATATCAACCATTTCAGAGATATATGACGGTGACCCCCCTCATGCACCCAGAGGAGCTATTTCACAGGCGGCAAGCGTGGCCGAGGTGTTGAGGATCAATACCCTGCTGGAGACAAAATACATGGAAAAAAAATAACAATATGCGTGTCCTGATGTTTGGATGGGAATTCCCTCCACATATAGCCGGGGGATTGGGGACTGCCAGCTATGGTCTCACCCGCGGTCTCGCCTCGCAGCGTGACGTTAAGGTGATATTCGTCGTTCCCAAAGCCTACGGCGACGAAGATCAGAGCGTGGTAAGCCTTATCGGAGCCAACACCATACCCGTTGCCTTCAAGAAGATAAAATTCAACTATTTCCTGAAGGAGGTTGAAAAGATCGAGGTCTTTTCCAAGCTGGTGCCTTACACTGATCCTGAGGATTTCTGGAAGATTACCCGGGGTGAAGTGGCTGAGACTGATGTCCTTGTCAAGACCAACAAACAGGGTAAGGTTGATTTCAGTGGCACTTACGGGGCCTCACTGATGGATGAGATCCATAAGTATTCGGTTGTTGCACAGGTGATTGCGTCTGAACAGGAGTTCGACATCATTCATGCGCACGACTGGCTTGCATATCCCGCCGGGATTGCCGCCAAGGCGGTCTCAGGTAAACCGCTGGTGATACATGTTCATGCCACTGACTTCGACCGGAGCGGCGGCAATGTCAATCCTGTTGTCTACAACATGGAGAAGGAGGGAATGGATGCTGCCGACAAGATCATCACCGTCAGCAATCTGACGCGGGATATTGTCATCAGCAAATACAACATCGACCCTGACAAGGTGGAGACGGTTTACAATGCCGTGGAGCCACTGCATCATTCCGAACTCGATATTCCCGAGAGAGCCTATGATGACAAGATAGTAACATTCCTGGGGCGCATTACCATGCAGAAGGGTCCTGAGTATTTTATCGAAGCCGCAAGAGTAGTATTGTCACGCATGCCAAATGTAAGGTTCGTGATGGCAGGCTCGGGTGACATGATGGAGCGGATGATACGCCGCGCCGCTGCATTGCGTATCACTGACAGGTTCCACTTCACCGGCTTCCTGCGTGGCAATGACGTCTTTACGATGCTGAGGATGAGCGATGTATATGTCATGCCCTCCGTGTCTGAGCCCTTCGGGATATCGCCCCTGGAGGCGATGCAGTCAAATGTTCCAGTCATCATCAGCAAGCAGAGCGGGGTGGCCGAGGTGCTGACACATGCCGTAAAGGTTGACTTCTGGGATATCGATGCAATGGCAGATGCCATATACGGCATACTGTCATATCCGGCCCTCTCACGCATGTTTATCATGAACGGAAAGGAAGAGGTCGACAAACTGAAGTGGGAAAAGGCAGCCAAACATGTTATGAAGATTTACACTGAAGTATTGAAACAGACAAGCTAAGAGATATGAGCACATCACAAAAAAAGGCAATCTGCCTCTATTTTCAGGTTCATCAGCCCTTCAGGCTCAGACGCTACAGGTTTTTCGAGATGGGTAATGAACATTATTACTACGATGATTTCATGAACGAATCCATCCTCCGGAAGATTGCCTACAACTGCTATCTTCCTGCCAATAAGATTTTACTCGACCTGATTCGTAAGCACAAGGGTAAGTTCAGGGTTTCGTTCTCTCTGACAGGCATTGTAATCGATCAGTTCAGGCTCTATGCACCTGAGGTGCTTGCCTCTTTCAGGGAGCTGGCTGAGACGGGCTGTGTGGAGTTCCTCTCCGAGACCAACTCTCACTCGCTGGCATCACTGGTGAACCATGACAGGTTTGTCAGGCAGGTGAACGTTCACCGTGAAAAGATGCGGGAGCATCTCGGGTATGAGCCTACATCGATCAGAAACACTGAACTTATTTATTCCGACGAGATTGGAAGCTGGATGGCTGAGATGGGTTACAAAGCCACAGTCACCGAGGGAGCAAAACATATCCTGGGATGGAAATCGCCTAACTTCATGTATTGCAATGCCATCAACCCGAGGCTTAAGGTGTTGCTGCGCAACTACACCCTCAGCGATGACATTGCATTCAGGTTTTCAAACAGGGGCTGGTCAAGCTTCCCCCTCACTGCTGAAAAATATGCATCATGGATCAAGGGGCTATCAGTCTCTTCCGAGATTGTAAACATATTCATGGATTATGAAACTTTCGGGGAGCATCAGAAGAAGGAGACAGGGATCTTTGACTTCCTGAAGCATCTGCCTGACGCCATAATAAAGAAGACCCCCTTCAGTTTTATGACAGTATCGGAGATTGCCGACAGTTTTCAGCCCGTGGCTCCGCTGCATGTCCCGTCGCCCATCTCATGGGCTGATGAAGAGAGAGACCTTACCGCATGGATGGGTAACGAGTTGCAGACCGCTGCAGTAAGCAAGCTTTACAGCCTGGCTGAGAGGGTTGACAGGTGCGGGTCAGAGCAACTTACCAGGGACTGGGTGTATTTGCAGTCAAGCGATCACTTTTATTACATGTCAACAAAGTTCTTCTCTGACGGTGCCGTTCATGCCTATTTCAATCCGTACGAGAACCCGTATCAGGCATTCATGAATTACATGAACGTACTAAGCGATTTTGAGATCAGGCTGAACGTTGTGTGTCCGGTCAATGATCATTATGAGGAGGTAAACCGCTTGTCAGCTTCGATACAGGCCAAGGATATACTGATAAATGACCTGCAGGGAAAACTGGTAAAGCTTGAGAAGAAAGCTGGCGTTGCCAGACCGAAGGCAGTAAAGGCTTCTGCCGTAAAGGCTGCCTCCGTAAAGGCTGCCTCCGTAAAGACTGCTTCCGTAAAGGCTGCTTCCGCAAAAACTGCTTCCGCAAAGACTGCTTCTGTAAAGCCTGCCGCGGTGAAAGCTGTCGCGCCCAGGAAGGCCCCCGCAAAAACCGCCACTAAAAAGACTGCGGCGAAGAAAAAATAAAATTAAAGAGTAGTTTTGTGGCTTATTAAAGCGGGGGTATAAAATATACACTCCTGCTTAAGAGGTGACTATTAGAGATATGAGCATGAGAGCTGATTTTTTATTTGAGACAAGCTGGGAAGTATGTAACAAGGTGGGAGGTATTCACACGGTGATATCAACCAAGATTCTGAATGTAAAGAACGAATTTGGCGACAACTACGTTCTGATCGGCCCGGATGTATGGCGTGATGACAAGAGTAACCCGGAATTCACCGATGATGACAGTATGTACACCCAGTGGAAGTCGGTGGCTCTTCAGGAAGGTCACATCATACGTACGGGAAGATGGAATATCGAGGGGTCACCTCGGGTCATACTAGTCGACTTTACCCAGTATTTCGGACAGCAGAATGATATATTCGCCAGGTTCTGGGAGACTTATGGACTTGACAGCATCTCTGGTCAGTGGGATTATGTCGAACCGGCACTTTTTGGTTATGCAGCCGGCAAGGTCATTGAGAGCTTTACTGCGTTTCACAGGGAGTATCCAAGGGTTGTCGCCCAGTTTCATGAGTGGATGACAGGGACGGGAGTGCTGTACCTTGAAAAGAATTCTCCCTGGATAGCTACCGCCTTCACAACTCATGCAACGGTTCTCGGGCGGAGTATTGCAGGCAACAACAGGCAGCTGTACAGCAAGCTCAGTGAGTACAATCCGGTTCAGACCTCGCTTGAACTGAATGTAACATCAAAACAGTCGCTTGAGAAAATCGCAGCAGCCCAGGCAGATGTCTTCACTACGGTAAGTGAGATCACCGGCACAGAGTGTCTGGCATTCCTCGGAAAAGCGCCGGATGTGGTTACACCTAACGGATTCGATGATTCATTTGTCCCTTCTCCGGCTGATTTTGACAGTCGCCGGTCTGAAGCACGGGAAAAGCTTCTTTCAGTCGCCGGGGCACTTCTCGGGTATAAGCTTCCTTCAGATACCCTTCTGGTCTCTACCAGCGGAAGATATGAGTACAGGAACAAGGGGATTGATCTCTTTCTCTCAGCACTCGGGGATATCAATCGCAATAAAGACACAGAAGATCAGTGCGTTGCCTTTATACTTGTGCCTGCATATCACAAGGGCCCCAGGCCTGAGCTGATCACTGCCCTTAACGACGGGTCATTTGTTAAAGAGGGTGACAGGTATCTGACGCACGGGCTGCATTATGTCGGTGATGATCCGGTAATCAACCAGCTGGCCAGGGAAAACATTACCAACAATGAAAAGGATAAGGTTAAGGTGATCTTTGTCCCTTCATACCTTAACGGTAATGACGGTGTTTTCAACAAAACCTATTATGACCTTCTGATCGGGTTCGATCTCACACTCTATCCATCATACTATGAGCCCTGGGGTTACACTCCCCTTGAGAGTCTCATGTTTCATGTGCCCACCGTCACCACAAACCTCTCGGGTTTCGGGCTGTGGATTAACACCCATTACGAAGATCCGGGTGACGGTTGCCTCGTGATAAACCGAAATGATGGGAATGACGGGGAGGTCATCAGGGACATGGCTCTTTTCATCAGCCGGTTCATGAAGATGAGCCAGGAAGATGTCAGTGCTGCCAGGGAGAAGGCATGGGAGGTATCGCGTATCGCAAACTGGAATACGCTCATCAGGTATTATTTTGATGCTTATAATTTTGCGCTTGAGAACAGCGAGGTGCGCCGCGGACAGCCCAGGGAATATACCAGGGTGCTTGAGGCTATCGACCTGCAGGTGCGCAAGCCTCACCAGGTGCCTGTTTGGAAGGACATATACGTGCAGTCAGAGCTGCCTGAACGGATAGGTTACCTGAAAGAACTGGCGACCAACCTGTGGTGGTCATGGAACAGTGATGCGGAACTGCTATTCCGGCGTATGGACCCCACACTCTGGGAAGAGGTGATCCATAACCCCAGAAAATTCATTGAAGCGATAGACTATAAGAGACTCGTAGTCCTTTCAGAAGATGAGGTCTTTCTCGATGACGCTGACAGGATTTACAAAGAGTTTACCGAATACATGGCCAGGCCAGACAATAATGACCTCCCCTCGGTGGCATATTTCAGCATGGAGTTTGGCATTCATCCCTGCCTCAAGATCTACTCCGGTGGGTTGGGAGTTCTTGCCGGCGATTACCTGAAGGAGGCCAGCGACTCGAACGTCAGCATAACGGGGATAGGACTGCTATACCGGTACGGTTACTTCAGGCAGAAGCTGGGCCCCAGGGGTGAGCAGCAGACGATCTACGAGGCTGAGGATTTCGCCCAGTTGCCGGTCACGCCGGTGAAGGACAGCAACAATAATTTCATGACAGTATCCCTTGCATGGCCCGGACGTACCGTCAAGGCACGTATCTGGCTTGCCCAGGTAGGCAAGGTGAAGCTATACCTGCTTGATACTGATCATGATGAGAATAATCATGAAGACAGGGCTATAACGCATTACCTGTATGGCGGTGATTCTGAAAACAGGCTGAAGCAGGAGCTTATACTGGGTATCGGTGGCGTACGAGCACTCATTTCTCTGGGGATCAAGCCTGATGTTTATCACAGCAATGAGGGCCATTCGGCATTCATTGGCTTTGAGCGTATGCGTCACCTGATTGAGGAACAGCATCTCAATTTTGAGCAGACGCTTGAGATTGTGAGAGCCTCGACCCTCTTTACCACCCATACCCCTGTCCCGGCAGGGCACGATGCCTTTGAGGAAGATCTCCTCAGGAAATATATCTCACATTATCATACGAGGCTTAATATCTCGTGGGACCAGATGATGGCCCTGGGACGCTGCGACACTGATCACGACCGCAAGTTCAATATGAGCTATCTGGCTACCCGTCTGTCGCAGGAGATGAACGGGGTAAGCGAGCTGCACGGTCATGTATCACGGGGCCTCTTCTCAAAACTATGGCCGGGTTACCTGCGTGACGAGCTCCACATCGGGCATGTAACCAACGGAGTGCATCATTCGACATGGACAGCCCCCGAGTGGGAACAGGTATATCAGAAGGTTACAGGCAAGGCTCACTTTGATCAGACTGACAGGAGCCAGTGGGAGAAGATATACCAGGTTGATGATGCAAAGGTGTTTGAAATAAAGATGAAGCTTAAGAAGCGCCTCTTTGACAACATCAGGAAGCGTCTTCAGTCTGAGATGCTTGAGAGGCATGTCAGTCCACGGACATTATTGAATATCAGCAGCCATCTGAATGAGAAGGCTCTTACCATAGGCTTTGCAAGAAGGTTTGCCACTTACAAGAGAGCCAGCCTTCTCTTCCGCGACCTTGACAGGCTGGAGCGGATAGTAAACAATCCTGAACGGCCGGTGCAGTTTATTTATGCCGGCAAGGCACACCCGAATGACGGCGGCGGACAGGATCTCATCAGGCGTGTGAATGAGATCTCGCAGATGCCGCAGTTTGCCGGTAAGGTCCTTTTCATTGAGAATTATGATATGGAGCTTGCCAAGTATATGGTTCGCGGTGTTGACATATGGCTTAACACCCCCACAAGACCCCTTGAAGCCTCTGGTACCAGCGGTGAGAAGGCTGTTATGAACGGAACGATACACTTCAGCGTGCTTGACGGATGGTGGGTTGAGGGATATCATGCCTTCGCCGGCTGGGCTCTTCCCAAGAAGCGCACCTTTACAAACCAGGAGCTGCAGGATGACGTCGATGCCGAGACAATCTATAATATGCTTGAATATGAAATAGTTCCTGCGTATTATTCAAGGGATGACAGCGGCATTCCACGTGAATGGACCAGTTATATTAAAAACACCATGGTAAAGGTAGCTCCTGAATTCACTACCAGGAGAATGCTTGACGATTACATAGAGAGGTTCTACAAGAAGCTTTATGAGCGCAGCAAACGGATCACGGCAGATAACTATGCCCTGGCACGCCAGCTGGCTGACTGGAAATACGAGATGTCAAGGTCATGGGACGAAATAGAGGTACTCAAATATGATCTCTATAACCAGGGAGAGAATGTTTACAAATCAGGGCAGAACTATTCCACCGAGATATTGCTTGACATTAAGAATATACCTGCCGAGAATGTAGGAGTTGAATTTGTTGTCACGAAGCTTCTCAAGACCGGTGAACACGTGTTCCTTGCCGGAAAGGAGTTTAAGCTTGCAAGCAAAAAGAAGGGCAGGGCGATCTATCATGTTGATTTCCTTCCCGAAAGGGCTGGGACCTTCTTCTACGGAATACGTATATACGCCAAGCATCCTGAGCTGCCGCACAGGCAGGATTTCTGTCTGCTGCGCTGGGTTGACTGACCTTAAAGGCTATAGATACTTTTCACCTGTTCCTGTACCAGCACCGTTGCTGTCCGTGCAGGCAGGTAAAGCTTCAGATGGTGCGGTGCCGTCACTCCGTAGTGGCCGTGATCAGGAACTGAGAAGTATGTCTGGCTGGTGTCTATGCGTCCCTGTCCGCCAAACAGCGGGTCATCGGTATTGAGAATAATCCTGAACTTCCCCTTGACGGGTATGCCGTAGCCTGTGAATGAGACTGACGGATTGAAGTTCATAACCGTTATCAGGTTACCCCGTTTGAAAGCAATAATCTTGTCGGCGTTGTTTACGGTAATGGTTTCCGTGAACTGCAGCCCGGGCAGGTCGTATTCTTTCCCTGTCATGATCATTGCCCTGTCAAACTCATTGAGGTGCCGGTATCTCAGGAGGCTGTTCTCTGACAGGCTCCACTGTCTGCGGGCATATTTATAGCTCCAGCCGTTACCCTCACGCGGAAAGTCGATCCACTCCGGGTGGCCGAACTCGTTACCCATGAATGTGAGATAGCCTCCGCCGGCGGCAATGAACGTAAACAGCCTTATCATCTTATGCAGTGCCACTGCCCTGTCTATCACCAGGCTGGGGGTGCTGAGGCTCATCGACGTGTACATCTCAGCATCTGCCAGCCTGAATATCAGTGTCTTATCGCCTACCAGGGCCTGGTCATGCGATTCGCAGTATGATACCACGCGCTCCTCAGGCCGGTGTTGTGTAAGCTCATGCAGCAGGAACCCCAGCTCCCAGTTTTCATCGGCGACCTCCTTGACCAGTTTGATCCATATGTCAGGAACACCCATGGCCAGCCGGTAGTCAAAGCCTATCCCCCCCATTTCTACCGGTGATGCCAGTCCGGGCATGCCGCTCATCTCCTCTGCCACGGTTGTGGCTCCCGGGTTAAAAGCATGGATCAGCTTGTTGGCCAGGGTCAGATAGACGATGGCGTCGGCGTCCTGGTTACCGTCGAAGTACTGTTTGTATGATACGAAGTCAGATCCCAGTCCGTGATCATAATAGAGCATGCTTGTAATGCCGTCAAAGCGGAAGCCGTCAAAGCGGTACTCCTCGAGCCAGTATTTGCAGTTTGAGAGGAGGAAATGTGCGACTTTTGGTTTGCCGTAATCGAAGCATAGGGAGTCCCATGCCACATGTTTTCTGCGCGGACCGTCATGGAAGTAGAGTCCTGGGTTGCCATCCTGAAGCCCCGGTCCTTCGAGTGTGTTCGAGACGGCATGTGAGTGAATGAGGTCCATAATGACTCTCAGTCCCATGCCATGTGCCGTATCTACCAGTTCTTTGAGTTCATCGGGAGTGCCGAAGCGGGAGGAGGCGGCGAAAAAGTTTGAGACATGATATCCGAATGAGCCGTAGTAAGGGTGTTCCTGTACGGCCATCAGCTGGACTGTATTATATCCGAGGTGTTTTATCCGTGGCAGCACATTCTCTGTAAACTCACGGTAGGTACCTGTTCGTTCCTCCTCGGTGGCCATTCCCACGTGTGCCTCGTATATCAGCAGTGAGGGGGGCGGCGGCGGCGCGGGGTGTTTCATGACATAGCCCTGTGCCGGCTGCCATACCTGTGCGGAGAAGATCTTTGTCTCATCATCCTGCACCGCGCGGGTGACATAGGCGGGCATGCGCTCGCCGCCGCCCCCCTTCCATCTGACAACCAGCTTGTACAGGTCACCGTGAGATATCATCCCCTCATCAAGCTCTATGACCCAGTCTCCCTCACCGGCATGATGGAGACTGTAACGGGCATCCTCCTTCCAGCCGTTGAAGGTCCCGATAAGCGATACAGATGTAGCATTGGGGGCATGCTCCCTGAAGACCCAGCCGCCGTCAGTACGGTGCAGACCGTACCAGTGATGCCCGTTGGCAAAATCATGGAGACTGATGCCTCCGGTGATGATGGCTTCCCGCTCATCGCAATAAGCGAGTCGCGACTCGATCACCGCCCTGAAAGGGTCAAGCCATGGATCAATCTCATAAAATTTTCCGGACATCAGGTACAGGGTTTGCTCTGTCTCTAAAATTACAAAATTCCGGACAATGAGAGCTTACTTCTTACAGAGATAATATCACCAGTATGTGTAAACATGTTGAAGATGACCTGATAATCGGCAGTATCGTCTGACCCGGGGAATTCATATACTGTTGTCCCTCCCGAATCATTAACTGGCCCGTCATTCCAGTAGAGCGTGTTCCTGAAGTCAGGCAGACGCGATCGCCTGGAGGCATCTGTGGAGTAGTCAGGCATAACGAATGCCTTCGGGTGGTCATGCATCTTCCACGGTATCCTTATTGTGTTATCAGGCAGCCTTATGTCATTGTAGGTTCCCTCATGGGTTGTCACACTGATTATCCCGGGAAAGAGAGCGTCGCCAACCATGTAATCACCTGTTATGACGTCAATCTGCCTGACATGGGCAGGATTGAGGTCAAGAATGATGTCGGCGTCATTGACCGGGACGAGGTCAATGAACAGTGCAGGTGCTCTCTTGAGGGTGGGATCGTATATCACCGAGCCGGCTCCATCCCTGCCTGACCTGACAGACACTCTCTTAATGAGCTCAAAGAATATCTCTCTCATTGATGAGAGAGTGATGTAATCATCGAGGATCACTTCCTGGTCAGCTCTGCCGTATAGCCTGAATGCAGGCCTCTGCACTGGCAGTGCGGCTGCAACGGATGCTGTGTCAGTTATACCGTAGATCTTTCTTACCTGGTATCTGACCGTCAGCTGCTCTGCCTCACCCTCACTCCCCGAAGGGATGGTGTCAGCGGGAAACAAGGAAGGAAGATATCTGTCGGAATACCTGCTCTCTATGCTTACCGGCCTGTTTACCCCCCCATCATCAACTCTGATAACGATCTCGTTAATGTGATCTTTTTTCTCGATGAAGAAACTGTACCTTCCAGTGCCGTCATCTTCGGCATATTGAAATGAGGGGCTTAATCCGAAGGCAGTAAGATATGCCTTTCCCCTGTTCAGTGTATCCTGCCCCTCTTCTGCAGGTTGAGCCAGATAAAGAAACCTTCCCTCTCTCTCCTCATGCCAGGTGTGAGGTTCATATGCCCCGGAAGCAATCTTCACCCAGTCTATCCAGTTGCTTGTGGCGCCCAGCAGCAGAATGTTCTTTGCATATGTTGAAAGGAACGGAAAAGCTTCTCTCTGTGCAGGGAGGTTCACCGGCAGCCTTATCTCTGATCCCAGCATCAGGTATTCCGATGCAAGAAGTCCTTGTTTTCCGGGTGATGGAACGGAGACCGACAGGCTTCCGACTCCTGAAACAGCTCCTTCAATTTCAACTCTGATATTATCCCGTCTTTTTTCCGGTTGTGTGCACCGTATGAGAGGTTGGCTGGGTTCCGGTGACGGGATGAACAGGTATCTTTCGCTCAGGAAGTTGCCGTCAGCATCAAAGAGAGCAATATTGTTTATTCCCGGAGTGAGACCCTCAGCAGGTATGGCAGTCCGGAACTCCTCCTTACGGAAGGTTATCTTTTCACTGTGCAGTATCTTCCCGTGTGACTGTATCAGCATTAATCCAGTGCGGTAAGGGAGTTCATCGCCGGCGCTGATCTGCCTGGCCCTGACTGTCACCGATCCCTCATCGTTATAATCAGCAGAAAGCATAATTCCTTTGTCTGAAGCGGCCGGCAGAATATACCTCTCACTGCCGTTTTCCGGGATGAAGAAATACTTCACCCCCTTCTCAGGAGTAAAACTGAATAAACCCGTTCCGGTGCTGTCACTCGTCACATCCGTGACTAACAATCCGTCTTCGTTTTCCAGCCGGCCACTGCAACTGACCGGAAACCCATATCTGTTCAGGATGATTATCCCTGTCCTGTTCTCTGTTCCGTTAATGAGAGCGCCTCCTTCCGGAAGGAATATTACTTCAGATGGAGGATCATTAGCTAATTTTGTGCCTGTAAACAGATTCACCTGTCTGTCTGAGAACGGATTAACCACAGTTATGCTCTTCATGAAACATCCGTGGGGCATATAGTTCTTCATTACTGCGGTATAGGCCCGAAGCAGGTAAGTACCTGAGGAGAGGGTGTCAGGAAGGTAAAGTATCACAGTTCCGGACCCCTCCTCCGCCATCATGGTAGCCTGGGCTACAGGACGGTTATCATGTGCAAGGATCTCGGTATAGATGTAACTGTCGTATGATGCAAGCTTTAGTTCCGGGTAGCTCAGCAGATATCCTTTTATTCTCACGGCTTCACCAGATGCATATATCTCCCTGTCGGTATGGAGCCACACCTCCTCGAACGGATTTGACCGGCAGTAGTTCTCAAGCTTTCCGCCGGCAGGGGGGTGAACGGCATTGATATCCTGTCCGGCCAGTGCAAAGGGCAGCAGAGAGGCAATAAACCAGGTGATTATTATCTTACTTTTCACTGTCATCGAAAAGTGTATGATATACTTTTTTGTAACCCGGCTGGTTCCAGTAATCAGGCATCTTGGTTGAACCGTTCATGGAGCAGTCAGCACATTCTCTCTTTTTTGAAAGAACATAATAAATGAGAGGAGGAACTCTATTAGTTGGCGGATCAGGAGTCCATTCAGTAAGTATGTAAATATCCTTATGTATTATGGGATCCCACTGACTCACCAGTATTGTGTCAAAGGGGCATGATGCATAGAAGTAAGGAAAGCGTAAATGAAAATTCTCAAGGAACAGCCTCTCTTCGGCAACTCCCGACACACTGAAAAATCCAAGGACCTTAACTGCAGGATCGTCAATGCAGGAAATATTGCTGGGGATTGAAGAGGGTACTACATCATAGAGTCCACCTGCATCGAATGCCACCTTCCTGATATTCTCCCAGTAAATGAATTCTTCCTCGTTAAGAGAATATTGCCTGACCATGATGCTGTATTTCGCTGTCAGCCTGTCAGTCTCACCGGTGATAAATGTAACTGGCTGGCCTGTTATGCGGCTCTCAGCCAGAACAGAAGTGCTTTTGATATTTATATCTGTAGAGTTGGCCGATTTCCAGCATATCCTGTTAATTATTGTAGGATAATTCCACGGAAGCCTGAACTCCCAGGTCTCTGTAAAGTCCCATCTGAAAAACCTGCATTCGCCAGTAGGGTCATAAGTGTTGACCTTGACCTGGTAACCAGGTGTCAGCTGGCCAGGGTAGTAGTATTCATTAAATTCGTATTCAGCGTCAAGTGAGTCTATTCCCGGGACAGGAATAAGTTCCATAAAATCAGATTCAAAAATATGGCCGTTACCTTCGACCAGAAGCCTGTACTTTCTTCCTGTTACCGATTGAAACTGCAGTGAGTCAGAGAGGTATAGTCCGCCCCCCGCATGTATAAACGGGAATTCGTTGCCGGCATCATCGGCAACACTCACGTTATAATTACTGATTGAGGGTTGCGGTCCCGTGGGGTTTAGTGGTTGTGACCATGAGATCCTGACCTCGTGGGCTTCATTCCTGTCAGTCACCGCTCCTTCAATTACAATCGCATATTCTTCTCCGTCAATCTCAGGGACAAACTGTGTGACACACGAGGCAGTCAGCGTGGCAATGGTGAATAATATCCAGGTTATTCTCTTCATCATGTGTCAAAAATCAAAACTGTATGTTATTGTCGGTATGGCATTCGCAAAGACTGAAAGCCTGTAGGCATTGATACTGGTGCCATTTATGATGAAGTATTCTGAATAGACATTGTCACGCCCCAGAACGTTGTAGCATGAGAAGGTCCATACCGGGTTCATGAATTTGTCTGATTTCAGATTACCCTTCAGCCGGGCCGAGATATCAAGTCTTGAATAGTAGGGGACTCTGTATTCATTCCTGTCTGAATACTGAACAAGCCATTGTCCTCCTGTCTGGTACATACCGACGGGGTAGGTTATCGGGCGGCCTGTATTGTAAACGTAACTGAGAGCTATGTTCCAGCGGCGCGTCAGGGCGTAATTGAAACTCATCCCCAGATCATGCGGCTTATCGTGTGAAGCGGGGAACCAGGCCCCGCCGTTGATGGCCTCGCTCGTGAACTCACTTGTGCTTCTTATCAGTATTCTCGAATATGTATAACTGATCTGCCAGGTTGCCTTTCCCGACACTTTTTTAAGCATCAGTTCAATGCCATAGGCTCTCCCGTTGACATTTACAATGTCTTTTTCAATACTTTCATTCATTGTAAGAATGGCACCTCCCTTGAAGTCGATCATATTGCGGATAGGTTTATAATAGACCTCGGCTGATAGTTCGAGTGTATTCCAGGGTATGGTAAGATAATAACCGGCAGAGAACTGGTCAGCCACCTGTGGAAGCAGGTAGTAATCAGACAGTTTCCAGATGTCAGTGGGAGATATGGAAGTGGTATTGGAGAGCAGGTGGACGTATTGCCTCGTACGGTTGTAATTCAGTTTAAGTGAGCTCGATGAATTGACCATGTAATTCAATGACAACCTGTATTCGGGGCCGGAATAGGTTTTGTAAAACTGCCCTTCAGGGATCATAAGTGTGTCGTAGACCGTAGCCCTGCTCATTGGCAGGCCGGGCTCATAGAGCCTGATGAGCTTTGGTCCGATGGCGGAGAACAATGAATATCTTAATCCGAGGCTCAGAGACAGGTTGTCAGAAAGGTTCAGCTTATCTTCAAAATAGACTGCACTCTCAAGTGCTTTTTCCCGTTCTATCGTCTTTGCCACCACCAGCGATGAGTCAGATGCCGGCTGATAATCTCCAGGGAGGATATTGTAGTTGATGAGCTCTATTCCGTAATTGAAGTTATGCAGAGTGCCCGGTGACCAGTCAAAATCAGCCTTGACACTTGCAAAATTGAGCCTGTAGTCAAGACTGAAGGCATTCGCAGGGTTGTCGACACTCGCTATTTCATACCTGTAGATGCTGGTGTTGGCTGAAAGCCTCATTGTCATATCATCATTCACAGTGTGTGTCCAGCCCAGGGCAGCAATAGTGTTATCGTAATTATAGGTTGTATCACTGTTGAGTCTGAATTCATCGTGGCTCTGATATCCTGACAGCTCAAAGCTGTTCTTATTATCAGCCCTCCAGGTTAGTCTTCCGTTAAAGTCATAGAATGAGGCAGAGCTGTTTTGTAGTACAGGGTCATTTACAAGGTTCATCAGCCAGTCAGAGTATGTGCTTCGGGCTGACAGGAGCAGGGAGAGTTTTTCGTCAACGATAGGTATATCGAGTAGGAGGTGGGCCGAGACGGGGCTTATGCCGGCATTACCGCCAAACTCTCCGGTGCTTCCGTCCCTGGGTATTATATCAATTACTGATGAAAGTCTGCCGCCGTAACGGGCAGGAATGCCTCCCTTATACAGATGCAGGTCCTTGATTATATCGGCATTGACAGATGTGAAGAAGCCGAAGAAGTGTGATGGATTGAACAGAGGGGCTCCATACAGAAGAATGAGGTTCTGGTCGGCGGCGCCGCCACGCACATTGAACCCCTGTGAGGCTTCGCCGACAGTCTTTATCCCCGGTATCAGGAGAATATTCTTGAATATGTCTGTCTCCCCAAGGGTGGTTGGCATGAGTCTGAAGGTCGCCATATTAACCTTCTCAAGCCCTACCTCGTATCTTCTGAGCATGTCATTCCTCCTTGCAGTGACAACAGCCCCCTCAATCGGGATAAAGTCCTCCGCCATTTCTATGTCAAGCCTGCCGCCTCCGTAAATCCTTGCACTGAGGCTTACCTCCTTCATCCCCAGGAATGAAAACCTTATATTATATGTTCCTCTTGGAATATTGATCTGATAATATCCTGTTCCGTCGGTTACCGAACCTCTTGCCAGCTCTTTGATAAAGACCGTCACTCCGGCGAGCGTCTCATTAGTGGTCTTATCCTTTATGTATCCTGTAAGGCTTACGTTTCCTGACCTGTCTTTCTCTGAGGGGTTTCCTATCTCATAAAGCAGATTCCCGGTCAGGACTGCACTTTCACCGGTGTCTTTGTAGTCAGCAGGGGCCAGGTATTTGTCATCCGCCTCTTTCTCCGCTCTTGCCAGCCTGATCATGACATCCTTTGTAATGATGATATTGCCCTTATCATCGATGATATAGTAGATTCCATGACCTGCAAATGCATAGTCAAGCAGCACGGTGAGGAGAGGGTTCTCTCCCAGAGCGGGTATGGTAAGCTCTGAGGTCCAGTCATCCTTGAAGTAAAACCTATAAGGAGCCTCGCTTTCCACACGCTCTGCGAAATCACGGAACTTCAATCCTGCATAATCCCAGGTGATCCTGTAATCAGTGCCTTGGGCTTCTGCAGGGACGGCAAGTGAGGCCGCCAGGATCAATATCAATATCCATCTGACCCTCATTTTACAGGAGCGAATCATAGTATTCAAGGATCGGGATGAGTGTCTCAGCTCTTTTAATATCAGGGCGGATACCCGTCTGTCTGATAAATTGCTTTACCTCTGTCTCTCTGTCTGCCAGAGCATTAAGGAGATCCTTTCTGCCAGAGAGTTTTATTATTTCATCGCCTCTGATGATATATGCCTGCTGTGACTCCTCGAATGCGTCATACCTGTTGTCAACGGCCTTTTTGCTGATCTCCTTTTTGTACCTGATGGCCAGAAACAGCCTGCCCTGGTAAAGCACATGGCCGAAACCAAGTGATTTGAAATTCACAAAGCGATATTCCCTGTTCCTGAAGGCCATTGTGAATTCCGCAATGTTAGTCTTGTTCGCCTCTATATATGACGCGGGTCCGGTCATCAGAATCAGCTGGTCATTATAGATATCATACCAGCAGAGCTGACCGGGGTATGTCCTTCCGTTTATACTTACAGATGTTTCTGTCAGGGCTTCCGTCAGGAAGAATTCATTGCCATAGACATTGTTGTACCTTTTCTCCCAAACCCTGCCGTTGTATATCTGCTGACGCAGATAGGACGTATCCTGACAGGTACCGGTATCGGATGCCCTGACGGGGGAGGCTGCAAGAATTATGAATAAGAATGAAAGTACTGCCCTGTCCATTTGGTCTTTTTCTTCCGTCAACTGTCCCAAACTGCTAAATTAAGCATAAAAGTGGCAAATGTTGCTGCAGTTACGATGTTATTGAGCAGCGGATTATGGCTCCATTCAAGGTGAGGCAGATTATTCTGAAGATATCCCGTAATTGTTCTCAAATTAAAGACACCTTTCTTAATTTTGCAGGCAATTCAGTTATGATGATCATTCACAAGGGATACAGCGATCTCAGCCTTAACAGGCCGGTTGTCACCATGGGGGTGTTTGACGGAGTTCATCTTGGTCACCGGATGCTTCTCAGGCGGGTGGTCAGGGAAGCCGCAAATACCGGTTCCGATTCGGTGGCTGTAACATTCGATCCTCATCCCCGCATCGTACTTACCGGTGATCCTGCCCACCTGCGCTTTCTGACAGATATTGATGAGCGTACCGGCCTGCTGCGGGAGACCGGCATCGGGCACCTTGTTATCATCCCCTTCACTCATGAGCTGAGCCGTATGACGGCATCCGAATTTGTTGAGAACATTCTCTGCCGGCACCTTGGGGTCAGCCACCTGATCACAGGCTTCAACCATCATTTCGGCAGGAGGCACGAGGGAGACAACGAAACCCTTCTGAATTGTTCGCGGAGCATGGATTTCAGGGTCACCAGGGAAGAGGCTTTCACACTTGACGGAGAGGCTGTGAGCTCCTCATCAATCAGGAAGCTTATTGAGGCAGGTGACATTAAAAGAGCGTCAGCACTGCTCGGATATGATTATTTTGTCAGTGGAACGGTAGTGTCAGGAAAGAGGATAGGGAGGAATCTTGGTTTCCCGACGGCGAATATATCACCCCGGTTTGCCTATAAGCTCATACCCCGGAGCGGGGTGTATGCCGTGGAGGCAGAGCTGGAAGGAGATGCCCGCAGCCATATTGCCATGCTCAACATAGGGCTGAGGCCGACGGTGAGTGAAGGGGCGGCACACAGGACGATAGAGGCCCATATCATAGACTATGATGCTGACCTTTACGGTAAGGGGATAACCATCAGGTTCCGTGAGCGCCTGCGCGACGAGATGAAGTTTGAAAGCGTTGACGCCCTTGTCAGTCAGCTTGGCAGGGACCGTGAAAAGACCCTTACCCTGTTAAGGCCATGAACAAAAAGTTGAAATTTTAGTTATCTTTGCAGACCTAAAAAAAGAGATATGTCATTCATCAACATTGAGCTTCCGTACAAGGTAAAAGATATTTCCCTGGCAGCCTTTGGCCGCAAGGAGATAGAGATAGCTGAGAAGGAGATGCCGGGTCTTCTCTCTATCAGGAATAAGTATTCGTCATCGAAGCCTCTCAGGGGTGCGCGCATAACGGGATCGCTTCACATGACCATTCAGACGGCTGTGCTGATAGAGACTCTTAAGGAGCTTGGCGCAGATGTACGCTGGGCAAGCTGCAACATCTTTTCCACACAGGACCATGCAGCAGCAGCCGTTGCCACTGCCGGTATACCGGTGTTTGCATGGAAGGGAGAGACCCTCGAGGAGTACTGGTGGTGCACGGCACAGGCGCTGGCATTCCCGGGCGGGAAAGGGCCGCACCTGATTGTTGATGACGGCGGTGATGCTTCACTGCTGGTTCATAAAGGATATAAGGCTGAGAATGACGGTTCTGTGCTTGACGCCGCACCCTCAAGCAGGGAGGAAGCCATTGTGATTGACACCCTGAAGAGGATACTTGCAGAAGATCCGCAGATGTGGCACAGGACAGTGAAGGAGATGAAGGGTATCTCCGAGGAGACAACGACAGGTGTTCATCGTCTCTATCAGATGATGGAGGCAGGCGAGCTTCTCGTGCCGGCGATAAATGTAAACGACTCGGTCACGAAGAGCAAGTTCGACAACCTCTACGGATGCCGTGAGTCTCTTGCCGACGGCATCAAAAGAGCTACCGATGTAATGATAGCCGGTAAGGTGGTTGTCGTATGCGGATACGGTGATGTAGGAAAAGGGTCGGCACGCTCCATGCGCTCCTACGGGGCAAGGGTGATTGTGACGGAGATAGACCCGATATGCGCACTGCAGGCTGCAATGGAAGGCTTTGAAGTAAAAACGGTGGAAGACACTCTTCCGGAAGGAAATATATTTGTCACTACGACCGGCAATCGCGATATCATCACCATCGGGCATATGGAAAAGATGAAAGACCAGGCAATAGTCTGTAATATCGGCCATTTCGATAACGAGATACAGGTTGATGCCCTGAACAGTCACAAGGGGGTCACGAGAATAAACATCAAGCCGCAGGTTGACAAATATATGTTCCCTGACGGTCATGCAATATTCCTCCTGGCTGAGGGGAGGCTTGTCAACCTTGGATGCGCTACCGGCCATCCTTCGTTTGTGATGAGCAACTCGTTCAGTAACCAGACCCTGGCGCAGATAGATCTATGGACCAGGGACTACGGGATTGGTGTCTACAGGTTACCGAAGTATCTGGACGAGGAGGTTGCCAGGCTTCATCTTGACCAGCTGGGGGTTAAGCTTACACAGCTTACAAAGGAACAGTCAGAATACCTTGGAGTGCCAGTCACGGGCCCGTACAAGCCTGAACATTACAGGTACTGATCAGGGTCAGTTAATCTCTCTTGTTCCACACTCTTACACCTGACCCGTAATAGTCAGTGTTATAGTTCTTAAGGTAATACTTACCGGGCCCGGAGTGGGGCATACCTGAGCTTCCCATGGCATAACTTGTGCTGCACCTGGGGCAGAGAGCGAATACCCCGTCAACATTCACTGCAATGCTCTCTGATTCAGTGGTATAACAATGGGGGCAGGTACGGTCAAAGGCGTAGTATTCAAAACCCTCGAGGCCTGAGTTGTATACTATGATGCCGTTATTGTCATATCCTCCTGTGCCGTAACCGAGGTATGTATGTGCAGATGATATCAGGACGCTGCTCCCGGGGGCATTGTTAAGATTGAAAAACTCAGGATCGGAGAAATAGATCCTGAAGTCAATTGTGATATCAGGTATTACATCATTATTCTCATCACTGCATGCATATAACAACTGAAGCAGTAGCGCGGCGAACAAAAAAATCTTTAAATTTGAACCTGACATGACTGTTTCCCGGTTTTCTGCAAAAGTAGCTAAATCTCTGAGCCGGGCATAACATTCAAACGGAATGAGGCAGAAGATAGTATTTATAAGGTTTGCGGTTCTCATGTTCGTACTGTTGTTTGCCGTCACTCAGGCTGAATGTAACGCACAGCGTAATGCCAGCCGCAAGACGGAGAAGGAGTTGTTCGGTAAGTCTGGTAAGAGCAAGCCTGCGAACGATAAGGTCAGGGCCCGCGGGGCAGCCGGCAAGGCCATGAAAGAGCAGGAGAAGAAAGAGGCCATGCGCGACAGGGAAGAGGAGAAGGCCATGGAGGAGCTCAGGAAAAGGCATATCAGTATGCAGAACGAGGCCACCAGGGAGCGGATGACGAATAATCAGAAGAAGACTGAGGCCGACTATAAGTCAAAGAAAGAGAGACAGAACAAGAAGAAGCATAAAATATATGCCAATCAGAATGAGGAGACCAGGGAGCGGATGACAGGCAATGCAAAGAAGACTCAGGCTGACTATAAGGCCAAGAAGCAGAAGCAACGCAAGGAACAGCAGAAACCCGGTAAGAGAAAAAAACGAAAACCCTGACAATCATGGAAGATAAAGGATTAGGCAATATCATTTTCTACATCATTCTTGCAATAATTGGCCTTGCAGGATCATTCCAGAACAAGAAGAAAAAGGTTCCCGGACAGCCTGCTCCGCGCAAGGCAGCCCCTAAGCCTGTACAGCAACAGCCCAGGGTGGAAGTGCCCCGCAGACCTCAGCCTGTCTTCGCAGAGCCGATAGATGAGGGTCACTACAATGAACCCATGGCAAGACAGTTCTCTGCAGAGGGATCAATGGAAAGCTCCATGGCTGCTGCATTTGCCTCCGAAGGGGTCAGAGGGATGACAGAGTTGCAGATGAAGGCAGAAGCGGACACAACTATCGCAGACAGTGAAATATCTGATGCTCCGGTGTATGATTACGATTCAAGGGACGGTGACAGGGACCTGTTATACAGCTTCGATCTCAAAAAGGCTGTCATTTATTCAGCCATCCTCGAGAGAAGGGAATACAAATTCTGAAAACCTGATCGTTACAAAAGAATAGTTATTGTTTTTTTATTGAAAGTTTTGTATATTTGTTCTTTGAAGAGTTCCGGTAATGCCGGGATTCTTCTTATTTTTTAACCTATCAGAAGAGAATTATGTCGGAATTTGTCTATGTAACAGAAGAGGGGCTCCATAAAATGAGGGAGGAACTTGACCTGCTCCGTAATGAAAGACCGGCTATTGCTAGGCTCATTGCTGATGCGCGTGATAAGGGAGACCTTACCGAAAACGCGGAGTATTCAGCAGCCAAGGAGGCACAGGGGATGCTTGAGATGAAGATAGCACGCCTTGAAGACCAGGTAGCACGGTCACGCATCATCGACGGATCACGTATCAACACCACCACCGTTCAGATACTGAACCGGGTCAGGATACGCAACAGGGCTAACGGTACTACTATGGAGTATCAGCTTGTGCCTGAGACGGAGGCTAACCTTAAAGAGGGTAAGCTGGCCGCATCATCGCCAATAGCCCAGGGTATTATGGGAAGAAAGGTGGGCGACGTGGTGGAGGTAAAGGTGCCGGCAGGCATTATACCGTTTGAGATAGTCAATATATCAATCTGAAAAATCAGAATCATATGGCTTCTGTTTTCACGCGCATTATCAAGGGAGAGATACCCTGCTATAAAGTCGCTGAAGATGACCGTTTCATAGCCTTCCTTGACATAAAACCGCTGAAGGCAGGACATACGCTCGTTGTTCCGAAACAGGAAGTTGACTATATCTTCGACCTTGATGACAGTACGCTGGCCGACCTGACACTCTTTTCAAAGAGGGTGGCCGATGGGATAAAGAAGGTAGTGGATTGCAAAAGGATCGGTATGGCTGTGATAGGGCTGGAAGTACCCCACGCCCATGTTCATCTTATTCCGCTTGACAGGGAGATGGATATTCTCTTCACCAACCCGAGGGTCGTTTTGTCAGAGGAAGAGTACAGCCGTCTTGCAAAAGCAATCAGCGATCAGATAAGGTTGTGACCAGTAACCGGATAAAATAAAAAAGCCCCTGGCATTGCCGGGGGCTTTTTTAATATCGTCAGAAGTAATTACTTCTTTGCGGGACAGCACGGAGCAGCAGCAGCGGTACCCTGACCGGCCGGAACTGCCTCACCCTTTGTCTCAGCGCAACCTGCGGCTGACGGGCACTTTGAGCAGTCTTTGCCTGCAGTGGTGCTGCAATCCTTACCGGCAGCAGCGTTTTTGCATGCATCTGCGGTAGAACCGCATGTGTCACACTTACCGTCCTTGTTATTATCGACGAAGGTGCACTCTTTCTTGGTCTGCTTTTTCTCCTTGTCTGAAGCCTGAGCGTAAACTCCTGCAGCCACAACCATCAGTGCGATGAGAATAAGGCTGCCAATCATCCATTTCTTCATACTCTTTCTTAATTGGTTTAAAAAGTAACAGGTGCAAGATAGAAAAGTTCTTCGATTTACAATCAAAAATATCTCAATTATCATAACTTTAACACTGCTATCGCTGCAAAGTGTCTCGGTTTAAAGATATTGGCGACGACTTTCTGTCGCTCTTCTTCCCGCGGCTGTGCCTCTCATGTGGCGCTCACCTGGTGCGGGGCGAACGGATTATCTGTACTGGTTGTCTTCTCACAGTTGCCCGGACAGACTTTCACGTCAAGCGCAACAATTCCCTCGAACAGGCTTTCTGGGGGAGGTGCCTCATCGAGAGGGCTGCAGCATTTTCGGTATATAACCGGGGCAGCAGGATCAGAAAGCTCATCCATGAGCTTAAATACAAGGGGAGAAAGGAGACAGGCACAATGCTTGGAGATCTCTACGGCAGGATACTGTCAGACAGCGGTTTCATGGAAGGGATTGACATTATCGTTCCTGTTCCGCTCCATCCGGCACGCCGGAGAGAAAGGGGGTACAACCAGAGTGACTGCATAGCATCAGGTATCTCTGCCGCTACAGGATTGCCGGTACGAAATGACATTATTAAACGGGTGGAGAGGAGAGGGTCACAGACGAAACATGGCCGGTATGACAGGTGGGAAAACGTGAAGGGGCTTTTTATTGTTACAAAGCATGAGGCAATAGCCGGAAAGCATCTGCTTGTGGTTGATGATGTGGTCACTACCGGATCAACGATGGAAGCATGCGTCAATGCCCTGCACGAGGCCGGAGATGTGAAAGTGAGTATTGTGGCTCTTGCCGCAGCGCAGAAGCTTACCCTTTGACCCTGCCGCTGTTTTTCTTTACGAAATCTTCCCAGCTTTTTGACTTGCCCGATACCGGCTTGTTGCTCTGGTAGAAGTGACACAGAGCCGCGCCAAGGGCATCAGTGGCGTCAAGGATCATTTTCTCTCCATGGAATGAGAGGATGGTCCTGAGCATCGTTGCCACCTGTTCCTTGCTTGCCTGCCCCTGTCCGGTGATCGACATCTTGATCATCCTCGGGGCATATTCGAAGACAGGCAGGTCACGGTAGAGGGCGGCGGATATGGCTGCCCCCTGAGCCCTTCCCAGCTTAAGCATGCTCTGTATGTTCTTGCCGTAGAAGGGAGCTTCGACGGCGAACTCATCAGGGTGATACTGGTCAATCAGCTTAAGCGTCTCCTCGAATATTGTCCTTATCTTTTTGAAGTGATCCTCCTTCTTTCGCAGATCAATGATCCCAAGGGCAATGAGGGCCGCACTATTCCCGGTCACGCTTATTAATCCATAGCCGGTGACGGTTGTTCCGGGGTCTATGCCCAGGATGATCCTCTCAGCCTGACTCTTATTCACTTCAGAAACTGGCCCGGAGGTGCCAGATAAAGGTTTTTGGGCAGCTGATCGCCTTCAGAGAATACCCTGACCCTCCTGTACTGTACACTTGATTTTGTCTTGGTGCCCTCGAGCAGTGCAATAGCTGCTGCAAGCGATGCCTCCTGAGGATCACCCCAGTCGTGAGTTATGTCATCGGTTGCCAGCACGTCAGGAATCATCCCTTCATAGAAATCTCCCTGATCTGCAGAGTTGACGTATTCGAAAGTGATAGGGGCAAATACATACTCGTAATCCGGGTTGGGATTGCTGTTTGTCGGGAAGGGGAAGCCCCACAAATTCATTCCTGCCGGCTTGCCGTGGGTGGTGTCTCCAACCAGCGATACCTGTATATAGGGCTTAAGGCTGTTGATGACAACCTCACTGGCCGATGCACTGCTGCGGGTTGTTATGAATACCGCCCGGTCAAGTCCCAGAGGACTGTCGGTGCGGATGAACTTGAAACTCTCATTCCAGTCAGCAGCGACAGCATTATTATATTTAAGCTTATAGCATATCTTGGTCGTATCGCCTTTTTCGAGAATGAGGCTTGACAGCTGCTGGGCTATGCTCATGTAGCCGCCTCCGTTATAACGCAGGTCAATAATAATATCTGTGATGTTGTTGGTCTTGAAGTATGCAAAGGCCTCATTCAGCTCTTCTTCCGACGGCTCTATGAATGTCTCAAATGCAAGGTATCCTGTTTTACCTGTGGAGAGATTAAGAATCCTGTAGTCTGTTACCGAGTTAATAGTAAAGCTGGCCTTGGCTGAAGTGACAGATATCTTTGTGCCGTCAGGCTTAATAAAGTCGAATTTATTCGTATAACCGGCAGTGGAAGGCCCCATAAGAGTGTTATAGGCTGCCGCGTTGCCTGAA
>Ga0209262_10000229_pt1 | contig 30311 bp, 47 predicted proteins | sample Lowcelwee11metaG_FD_187171 | JGI IMG/M metagenome (GOLD analysis project Ga0209262, IMG submission 187171) | Freshwater pond sediment microbial communities from the University of Edinburgh, under environmental carbon perturbations - Low... | ecosystem: Environmental > Aquatic > Freshwater >... | reverse complement strand
TGAGCCTTCATAAATCCCGGCATGGAAGAAGCGTTCTAACTCCGGATGATACCGTGGTGGCGATGAAATCTGTTCGTGGCAGGGTCTCGCTGCCTGTTGTGCTATTACTCATGTCAACTCCAATAATCATCAAATGTGTCTTTCGTGTTCCGGCGAGTCTGGCAGCCTTTGTTAGGGGCAGCCGATTTCATTTTGATCAGTCGATCAGAGAACCATCAGCCGCGATGCGCCATTTGTAGGTGTTGCCGTGGTTCTTGTGATCCGGCGGGCAGCTGTATGTCACGGACCCGTCACCGTTCAGGCGTAGCGGGTTGCGCTCCCTGCCACATAGCGGGCACTCCAGTGCCGGGTAATCACTCTTGCTACCGCGTGCTTTGCTCATCCTCTTCTCCAGTGCAAAAACCTTCTTTGGGGTATTTTGCCCAAACCACATTACTTCACGAAGCGCTTTTTGCACCGAAAGTGCCATTTGTCTCGTTCTGCCCGAGTTTTTCAGCCAGGATTGACTGCCAGCGGCCCCACAGCAGCGCTGCATAGCCCCTCGGCGAGCAGCTGCCCGCGTAATAACCCAAAGCGAAGGCGTCATTAGCTTCGACCAGTGCTGTGCGGCCGTCTGCCAGCACTCCGAAGTCGAGCGCGTAGCTGATCACCGAGGGCATGCTGGCGCCCATCAGTTTGACGGCCTGCGCCACCTTCGAGATCTCAGGCTCAGGAGCGCCGTCCTCTCCCTCGTCGTATCGCCCGGCACCCAGCAGTTGTCCGTCAGACACGTAGAAGCGCCATTCAGACACGAAATTGACCGGCGCCGCGATCCACACCTGAAAATCTGTGCCAATACCCTCCGCGCCTTCGATAGCGTGCCGTAATGCCCCGGTGAAGCCCTTGATGACATGGCGCGGCTTGGCGAACTCGTGCATCTGCACGTCTGCGAACACGCCCTCACGGATTGGCCGGTGAAGGAATTCCTCGGTCATCAGACATTCTGGATAACTCATGTGCTGTGGCAGGTTGACCCCCACCGTGCGCGCCCAGGCCGAGACGAACTCTACGGTGCCGACCGGGCAGGCGTCCGCCGGCACGTTTCGTGCGCGATCGTCATTCGCTAGCAGATTTTGCAGAGTGAGGCTGTATATCTCGACCGGGTGATCGGACAGCATTGCGGCATGGCGAACCGCGCGCTTTTCCATCAAGGACACCTCGTCCGATTGCAGTAGAAATTTCATGTGATCCCTTTCAGAGGATATTGGCTGCGTGAATTGTGCCTATCCCCTCCTCGTTTCCGAAGCGGATTTTGCGTTCTGCAATTTGCGCTTTGGCAAATTAGCGACTTCCGTATATTGGCCTCATACACACGGAGAGTATGAAATGTTCGACTACATGGAAGAATTGCAGAAAACGGCAGTTGCAATCCACACCCCGCTGGACGCCCTTTTTGGTGAATATCGCAAGAAGCGCGCCGACATCGAGCGTATCGCTTCGTTCGTCAAGAATGACACCGCCGTGATCAACTACTTTATCGAAGGCGCTACGGCCGAGTCTCGCCACAGCAGTCTGTCTGCCCAGAACCTGTTTGATCCGGCGCCCGCCATACGCTGTCTTGATGCTGAGTTCTGGTCGCGAGCCATCCATCTTACCGACGTGCTGGATGCAATGAATGCCGACCGCCGCAACGAGTGGCATGAGCAGATCGAGAAGCATAAAACGCCAGCGTTTGAGCCCAAGGACGTGATTGAAACTCTGCGCGCCTTGTTGGCCCAGCGCGAGGTCTTCTTTACCGAACGCGTCTGCGGCGTCTTTGCCAAATTGAGCAGCGAACACGTTACAAATTCGCCACAAGCTTTTTCTCGCAGACTCATACTAGGTTACCTGGTGAGCAGCTATGGCGGAGGCTTGTTCATGCTGAACAGTCGCCAAACAGAATACCTGCATGACCTGCGCTGCGTGATCGCCAAGTTCATGGGACGTGATGCGCCGCTTTGGAATGCAACCGACCGAGACCTCAGCGAAATCGTAAAAGCGCGGGCATTTGGTGAATGGTTCATTTTCGATGGTGGGGCCTTCAAGGTTCGCCTGTACATGCGCGGGACGGCGCACGTCGAAGTCCACCCAGACATTGCTTGGCGGCTGAACCGAATCCTGGCCAACAAATTTCCGAACGCGATCCCGGAGAGTTTCCGTCGGCAGCCGGTGAAAACCAAGAAAAAGAGGGAGCACGAGATGCGTGTCGACCTCGTTTCATTCGAAGCGATCGCGACAATCAAATCCGGGCTTTTGAACAGAGATGGCTGCAAAATTTCGTTCACCAGCCCTCCTAAGAAGTCCGCCATTGAGATATTGGAGTATCTGGGCGGAGTAAACGGGGACACTTTCTCCTGGTATTTCGACTACGACATCACCAGCGTGCTGGCCGAGCTCTCGCGCACCGGCGCGTTGCCAGAGAAACGCAGCCATCAGTTCTATGGTACGCCCGATGGAATGGCGTCTGACGCAGTCGAATGGGCCGAGATCGGGGAGGAAGATGTCATTCTGGAGCCAGAGGCCGGGCAAGGTGGTCTCGCTCAATACCTTCCGAAGGATCGCACCACCTGCGTTGAAATCTCCCCTTTGCACTGCGCAGTGCTGAGAGCCAAGGGATTCAATGTTGTCTGTTACGACTTCCTCGACTGGAATGACGAGCGTTTGCGTATTGGCCGCAAGCTGTTTTCGAGAATTGTGATGAACCCGCCATTCAGCGACGGCCGCGCAGAACGCCATGTGCTGCATGCATCCACCATGCTTGCACCGAATGGCATCCTTGTCGCCATCCTGCCCGCTTCATTCAAGGAAAAAAAGTTTCTGAAGGGTAGCTGGTCCTACGAGTGGAGTGAGGTGCGCAGCAACGAGTTCGAATGCACATCAGTGTCCGTGGTGTTGCTGAAAGCGCGCAAGCTGAAATGAAATCAGGCCGACGAATCGGCCTGATGTTTTGAAGTGGCTACCATTTTGTTATCTGGACGTACCGGCTTGCTGATTGGTTCGTCCAGCGCAGCATTGCATCATCCTCAGCTCGGAAATGATGCGGTCTTTCATCATTATTGCCTCATGATTCCAGACCTCCCAGTTCTCAAGAACCTTGATGAGTTTTGCATTACGGCATTCAATGGCAAACAAATGAACTCCGTAAGGGCTGCAGCCCATACATGTGGTGGTTTGCATATTTTAGGCCCTATATAAAATTGCAAAAATTGATCGAAAAATGAATACAGAAGACTTCGAAAACTTCATTGCGATTCTATATTTTGACTCTGCCTGAACGACTCCCACTGTATGGCTACCAGCACCTGACCACTGGTCAAACGTCGCTCATTTGGCTTTATTTGCCATAACACCTCCTTCTATAGTTGGACGAAATGCTTTGGCAGTGCCTGCCAATCAGTTTGATTGCCGCTTCTTTATCTCGACTGTTTCTTTCAACTATTAATTTGCAACTTGTTAGTAGGGAGACAGGGGTTGTGTGGACGAGTTCCATCCATTGAAGATATTTTTTCAGGACGCGCTGTACAAACCGGCAATTCCCGAGCGTACAACTCCAGTGTTGCCGACCACAACATCACAGTGCCTTCCATGGCTGTTGGATGCCGACCGATAGCAGCCGCCCAACATGGATCCAGCAGCATCCATATATCTCATCCTACATAGCAGCGACGACAATCCATCGATGTTTCTCTTCGTGGAATTGGCCAAGTCATTAAAATGGAGTCATAGAAAGCCAAGTTGATTGGAGAGGAAATGAAAAATCAAAGCGTGCAGTTCATCATCAATGGAGCCACTTATGAAATCCGCCAGCGTCACGATGGCGCGGGTTTCAATGTGGTACAGAGTGCGATCATAAACCCGATGCCCGGAGCCACTGGCGGCTTCAAGACTATCGAAAAGGCGGTCCTCGCAATCCGCGTGCTCGAACACGTTGGTAAAGACGGTCCACGGTTCTGGGATCTCTGGTATCGCGTTTCCGGCGTCACCCAGCGTAGCCGACTGGAACGTGAGGCAACAGCTAAACGCCTTGGCTACAGGGTCGAGCGCATCAGTCGTCATGAAAACAAATGGGTTCGTTCTGAACCCGTTTCTCAGGCGCAATGAGCATGTGGCACTCACTGAGTTTTGTTGCGGAATCTCGGCAACTCGACGCAGGCGATTTAACCAGCTTTGCACTCTCACACCAGGATAAGTACGGCATTGTGCAAGATCGTGGCGAGCCTGAGGTAAACACATGGCATGTTGACCAGCTGGTAGCTGATTTTAACGCTTCCGGCACGCCAGCCGCAGGGTGCCAAACGCCTCAACTTTCGTCGACGGGCTCTGGATGTACGATGCAGCCGATTCCATTAACATTCGACGGGAAGGCCAGTCAAGGCGTGCTGATGCCAAGCATAACGAAAGGCCAAGTGTTCACGTTACGTGACAGGACATTCAGGGTGAAGCAGGTTATCGCGGAGAGTAATACGGTCTATCTGGAGCCTAAGTTTGCAAACGGGCGCTGGGCAGGCTGGGATCAACGCGGATGTCTGAGTGCATTGCAGGCAGCCTTGGCTGCGACAGTTGAGTGAGCAAGGATACCGGCAAGCGCATCGTTGAGAGCGAGGCCGAGAAGCATCATGTGTCAGTTGCGAGCGCTGATGTCCAAACCGCTGTGAATATTTAACCGTGCAAGGAGAGGTGTTGTGAAAAAAGGGGATCTAGTCTATCTGACAAAGTACGTGTTTTCCATAACCGGTATCCAGGTGCATCGGGTGTCATCTGCGGTAGACAAAAACGGTGCGATCGGGCTCGAAGGATTCCCGGTTTACACGCGATTCAAGGTTGGAAAGGACGTGCATGCCTCCCCTGAAGAAGCAGCCAAGCGAGCGGCCCATGACGCCGACGTGCGTCTCCGCTCTCTCAGAAACCAGGTTGTCAAACTCGACAAGCTGCGGAAAAGATTCGACACCAAGGCATTTATCAACGAACTGGCTTCCATGAAGCAAAAAGAATAGTCATTACATGAAGTGCCCTGCAAATTGTGAGTCTGTCTCATTTTTATGGCCCCCATCAAGGGGCCGATTTTGACAATCAATTCATCAATTTCAACAACTCACAAAACTCTTCTGCGTTGGTGATGTAAATCTCTTCCTGGGTTGGCATCTTCCCCGGTTCAGTATTTGTTGAAAATACCAAATCTATGCCGTTATAGTTGGATTCAGAATCATTCGTGTCTTCAGCACTAACAATCACATTGTGATTTTTTAAAACATCCTTGATGTCCTGCATAAACGACTTTGTTGCCTCGTTAATTTGCTGCATCTTTACCCCCCCTCTTCGTCTCCGCTATATCGACATGGAGTCTATTACTCCATGTTCCTTGCATTATTCGCCCCCAATCGATGGAACCGAATTCGCTTAAACGAAGACTCCATTGATGAGTCCCCCACACAGGCAACCTAGGCCCTTCAAATATCCACGCGCCGGTTTGAATATGGATGCCAAGAGCATTGAAAGACTCAATGCTATTCTCCGACCCCACTTTCTTCTCGGTATGCACGAGCGGAAAATCATCAGGAAGATCTGCAATTGCTGCTCGCAACTCCCCCACCGTCTTGGCATAAACGCTCCGGAAATAACGCTCTTCAGCCATATCGTCAGCTGTCTTTTCCGGCTCAATTCCAAAAAAACGTTGTATGTCCTTGTTAAACGAGAACGTGCAAAATTCAATATGGCCTTCAAGCCCGAGATGTTTGCTAGGATTAATGTTGAACGGACACAATTTTGCGAAGAAATTCCCGTTCAAAGCTTCCGGTATAGATACGCCGTCAACCTTTACGGTTACCAGGTAGGGAACGTCTTGTCCGCCAACCTCGTGATCCTCGTCTGTATCGTAGATATCCACAAGAGCAAACATCATCCACCTTTCCTATTGCGCCAACAATGGCGAATCTTCAGCGATGCCCAGCGCATCTGCAATCTCGCGATCACAAATATTCAATGCCCGCATCTTCCTGATCTTAGCAACATCCTTTTTCATTTGCGCCAGCCCGGCACCAACCAACCCTCGATTACACCGATCACAGCGGCAAAGCTCATGCGCAAGACCTTGCAGGTTGCTCTTGCTCTCAACCTGCCCGCATCGACTGCGGACGTACTCCAGGTCCTTCGGTGAATCAACCCACCAGTGCGCCATGCCCTTGCGGTTAAATCTACTGACATCCCATCGTTCGCGCTCTTGGTGCGGCACCGTGGTTTGTGGTGCAGCCATGAATCCTGCTGGGCCAATCATCGTTCGCCTTTCTGGTTTGTCAGGTGATACTTGCCGATGATTGTTCCTTCGATCAAATGCAAATCCTTCAACACTTCGACTGTTTGTGAATTTACAGTCCTCACAATAGCCCCCTCCGACAACTTGTACTTGCCTCGCTCTAATGAAAGCGTGGCACCTTTGTGCATACGATCAAGGATTCGCTGTTGTGAAGCGCTGAGAGCAACCATCGTCCACCTTTCCGCTCACACCACAACTTCAAGCTGATAATCACGCATCTGGATGACCCCAACCGGCTGCATCGCTCCCGCCACCTGGCGAATACGTCCAATTGCGCCGTTTGCGTCAGGCTTAGTGAATGCTTCCAGCATTTCGTACTGCAAGCCGTTGCCCATATCGATCCCGCGAATAGTTATCAGATTCGCTTCCACAAGATGCTCCACCTTGGAAAATGAACCAACTGTGCCAAAACTGATTTCCTTTTCTTCGCCAATCTTCCCCGTCCAGTGCTTGCGCTGATGAACAACTTTTACCTCGGGATGGTATTGAGCAAGCCATTTGGCACGGCGCTCCATCCAGGATGCATCAGATTCATTCCTACTTCTGGCAAGGTACGCAACGTCATGGTTGATACCCAGCATTCGCCTGTATGCTGGCAAATTGAGATTGCGCTTTCCATCGTAACCACTGCCACTAACCTCGATCCACCCGACGAGTTCGCGCGACACTTTATCGACGATTCCGTCAAACCACTGTTTTTCACTCATGGAGAAGACAAGTGACATGGAGGATTGGGTGTTGATTCCAATTCCATCGCGCATGGTGATAAGGTGCGAGATCGCGCTAGCATCATCGAAGTTGAAGAACCGCACCTCTTCAGCAATTTTCTCCAGCCGTTCAGCCCGAGACTTGCCTGCAATAGCGTCCATCGCCACGACAGGGTTTGCCGCACTGGCGTAATGCCTTTGAGCCTCTTGCAATAAATACTCCTGAATTTTGCTCATAATGTCATTTCCGAGATCTAAATGTTTGCTACTTGACCAAAGCCGGTGGCATTTTTTGAGAACAACTCCAGCGGAGAATTTCCAGTACGATAAGTCCTGAGATCGATGTAATGTACAACTCGAACCTTCCTCTCATCCTGGATGGCGGTAACCTTTCTATCACCCTTCCATCGCTTACAACTATAGCTTTGACCAACCTTGATGTCCGCCTCTTTCATCTATCGCCTTTCCTATAGGTATAGTGCGCCCGGTCTATTTAGTGCCTGGGCCGTTCGTAGAGACAGCCAAGTCGGACAGTTTGTCCCATAACCTTTCGCGGGCTTTTGAATTGAGCACCTTGTAGGTCCCGTCATTCATATATTGAAATTCCGCGTATGTTCCGCCGGTTTCAATACATCCACAAACGTGGCCATAATGATCAGGTGTAGCGCACCCTTCAAACGCTGAAACAATCCCTGTATCTATGTCTAATTTAGCCTTGTACTCAATTTGTTCACCATCCTCAACAATTGATGTGCATGTGACACTTACGATTCTTTGAGCCATATCTATCCTTTCATTCATTGTTTGCTGACTAGCTCACCAAACTGATAATCCAAGTCTGGGAATCGTGACCGCCATACAGCCAATTCTTCTTCCAATTCTGTCCTTGAGCGAACTGGAACACTTTCACCACGCTGCGCCGCTTGAATCGCCCTGTAGGCATCTGCAATAGCAACACCAAGACCTGGGCAGCGTGACGATGCGCCCCCCGACGTGCAAATGCGCACCCCTTCCATTGTGCGCCCGTGTGCCGGGGCAACTTGAACATACCAGTCGCCATTGCCGCCGTGAAATATAACCAACGTTCTTTGATCCTCTTCAGGAAGATCCCGATCATCAGTTAGGTAAATGGCTTTTTCGGTCATGCCTGGCCTTTCCTATGGCGCGGCAAATCGACGTGCCGCCTCCGTAATCACGAGCGCATCAGCATGCTGAAGCGAATATTCCGCATCCAAGCCTGCCTTTCTCACAAGCAGATCTGCAAAGATTCGCAACGCGGAAGGGTCGGCGAGAATTCCGCTACGACGCCATGTCAAAACATCCGCCACCATTACTTTAAGGTCTCCATCAGTAATTGATCTAGCAAGGGCATTCGGTGTCATGCATATCCTTTCCGGTTAAAGTTTGATTCTTGTCATTTGTCCACAGTGCTCGCATTTGCAGCGCTGGCGCTTTGACAGCTCGGCACGAATCTTCGTGAACTCGGATCGACGCAGGCTCCACTTTGTTTCTTCCTTCGCCATCCTTGTAAGTACCCATATTGGGTTGAGTTTTTCACCACAGTCCCGACAGATCACTTCCGATAAATCTTCATGTACAGTGATATTCAGATGTCGGCACTGCCCCTCGCGCGCAATACTGCAATGCGGCCCAGCAACGGGCCTCATACTATCCTCCAGCGGCTTCGGATCGCCCTTTAGAACGCCTGGCGTAAAATCCACGGCAACTACATTCGTTCCGGCTTCTTCGTCAGCTTGAATCACACTTAAACCTTTCTTATCTATGTTTTTGGCTTAGCGTTGTCATTCAACGAATGAATAGTTGCGCAGTTTCTGCAAGTTAGTTTTACGTCTTCATCTTGCATCACTTCTCCGCCATCAACTTCTTGCTCGACGTGAGACCATTCCCATTCATCGTTGCAGCCGCAGTTGCCGCAAATGAGATGTAATCTAGCCATAACCATGCCGAGCCTTTCCCTTATCAATCAGGCTGCCGAAATTTCGAGTTGGCGGATGTGAGCTTGCGCAGCCTCAAGGCAGGCGCGGCAAGCATCCAAATTCAGCCAGTCCGCGCCCGTTTCGTCAGTACGCCGGAGCTTCCCTTCCATGTCGATCCAGGTCAGTCGATGTCCAGCGACAGCAGCGATCCGCTCCAGTTCGGCCTGGATGTTGTCAGGGCCAAGACCGCCCGCATAGCCGCAGGAGATCGGTAGAGGTTGCGGCCATTCACTGCACGGAATCCCTTGCCCACCGGAGCCGTCGAAAAGGACGGCATGATTGTCGAGACAACGTTCTGCAATGAACCTCCACACGCCATGATTTGCGTTGTTGTCCTGTGTGATGAAAGTGGTTTCCGGGTAGCGCATCAGAAGATCAACCAGCTTACCCAGATCGACAGGCTTGCGAATCTGGTTGAAGTTCAGCTGAACCCGGCCTTTTCTGGCAACCACCAGATCGAGCAACTTGGTCTCTTTTGTGCAACCGGATAGCAAGTTATGGACGCCATCACCGCAGACGTGCATGGCGACCCTGACGTTCGGCGACAAAGACTGGAAGGCGTTGGTCAACATCATGATCGATGGATATCGCCCCGGCTGGCCCTGGCGCTTGGGAGAATAGAGGAAGCCCCATTCGACCAGCGGAAACGCAGCAGATAGAGCATAAACATCGGTAAGCGGGGTTGATTCATCAACTCCGGTCAGCGTGCAATGCGTCAGATTTAAAAGCATGGGTTCAGTCCTTTTCAATCAACCTTCGTTTGTTGCTTTGTTATGAGCCGGGATTCTTGCTCCATACCAGTGCGGCCTATCTTGGAGCTTGATCAGCTTTCCGCATGACGGGCACGCCTGTTCTTTCTTGGACTCATCAAGATTCCAATATCTCGCTCGATCCCATGACGCAATACACTTCTTCACCTCAATCACTCCAGATCTACCAAACGCGAATCGTTTGGGTTGCGTGGCTTATGAAATCAAGCGTGAACCGATGTCCATCGCCAGGCTCGCCACACATCGCCTTTGCGGTTTCCATACTCAAACCACGCTCTTGCAACACACCTCTTGAATCAATTATTTTCCACATGGCGAGCCTTTCCGGTTTTACTTCAGAGCATCCAGCTTCTGATACAGGGCAGTGATCTCGGCCTGCATTACCCGGTTTTCTTCCTCGTTCGCATCCATCTCGCTCGAAAGCAAATTGATGCGCGTTTCCATCTGCTCTTTCGTCGTGGTCACTTCGGCATTCATGATTGTCCTTTCCGTTAAACCGCCGCACGATCCGGCCAAAACAACTTCACGGCACGCTCGGTCAAATCCACAGTCCATGAGCCGCCGCACACTTCATGAGCAACATTCTCCGGGTCATTCACTTCGAACCGGACAATGCTCAATAAACGCATTCTGACCAGTTCATCTACTTCATCCCTGGTTACTACACCGTCGAGCTCATCCGATGCGGCTTGTTTTAGCGCTACTCCACGGCAATCGTATTGCGCGACGTACTCAGCAATTCTTGCCATCAGCTCAAACGCTTTTGCGCTCAATGTTGGTTTCTTCATGGCTTCAGCCTTTCCAATAATTAATTGACCAACACCTTATGGCGAGCAAGTTTAGCCGGCTGACCTCCCCTATAAGTCGGCATCACTGCACGACCACAATCAGGGCAAACAAACGAACCATCCGCCTGTTGAATACCTGTTTTTTCTGACCACTCAGACCACGACATATAGCCAGGCTCTCGACCGCTTCCATGACACCAGTTGGCATTCTTTGACATAGTTGATGGTCTTTCCGTTATTTATGGGCATCAGCCTTTGGCTATTTTCGCAATCTTGCGAATACGCTTATTCAAATCTTTTATCATCAAATCTTGGACATCATGAAATGCCAACATCGGGAGACTTCCAAGCACGCGCCGCGCCTCTCGCATACCCGGCAAAAGCGATTTAGCGCGTTCTGGCGTAATTCTTTTATTCATAGCCTTTCCATTTACGCCGCCTATGCGGCCCTGCCAAATAATACCAACGCAGAACAAATTCCAAAGTGGATTTCGTTAATTCCTGTAGCTGGTTAATCTGTGGCGATTTGATGGTTTTCCCATCAAATTGGGAGTACACGGAAATTCACCCAAAACCCATCTATTCCAACACATACCGGAAAGCCGTGTTTTCTCCATCACTATTATTTCAGCAGCCGATGCTTTTTCTTCACCTCGGCAATCTGCTCAGCAGGCACTGCATATTGCTGCGCGATTACCTCCCATGAGGAGAACGCCTCCACCGCTGAATCAATCACGCTGCCCGGATGTTTGATGCTGAACTGCTTGCCCACCTCTATCAGCATTTCGCGCGTGAACCCGTCTGACTTCCCGGCAACCGTCATCTGGTGCCGCGCTGTATAGCCCTGCCCGGCGGCAAAGGTCAGGTCGTAGGCCGGGGCGAGCCGCCATTGCTTCTGTTCCTCGTCCATCAGGAACGAAATGTTTTTCACATGATCATCCTGGTTTCGCCCCACGATATTAAACACCATGCGCTTGTAGCCCTGCTCCATAGCTTGATATCCAAGCTCCAGTTCGAGCATCAGCCTGAACCACGCTTCATAACTGAACGACTGAGGAACGTTGAAATCGACGTGCGTCATGCCGCCAAGGCTGTGCATGTGCATCTTGTCGGCACCGTCTCGGTCGAAACGCTTGGTCATGAAGTGGAAAAGACCGTTGTCTTCCATGTAGGAAACCTCGGACATCTCGATTCCCAGTTGCTTGGCCAGCAATGCGTAGGTGTATTCGATGCGGTTGTACGGCTTGGCCTTCATGTCCAACGCATTGGCTGAACCCACCCCATCGAACTTGATCAGCCATGATTCTTCGCCGGACTTCGGGACCGCAAACCCAGAGCGCACACGCATCTTGTTCCGGTCCCACAAGATGAGAGCCTTCGCTCGCGCGCCGCCGGCAGATCCGCCTACACGCATGATTTCCTGCACTGCCTCATTCGCGTCGCCCTCGATCAGTCGGCGTGCCGATTCGACCAGCGCCTGAACTTCCAGTGCGCGTTCTTCTTCCGGCGTCTTTCGTTGCAAGGAAGGCGTGTATTCGAGCGCGCCCATCGCACGTTTGCCAACGTACAGCAGCCGCTGCACAGGGCTCATGGATTTTTCCTTTTCCCCGCGCGCCTCAAAATACCCTTGGATGATCTTGTTACCGAATGCATCGGGCAGCGAGTCTGCTAGTGCTCCCGGCAAACCGTTGAATGACTCGGAATGGCGCAGCCCCGGAAATTCGAAAACGCCCTGCTCCAGCGGCAGATGCCTTGGTGACAATGCCACCCCGGACTCCAGATAGCGCTTGTCATAGCTGAACCCGACTCGACCATTCGTGTATTCCAGCGCCTGGCCAACCAGTTCGCCCCAGAGGTGAACATTGGCCGTGGCGGTGACGCCCGGCCTCTCAGCGCGTTGCTTTGCCATATCGGCCTCCTACTGATGAATACGCCCGCTGGCGCGGCTGGCGACGCGTGTTGATGCCCTCTCCGCCCGGCAGCACGTCCGGGAATGCAGCTTCCAGCACCCCCAGTGCGTTCATTCCGCGCAACAGCTTGATGAGTGAGGACAAGCGAATGTCTTCCCCCGCTTCGAAGTTGGTAATGGTTTTTCTGTTCATCCCCGTGTTGCCCGCCAGATTTTCCACCGGCATGTTGCGGCCGAGACGACGGTTCTTGCTGCGATAACCGATCTCGCGCAGTATCTCTTCATCCGTCAGATGCGCCTCTATTGTGGGCATATTGCCTCCTTTTCAATCATTGCGCCCATTATACCGGACATATTGAAGTATGTGCACTTATTTGCATAACTGCCGTCTTGTTGGCAGTAATTCGGGCGCTTATCTTCATTTCCTCCGTCTTACTACCCGCTGTGCCGCTCTCTTGACAAAAAAAGCCCGATACCCCTCTGGTGAGGGAGTACCGGGCTTATCTGTTTAGGCGGCCAACAATTCAAACATGTCGGACTGAGCCCATCCTTCTGGATCCTGGACTGGCGTTGCCTTCTTGCTTTCCTTGTGTGACCACGCTGCCTTGGCTTCTTCCGGCAAGTCCGCAAATTCCACCGACTTGGCCAGCAGTTCCTCGATGTTGTAGGCATTGGTCAGCCCCAACCTGTCCTTGAATGCGGTTCGCTTGAGTATCTTATCGTGCTCCAACAACTGGGAGTGCGACAGCGACAGCGCGCCGTATTGGATGTACGCGAGGTAACCAGCCGTTATCCCGCCTGGCGCTACCCCTGCTTCGTACTTGGCCAGCATGTTGTCCATCTCGAAATCCATCAACATGAAGGCTGACTCCGAATCGACAGAGAATTGCTGATGCGTCTCCAGATCCCATACCGGCGATCCTTCTGCGCGCTCACGCAGTTCAGGTGAGCATGCGGAGCCTTCCGTCAGCGCCTCAACGTAGCTGTTGCGCATCCCGGTGAAGGACAATGCGTTATCACCATCCCAGTTGTCACCGACATGCAAGTACTTCGGCTTCGGCAACGGTGTTTCTGGTACCGGATCTATGTTGGGAATATCGAACCTGACGCCGCGCTGAAAGATGTCCCGATAATCCGCCCAGACCGAATACGGCTGAGCTGAACCATTGAGACTCCAGTACGCATCGATCGCTACCAGCATTTCAGGCGTGAGCAACTGGAACATCGGTGCCCCGCCTTCTGCCTCGGACCTTGCTTGTTCATCAAAGTCCAGCTGTAGCATGTATCGGAGCAACTCACGCAGCGTGGACGGATGGAAAGTGTCCGGCTGCACAGCTATGAAATTTCCCCTTATTGATCGACCAATCCAGTTACGCCTTGACCAGTCGTATCTGATGTTGCGGAGAAAGCGGTTCAAGCGAATCAAGCCGCGAGCGTACTCGTAGCGAGGCTCAAAGTTCACCATGTTCTCCAGCGACTTGTCCTCGGCCTGAAGACAGCACCAGCATCCCGTCCGCGCGCCGCAACCGCCACGCTTGCGCCCGGTTGCCAAAGCATCGGCCACCACTGCGCAGGATGTGCTCTCGGCTGCCGCGTAGATACGTCGGGTTTCTTCGAATGTGGAATACGAATCAATCAGCCCGTTTGCGGCAAGACCAATGATCTCCCACACATCGTCGACGGACCAGTCGGCTATGGGTGACAGAACGAATTCCCCGTCACTGTTACGCACTGGAGTTGTCGCAGATTCCATTCGCTCCGCCATTTTCAAAGCTCGCTTTGCAGATTCTTCTCGCCTTGTGCCGATCAATACAATCGGCTCCATGCTGGATTCTGCGCGCAACTTCTTGAACAGTTTGCGCCTGAACGCCCGTTGTGGCTCGATCTTCAGGTTGATGCTGCAATCCGCATTTTGACCAACGTACGACGGCAAACCTCGACCTGTGAGCACTTTGACCTGCCAGGTGCTCGCAAGGCTTGGGCTCACCACTTTCGTGATGAGCTTGAAGCCGTGCCGTTCTGCGTAGAGCCGCATTTTTCTCAGCTCCTCGTGGACGTGCATCGTTACTTCCGGGTTATCCACAAGCGTGTTGCCAGTTGTAACAACCACCATCGGTTGCAGCCCCGCTTGCACGGCATCACGTGCGGCCGTCAATGTCAGCAGCGCTACTACACTTGAGTCCTTTCCTCCGCTAAAAGCGGGGCAGAGTTTTCTTCCTTCACGAAACAAATTTGCGATCGAATCGAGCGCAGATTTGAACAACGGATTTTCCTCCATTGCGTCCATAGTTCTCCCTTTCATGAGAAACCGCCAGCGCCCTTTCGGACGTTGGCGGCAGTTTGATGTTAGGACTGCATCGCATTAGCTCTGTCATTTGCAAGATGCAGCAGCATGAGCGAAGCAACGAAGTCCATCAGTTCAAGAATCGGTGTCTCCCCTTGGATGTCCTCATCAGGGCTGTAACCAACGTTCTCGACATACCACTCCAGAAGTCCCGCGCGCCCTTCCACTGTTACCAGCTTCAGGGGGTCTGTTTCGTCCTCGTGATATGCACCAATCAGCATCGTGTCTGTTTCCGGGTTCTCAGGGATCGCCTGCGAATCACCTTCGGTGATCAGCGAGTAAAACCCCTTGGCATCCGGCTCTGTCACGCGATAGGACATACATCCCCCACCCGTGTGATAAGGCTCGATCATTGTCTTTCCTTTAAGTTTGGTCGCCACCTGTCATTTCAGACCGATTGCGATGTTGTGAATGACGCGATGAATTGCGCCGTGCTTGATATGCAGTATGCACTGCAGCTTCTTCAGCTCGAAGCTGAAAAATCGATGGCCGAACGCGGTCGCGGATGCGCTCGATGAGCGCATGCACTATCGTGCTCGGCTTCTGGATGAAGGTGTTTTGCAGATCCCGCTGAAAAGCGGCTATTTGAAGTGCTGTGAGTCTTTTAAGCCCTCAGCGGCGGGCACGGCAATTATAACTTTCTGGCCGTGCGCGTCAATTCAGCCAGGCAAGAAAAAAGCCTCGGATTTCTCCGAGGCTTTTGAGTTGACGCTAGTTTCGCGTCATTTCGGTCACGACTGCACCATGCACACGCCATCCGATGAAGTTTCCTTCACCGGGACGATGGACGATGCGATCCAGCACGACATGCTGCACCTCGCCTGCGGCATCTCGGGTCACCCCGAGCACCTTGGCTACTGTTGGCATGCTTTGCCCAGATCGGTGAAACGATGCATCTGTCTCACCCAGTCTTACCGTTACTTCTGGTACCTTGTTTTCAGCCATAGGCCGCCTCCAGTTCAAGAGATTTGCGCAGTTCTTGTCGTGGTATATTCCGCAACGCGGACAGTTCATCACAGAACCTGCCGATCACCGTGGTCAAATGCAGGAACTCGACATCGCTAGACTCAGGTGTCCCCCAGTCCAGCCCCGCTTGCGCGCAGTTTTTCTTAAATCGCACAAGCTGGGCCTTATATTCATCGATGCCCCCACGCAGATGCACCCAGCGCACCCGCACATTCTTCGTCTGTTGAGGACGAAGAGCGCGCTTGATTGCCTGACTCTCGGTCGTTGCCGACCATGAGCGCGAGATGCCGATGATTTCGCTCGCCTGCCACAGGTTAAGCCCCTTCTGCGTTACGCCATGAGACGCAAGCAAGTTTGGATTCGGCCCGTAACGGAACTCTTCATTCAGCTCACGCGTGCGCTGTTTAATGGGTTTCTTACCGTGGAAAACCACGTTATCGATTCCAGCATCATTCAGGTGTCTCCCGATCATATCCAACTGACCAGGATTCTCTGCGTACACGATGGTCTTCTTGCCTTCAGCAGTCAGCCGTTTCACCTCTTCGATGACCCAGCGCTGTTTGCTGGTTAGCTGATGGAAACCTCCGAAGCCCTCCACCCCATGCTGCGGGTAGTCCGACGCGAAACTTACGGCACGGATGCGCGCAAGCAACACGATCAGGTTGTTCCGCATCGAACGATCTTTGCGGGACTGGGCATACCAGTTGGCGAACTCCTCGGCCACCTTGAGGTAGAACGATAAATGCGCCGGATCCCAATCTACCTCCACGATGCTCTCGGAGTGTTTCGGGATCTTGATATGAGCCGCGACTTCCGGCTCTTCCAGAATTCGACGCTTGATGCAAGGCGCCACCAACTGCCGGAACAACTCCAAATTGGCAATCCGTGGAATCTCGCGCTTAGCGCCCTCGACCAGCGTATCTTCGAACTCGCGGGTCACCCACTCAAAGGTAACGAACTTCTCCACGAACTCATCGATACCGCGCCTGGCAAACGACATGCTGTTACGCCAGTTCTGTTCAAGGTAGCCGCGACGCCATCCCCACGGTTGTGCTGCCGTACCGTCGCCATTGGCGAAGGCAATGAGGGGAAGTACATCACGCGGGTAGTTGGCAATTGGGGTCCCCGTCAGAATGAATCGACGTTTTGGACTCAACTGCCACAGCGCCCTACTTTGATCCGATGTCGGGTTTGCAAGAACATCCCCTTCATCCGCAACCAATACCCCACAGCGGTGCCGCAGGCGTTTTGCGTACGTTTCCTTGCGGTGCGCCTGACAGATCGGCATGCGCAACCGCTCATACGAGATGATGTTGATACGCCGCAAATTTCGCAGCTGAGCGGGCGAAGTGATGACCTGCCACTCATCCTGGGCAAACGGCAGCCCCTTCATCTCGATTACCATCTCGTCGATCAGTCCTGCCTCCGTCACAATCAGCCCGTGCTTGCAGCCGACCAGCGTGATGAGGGCAGAGCCCAACCGTGCCTTGCCGAGGCCCATGTCCCACGCGGCGATTGAGCCGTATGGTTTCATGCACAGCTCGATCATGTCATCGAACTGAAAGCCCCAATTCAGCCACTTGTCGATCCCCAGCGCGCGGGCGCGCTTGGTGAGTTGCTCTGCCATGTCCGGAAACGCGACCTGCAGCCCCTCGTGAACGACATGCCAGCCAGATTGCATGGCACCGACCTGCACCTCGAACTGAACGTACAGATCCTCGGGTGTTATCCCGAATTGCCGTCCTGCCAGCTCGAAGCTGTAGTTTTCGCCTGCGCGAGTGAATGTCAGTTCCTGGCCGGGCTGAATGACCGGCGAACCCCAAACCTTCGGGTCCGCGATCAACATCTTGCGTGCCCGCCCGGTTACCACTTCGTCATTGCCTGCAACCCCCTCCGGCACCCATACAGTGTGACGCAGAGGTTTGGCTTGACGTTGTGTCTGACGCTGACGTTTACGCAGGAAGTGCAACAAGCCAATATCGACTACGGGCTTGCCTCCAGCTCCCTCGATCGTGCTGAGGAAGCTTTTGAACGACTCTTGCGGGTCGCCCTGAGCAAGATGCACCTCGATATCCAACACGCCTTGACCGGAGTACACAACGCCCTTGGGGCGACGCATTTCCGTTGGACCGTTTTCCGCTACACGCTGAACCATGATGGCATTCAGCACTTTCGCTTCAGTCAGCCCGCACTTGAACTTCAAGCCGATTTTGCGGCCGGCATGAGATACACGCACGGTGTTGTCGCCGGTAACTGGACGGGTGATGGCTGGGCCATCATCCTCGATCCCGCGAACCGACAGCTTGGCGTGCTTTCCATCGCCATACAGCGCTACAGGCAAGGCAGGGACATCATCCAGACTGGCGACCTTGATGCGTCGCACACCCTTTCCATGCCCGAACACCAGCAGTGAAACCGCCACATCCGTGTTTTCCTCTCGGAATAACTTAGGCGGCAGCTCAATGATGGCGCGCATGCGATTTGCGCCATCTTCCGTCACATACAAGCCCGGATTGGCGTACACCTCTTCGGCAAACGTCGACGGGAGGAGTGCTACCACGAGCTGGCATGCGTCCACCGCCTGGGCCAATGCGTAAGCATGGCTGACAGCGGAGGTATTGGGGCCGAACTTCCCGTAACAGGTGCAGGGAAAGCTGGCGTCCAACAACGGTGATTCCAGATGAACCGAGAACGGCGGATTGATGATGCCGACATCGAAGCCGTAAGGCCGTGCCGATTCCATCCCGCAGGTCGCGAATTCACAGTTGAAGCCGGCTTCTTGCGCGACCTTGCCCAGTACAGACAAGGCCTCGCCGTCCACGTCCACCCCGTGAATGAGATGAACTTCCGGCTCAGCATATTGCAGCAACCGCCCCGTCCCGACCGAATTGTCCAGAACAGAGATTGCCTTGTAGCTTCGTTTCAGCAGAGCTGCGTCCATTGCTGGCTTGGCAAGCTGCCACATGAAACGTGCTACAGCATCCGGCGTGAAGAATTGCCCGAGATGCTTTCGTCGCGCTTCCGCAAGTCCCGCCAAGGAGCCCGGCCTTTCGGCTTGGCTTCCACGGGACGAGACGGACCGCAGAGGGTCATACCATCCCATGATTTAGCTCCTGTTGAGGTTCCCGTATGTTCCCAGGAAGAGTTGCAGCTGAGCGGCGCATGCGTCACTGAGCTTGAACTCGACCTTGTTGGTGTACAGGACGATGATGATTTCCTGGTCATCGCCACACTTGTGTTGTGCACGGCTTTCGAAGTTTTCGAGCGATCCTTTGTCCTGAGCCGTTCCGAGCCAGAACTTACCATGAAGCTGTTGCAAGTCATGAGCAAGCGCGATGTTCTGATGCCACGTCGCAAACGACTTCAACGTCATGATCGCATTCAACACGCTTTCTTTGCAGCCATAGTGAAGCGTGTTGCGACCATAATTCTTCTTGTAAAAATCGTCGAGATAGACGCGTTTCGAGAGGATAGTTCGACTGCCCTTACGGACAACCTCCTCGTTTCGGCGCATACCGAACTCGTCGATCAGGGACGATGCAACCTGACGCCAAGTCTCGTCTTCGCCCGCCTGTCCGCCGTAGGTCTCCTCCAGATAATCCCAGATGGCCTTAAAGCTGTACTGGTTGGGCTGTTCCTTGTCGTATTCGAATTTCTCCTGAATTTCGGAGGAATCGATCGACAAGCGTCCGCCGTTTGGAGAGAACATGTTTGACGCGCGCAGCACCAGACGATAAACCATGTCGTGGTTAAGCTTCGTTTTGATTTTGCCCAAGTCATGACCGTCCACCAGCTTGATGGCGTACTGATATGACTCGCCGGCCGGCATGATGCACTGCTCAAACTCGCGCAGTTCATCTATTGCGGCAGCGCTAGCATCGAATGCCGCACAAGCCTTTGCCCACAGGACATCAAACTGCTCACCGATGGACATATTCTGTTGCTGCATTTCTTGCCACAGATCGTTGAGGCTCTTCGGGGGAGTAGTTTCTTTCCCGATTTGCTCAGCATCTGTGCCTCCCACCACCACAAAAAGTGGGATCTGTTTACCTTGCCCCGTCGACTGGGCTTGGGATTGGTTCATGGTTCTTCCTTTCTATAGAAAAGAGGATGGATCACCTTTCGGCGACATCCTTAGTTTGAGATGCCAATTACGCTTGGCTACGTCTTCCAGCCGAGGCTGAAATACTGTTGGCCATTTGGCCATGTCTGAATTGGGTTCCAGGCATTGCAAAACGGGGAATAGAAAACCCACCATCTTTCGATGGCGGGTTCCGTGTTGTGCATCCAAGTCTCGATTACTCGATCCAGAAGACGCGTTCTTGTATCCCTTTGATGGTTTTCGTAATCGGAAGAATCGCAACGTCCGTTTCAGGACGCATGAGAATCTTGTTGCCGATCTTGAACACCGTAAAGGCAAGATTGCTGTTGTTGAAATGAATGTGGGCTGCCGGGACGTATTCATCGCTTAGGCCCAGCGGATTTCTGTTCACCTCCATCGTGACCGACAGCATGTCATCGATATCCCCTTCGAGCGCTCCCACAGTGATGTAGGCCTGCCCGTTGGTTTTCCGCTGATCTTCGATGTCGAACTGGTGAGTATTCACCGTGCCGTCGTCGTGATAAGCATCCCAGTACTTCACTGGCACGCTCACCGGGCCAATCTTTTCACCCAAGACGGACATGAAAGCATCCGTTTCAGCCTTGATGAATGCAGGCACATTCTCGTATTCGAGGCAGTAGCCGTCATCGATCATGGGGGCCATTTCGCTGATCTTGTTGAACGCGTCCTTGCGGGGACGCCATTGGGATTCTGCGGGGATGGCATTTGCTTTTTCGATTGCTTCGATCAGGGCAGCGACGCTGCCGAAACCGTTGCTTTCGAAGATTCTGGAGCACAGGTACTCCATGTATTGTTCGCGATTCATGTTTTCTCCTTGAAGTTACCCCAAGGAGAAAGCACGCCCCGTGAGGGACTGCTTCCCCTCATAGGGCTGAAAGTTTGAAATGCAGAATGCACTGCGGCCTCTTCAGCGCATGGCTGAAAGAACCGAAGACCGAACTAGGTCGCGGATGCGCTCGACAAGCGCATGCACTACCTGGCTCAGGACCGGTGGACGGATGAAGTTTGCTTGGGAAGCTGGTGGCTGGTGAAGCAGCCTGGTTGGGGATGCCCTAAGTCTTTAACGCCCGAGGCGGCAGGCCCGGCAATTATACCCTGCAAGCAGTAAGCGTCAATTCGACCCCGCAAGAAAAAGCCGCCCACCCCCCGAAGTTCTAGGGGATAGGCGGCTTTAGCAGTTCATCACGCAGCTTGGGGTAGCAAGCTCATCTGGCTTGCCATCCAAGTTGCTGACTGGGGAGGAATCTCCCAGACCACTTGTGACTTGTTGAGCCATTGCAGCTCGGTCAGGCCATGCTCCACAGCCTTCAGATCGGCAATCGTGCACTGGTACTCGACCGCCCCGGCCATGCCGCCAAGTTTGGCGATCAACTTGTCGAAAGTCTCATTGTTCCACTGGCTCGCTTCCTTCGTGTTGCGGAAAAGCTTGAGCCGGGTATCTTCGTGGACTTCAAAGGCGTTTTCGCAGATGCTTCGAAAGTCGGCGATCATGCGCTTGTGGCTGCCCGTTTTCTTCATCTCGCACGGATAGACCACTTGCATCATGTATTTCCCGAGAGCGGAATAATCTGCCTCCCAGGACTGCCATGCACCTCCGTCTACTTGAACGATGAACTGGGTGGTGACGCCGCCTTTTAATGCCAACACGCCAACCTTCTGCGAATTGATATCATCAGTACGTCCAACCATTCCCAGCTCCGGACGACGCAATGTCTTGGCATGTGCATGCTTCAGCACACTCCAAGGTGGAAGCACCTTCCCCACGCCATAGAGCGCCAGAACCACATCCACATCGCCATACAGCGAGATGACTGGCTTGCTGTTCGCGATGACGGCCTCAGCCAACTCATCCCGGCCGACTTGTCGCAAAGCAGAAACTGTTTCGTCCAGCTTTTCAGCATCGATCGGCAGTCTCCAATGCCCCACTTCCAGAACGATGTTGAAATCGTCCAGCAGCACCGGTTCCGCGAGCTCCCTTTGCCAACCAGCGATGTAGTTCTCCGGTTTAAGGTCGCGGTTGTTTGCACTTTTCAGCATACCGCCTTCGCAGCTGGTGGCATGCCTGAACACCTGCAACATCACATCCGCATACCCGCCAATTGCGATGCAACTCCAATGCGGGATGCGTGGAAATACGTTGCGTTCGAACGTGCTTTCGAACAATGCATAGATCACTGTCCCATCACCGCGCATGAAAGCGGCTGCCAATTTGCCACAGGTTACTGTAGCGGCCATAGTTCTCTCCTTGAGTGTAACGGCACACCCCTTTCGGAATGCCGCCGTCGTTGATGTTGACGCAAACTTCTGCGCCCAGTTTGAAATGCCAATTACGCTTGGCTACGCTCTTCAGCCGGTGGCTGAAAATCTGTTGGCCATTTGGCCATGTCTGAATCAGGTTTCAGGCATCGCAAAACGGTTGGAAGAAAACCCACCACCTTGCGGTGATGGGCTCCCATAGTTGACGGCTACTCGATTGGGTAGCAAAGCGAACCACACGACACGCACTGACCGGATGGAATGATCCCGCCGGGCTCGGTACGTTCGTTCTGGTCCGCCGCATAATCGAGACCTTCCTCGGTATGCAGCTTGCCGCAGTTGTCACAACGACTCAGCACATGCGTCGCCTTGGCGTCTGCCGCAGCTGCGCGAATAGCATCGGCCTTGTGGTAATACGACTCAGAGCCTTCACCAAGCGGCGACATGAAGTAGGTGTGCCCTGCCGTGTCCGGGTCATCGTTGAACTGATAACCAATGGACACCAGTTCTTCCTCGGTCAGCACGCCTTCCTTGAAGTCCTGGACAGTGCCAGAGTAGTTGCAGCCCCGGCAGGTGCATGAAGAGTCATCATTCCACTCACTGTCTCCGCCGTCCTCGTTTGTTCCGTCATCATGAACGTCGACGACGCGTGTGATGGCGATACCGAACGGTCCAAGACTGCCACATTTCGGACACTTCATTCCGGCAAGGCAGTTCTCGTTTTCTGTTTTGGTCGGTTCAGCCATGCTTCACCTCCACACAGCCGTTGACCTCATATTCAGATTGTTTTGGAATCTGGTTGATCAGCATGTCGCCGACCAACTTTTCTGGCACCTCGATCTCATCACCGAGTATGGATTTGACGTGACAGCGCATGCCGGCGATTAACAAGGTAGGGCCGTATGCCCACTTGTTGCTCTTGCTGATCGCGATTACATCATCCAACTCAGTGTCGATTAGTCCTGCGGCACCTTGCTGAATGACACTGATCTTTTCACGTTCGATGATTTGAATGCCTTGCACCAAACTAGTGGAAGGTTCCCATTGACGATGCCCATCAGGCGCTTCATCAAAATAGACTGGGTTGCCTTCATCATCGTAATATTGGGCAAGAATTCCCTCTTCGCACTTTGCCACTGCCCAATTGAGCGCAGGGCCGATCAGTACAGCCGTTAATATTTTCTTCATGGTTTTCTCTCTACGAGGATGCCCAGCCCTCGCGGGATGAGCTAGTTCGAACTGCAGGTATCGGCCTGCACCGTCTTTCAGCGGACGCCGAAAAACCGATGACAGAACGCGGTCGCGTATGCGCTCGACAAGCGCATGCACTACCAGGCTCTGGACCGGTGGACGGATGAAGTTTGCTGGTGAAGCTGTTGGCCGAGGACGGCCTGGTTGGAATGCCCTGTGTCTTTTATGCCCGAGGCGGCAGGCGTCGAGTGACCATTATCACCGACTTGCAAACTCATGTCCATTCATAGCCAACACTCACATGAGTGAGCCGTCATTGAGCTTGGCATTCAGCTCCATCAAGTATGCGACCGTTTTCTTGGATTGCTGCGCATATTCGCCCCGCATGATCACTTTCGCATGCTCTTTGTCCCCATCATGGATGGCCTCAACAACCCGCGCCGCATTGCGATGAAACTTTGCGTGTTCGATGATCAGTTCCTGAAACAAAGGCAACTGCCCGAAACGCTGCTTCCCATTTCCGTGCAGCCACTTTCCCAGCTCGCATAGATCATCCTTGCATATGTGCTCGTGATCCAGCATCGTTTGCTGCTGACCATCCATGTAATTGTGAAGCCTTAACTTCCAGTCGATATGCGCTCGAATGGCGTTGAACATATCAATTTCTTTACCCACTTCATTGCACAGATCATCACTCCCTCTTCCCGCAACGCTCTTCAATAATGCAAACACCATGACTACTTTCTCCTTTCATTGCAACGCACTTGCCACTTCGACAATTCACCAAACAACCATTCAGCAACGTTTGAACCCGCAGAATTCAAACGTTGAGAAACGGTTATTGAAGTTTGTTGTTGTCTCGGCCATGCAGTACATCCGAAAGAAGTCTTTGCTTGGATGGAAATCGACGGGTGCTATACTTCGTCCATGAGCGACCTTCAACTTATTGATGGCGGCAAAGACGAACTGGAAAAGACGTTCCAGCGCCTCATGTCGGCTCCTGAAACCTTCACGCAAGATGAGTTTGAACAGCTTGTTGATGTGACTTTCAGGGACAGGTTGTCTCGTGGCGAGATCTTCGAGCTGATGGAAAAACAGCTCCGGAACGGCCGCCATGAATCTCCATTGGAGGCCAAAGCCCTTCTTGCAATAATGGAGGGGGATCGCAACGAGTCAGGACGCCTTTTGGGCATTCTTGACCGTTGCAATTCCCTCGGATTGAAAGTTATTTCAAGCGAGAAAGAATCTCCTCGTCGAGATATTTGACCAAGAACCGCGCCTTGCGGATCGTGTCCTGGCTCTTGAGTTTCCCGGTCTCTATCGCGCTGATCGTCTCATCGCGTCTGCGAATCAACTCCTCGTCCTTCGCTTCTTCGAGCCAACGGATAAATGCTTTCCAGTCTGCCAATGGCATGATGTTCTCCTTCTGAATACCGGAGACGCACCATGCCCAGGGGGCTAGATGCCCCGGCGGGGTTGATGTAAGACATGTTGTGAACATGCCAAGTTGGAACTGCAATGCACGAAGGCGATTGCGATCTAATCACCACGAGGGCGACAGAATCCGATATTCCGATACGAACTCTCTGCATAAGAGAGCGCATGAGAACGCGACTCGCGTTTAACGATGATGTCTGAATGTACACGCAGCAGTATTGCCACATGCGGCCGTAGGCCGGTTTGAATGCCCTGTGTCTTTCGCGCCCGAGGCGGCAGGCGTTTTGCGATTATCTTCGAACCCATTACTTCTGTCCATAAGCCCCCGTTCACGGTTCAAATGATGGTGCGGGACGCTATCCTGCCTTGAGTATGATCAAGCCTGTACAGCGGCCTGAATTTTTTGGTTCTTGAGGGCCTTCATCATCGACCGGACGTATATCCTGTCTTCTTCCTGGATGTGCTTAACGAACCAGGATTTCAGCATCTTGACCAACCCCTCGGAGATATCTTCGCCCCGGTTTACCCGGCGTTCATATATCTGCAGCCGGTGGATGAATATCTGGTGCACTGTCTGGTGCGCATGGATGTCGTGGAAGGCGGCCAACCTTTGTAGCTTCTCCTCGAACGCAAAATGAGTCGGGATGTATTCGAGCAGTTTCACCGCCACCCCGTCGACCAGTTCTGCGTTGCCCACATTCGCCGCGTCAACCAGTTCGTTGATGTAATCCACGATCTTCTTGTGCTGGCTGTCGATCGCGTCGATGCCTAGCTCCAAGTCCTTTTTCCAGTGCAAATGTTCGAAGGCCGATTCAACCATTTCCAGTCTCCTGCGCAATAACTTTGACCGACCTCTTCTTTCGCAATGCGGGCAGAGACTGCAGCCTTCCCAGGGCAAGATCGATCACCGTATAGCCGGTTGAGCTCAGAAACAATCCTGCACCGGTGCATGCGAGGATGTACGCCGCCGGGAAAATGGCATCCATCCCGCCGACTGCCAACATCGACGGGCTGATCGCATTTATCGCCGCCAAGAAGAGAAATGGCGCCGATTCATTCATCTGCCATTTATAGAAATCGATGGCATATACGTGCATCAAGTAGGCCGCGATCACCAGCCCCAGTGCTATAACTCGAATTGCTCTCATGGGTGTCCTTTGCGTAGAAATGCGCACGATATGGTCGCACCATTTTTTTGAATTTCCGCGTCAAAAAAGAAGGGTTTTCTGCACTACTCGGCGCAGAGTTTGTTGGGGCGTTCTGGAGTGTGCTGCAGGATGCCGCGAGCGCGGCTTATTTCGGTTCTGGCACCGCCGATGCCTTGCTTGGACCGATCAGTCCGATGCTGGCCGCGCGCCAGAGAACGTAATCCACCGTACCGATGCGGTCACCGCTGGACTCGGCCAAGACCCGGCAAAGATGGTCCGGCGTCTGGTTGAATATCCTCCCGATTCTGACCAGGTGCCGGTCTGGTTTGACCACGTCCAGCCCGAAGTTCTTGGCCAAGTGCCATTTGGTAATCTCGCCTATCCACGGCATGGTCTGTAGGAACTCAACGCGCGCTGCGTCCGTAGTGATCTTCAGGTAGCTGTCAAACCACTGGTGCCGATCGTTCCAAACGGTCCAGATGGCTCCACACTTGCCCTGATGTCCGAAAACGGTAGAGGGATGCTCGTTGCGCTGCAGCGCCGCCATGACCTTCTCAAAAATAGATCTGGCCACCTTCCATTTCATGCCCGAGTTGCATACCACGTAGATGTACTCAATGACGAACTGATTGGCTGTTTCCGGCTGGCCAACGTTCTGCGCCCACTCGATATCGTGTTCATATCCGAGGTCAATAATGAGCGCGCGGAGGCGCTGGTATTCAGGCAGATTCATCACTTCCTTCTGTTGCGAGCCCGAGATTGCTGAGCAGCCTTCTTTTTCTTCTTCTCGGCGGCCTTGTCGACGACCTTCTTTCGTGTGTTACTGCCGGCGGACGGCAGCATTCCTTCGTCGAACACCAGTTCCGGCGGATGGTCCTTGGCATAGCTCAACATCTTCGAGATTGTCTCGTCCGGATTCGAGGCAAGGTACTGCTCGACCTTGCTGAAGATCAGCGTCTTTTCATCAGCGCCCCCAACCAGGTACTGGCGTTGAAGCATCTCGGCTACTTGATTGAACAACGTCTGCGGAGTCCCTTCCCCGATATCCTCCGGCGCCGGCGGATCCTGTTCGAACATCTCCCTGGTGGCGATGCAGGCGAAATATCTGCTGGCTGACTCGCTATGCGGGATGCTTGCTGTGACTTCCTGTCCGTTGACGATCAATGGTTTCAGCTGAAAAACGGTTTGTTGGTTCATGCAGTCTTCCTTATTTGTATTTCTTGCCCGCCCGCCAGCCGTCTGGCGATCGAAAACAGAACGCGGCGCTCCGCCTTATCGTCCGGCTTGTGCTGGAATTCCGTCCAGCCCTGCAGGGAGTAATCCAGCCCTGGCCAGATGTTTCCCTTTGGACGAACGATTTCCCGCACGCGAGGGCCGTCAGCGTACAGCAGACCCCATCTTGGCGGCAAATCGCCGATCTCGATCACCCCTTCTGGACACAAGTAGAAGCGGTAGATCCCCAAGCCCCCAACTGTTCTTTCAGGCTTGCGCTGGTCAGCCATGAAGTCTGCGCGGCTCACCTTTGCCTCAATGATCGCCGAGCAGCTGGACCTGAAGCCGATCGCGTCGGCTTGCTCACGGCAACCGGCCGCATTGATCTCCGTGGCCACGATTGGAAAGCCCTGGCGCCGTAGCCACGTTGCACTAAGCCCAGTCAGGTGATCATGCAGGTCGCTGCTTGCCATCTTCATCCCCCCTTACAAATGCATTGCAACTATATGGGTTAATTCGAGTGCAGCTATATGCTTTCCATCGCATAGGGTCGCATCTGTTCTTCGGATGCCAATTACAAGCAACTGCTATTCATATATCTTTGCCGCATACAACATATCAGCCACCATCTTCCAATTTGGCTGAGGAGGCATTTCTCTACCAGTATTTTTATAGAAATGCTCCATTGAACGTACCCATTCTTCCATAGCTTCAAGAAATCGCTCTAAAGTTGGATTTTCCCAATCATTAGGATTGGTCAACAAATCGGCGCGCAACTTCTCAATAAAATCCGCCAAATCCTTGTTTGTGGAAATACCTTCAATTTGCTCATGCAATTTCATTGGCGTTGATATGGAAATTTGGTTATTCGGATAATAGTTCCCTGCATTAAGAATGATCTTGCCGCTCATTGTGAGGTTCACTTAATTTCTTCATTGACTGTCCCTTCTCCTGTCGTTCCGCAAACAAAAATATCACTGCCAATATGGAACTGATACCAAGTCCCACAATTGATAGAACAGATGCTCTAATCAGCTTCTGAATTACTGTTGCTTCTGGAAACAGAAACGTGATCCCAACGAAAATAAACACTCCAGCTCCGATCGACCATACAACGGATACCCACCAGAAATGCAATATTGACCGCTTCTTCTGCATGTTGGTCTAATGAAATGTTTATGTAACTTTCCGACTACACAGGAACAAGGCCAGACGGCGTTTTAGTTCCGTAAGAGACTATTTCAATGATCCCTGTTGATGACTCGTTGTTGTCTGCATCCACAATGTAGTAGCTGTATGAACTATCTTTCTTAACACCAAAATCATAATGACGGTGAGGTCCCTTAATTAACGCATGGTCAACGAATTCGCTTTCGAAGGTAGTGGAAAATATGTAAACGCCGACCATTGACCGATCCATCAGCGTTGTGAATATTTGCGGCAGCAACGACCAGTCGTTTACTTTAATTACTCCTTCATAGCTCCCAACTACATAACTAAGCCACTTCGCATACCACGGAAGAACACTTCGAAAGAACACAAGCTCGACACCTTCCATAGTTTGAATGGACTGATATACCGACTTAGGTTGAGCGCCCATCCCAACAACATAACAAACCCGCTCTGTGGTCGATGATTTAGCCTGTGCGATTTTCTCCAATACGAACCTCACATGATCGTCTGTTGTATCGCGATCAAATTCTGCCTTTGTATTGGCATTCGCTTGAAGCTTTGACCCTGCATTAAGAATGATCTTGCCGCTCATTGTGAGGCTCACTTAATTAGTGCGTTACCCTCTCTCTTAATTTATTGATCCATTCATTTTCCAAACCGGATAAACACGCTAACTTTGGCCAACTAGGAGCAGTCTCAATCAGGTGAATGAGAGACCATGCAAGTCCAAAACACTCATCAGGACCAAAAAGTTTGACAAGTATGCATGCTTCCTCATCTGAAACCGGTTGCTGTACTGCCTCCAATAATGTTTGGAATTTCTCGATTGTTTCAGTATCTGGATCTGTGGAGCTTGGTAACAAACCCATCTTGCTTAATTCAACAATAGCAGATTGCATAGTTCTTACCCTCATAAATCCTGTTTTTCCCAAGGTACATCCGCAATCACACCACTCACTATCCTTGAATAAGCGGTGTGCCGTCTGAACCAAAAACACAATCGCGTGCAAACATCAGGCCCTGATACTTCGTTATGATGGCGGTCAACAATCCACCCATAAAACCATTCGCATCCAACCCTGGGTCTATTACACAACCTATCACTGTTTTCGTCTTCGCAATCCGTTCTAGCACTAGCGAAGTTGAATCAGACTTTCCGTCTAATTGTAGCGACGTGACATAGTTAGAAAATCCCGCCAGGTGTTCATAAACCTGATTTGCAGGCATGATATTCATCACCAATTGCATGCTGAGAAACTTCAGCATGTATTGTTTTGGCGAGACACCATCTCTCTCCGTTACATGAACATCAGTTACTTCTGGATAACTCATTAGCCAATTCAAGTCTGGCAAGTCGGCTGGAAGATAAAGTGCGAGTTGATCTGTCATTTCTTTGTGCCTCTCTTCTTATTCCGCTATTCCTGGAGAAACCAGAATATCAACAATAAATTCCAAAATAATTAAAGTTGTAGACATGCTTCCAGTATTCGCTTCTGCATTCCCAACTGCAGTGGCCCCTGCAATTCCTACTGTTGTACGAACCACCGCTACCCCTCCAGAATGACCGGTTGCACTGTGCACCACAGTTGGAACCAATTCCATTGTGCTTCCATCTTCAACATGATGCCATGTGAATCCCTGTGGCGTTTCACTCAACCCCATTTTTTTGTTTGCGGCTGCATCATCGACTGATCGGATGCCGGTTTGTTTGATTTTGACAGTTGCTTTTGATACACCAGAAAAATCCGGGAAGCCAGTTGATTTAAACGGGATACCTGTCTTTGGATGTACATCACAAGCTAAACGCCAATTTCGGGGAAGTTTTTTCCCAATATACTGGATTCCTTTTGGAATTAGTCCTTCACCAAAGAGCCCTGTCGAATCCTTCCAACTAAGCGGATTGCCGTTGACATAGGTGTAGGTATTGATGCCACCCGCCAGTCCGATCAAATCGCTTTCGTT
>Ga0209262_10000228_pt1 | contig 30471 bp, 33 predicted proteins | sample Lowcelwee11metaG_FD_187171 | JGI IMG/M metagenome (GOLD analysis project Ga0209262, IMG submission 187171) | Freshwater pond sediment microbial communities from the University of Edinburgh, under environmental carbon perturbations - Low... | ecosystem: Environmental > Aquatic > Freshwater >... | reverse complement strand
ACAAAGCTTGCGATTTCATATGCCATTGGTCAATCTGTGAAATTAACTGTTTTTGAGGAATCTATTGCAAAAACGGTTGAAACGAGCAAAAAACTTCCTAAAGAGTTGGCTCTGAAGGGAAAAATCTGTTTATCTCGTAAAGAAACCTCTCAGAAAATGGGAGAGCTGTTTTTAGAGCGCAATTACGTGAATCTGCATACAGAAATTTTAGATACCCCTGAATTTTTCTGGGAGCATTCGGCATTGGAACCGTTTTATCGTAGAGTGATTCACTATCTTGATGTGGGTAAGCGTGTAGAGCTCTTGAATCGTCGACTCAATCTAATGCATGAACTCTTTGAGATGTTGGGAAATGAGCTGAATCATCAAAAAACAGCACGTCTTGAGATAACAATTATATTTCTTATTGTAATTGAAGTTGTTATCGCTTTATTGAGAGATATATTTCACGTTATTTGATATTGTTATTATAAATAATTAACTTTTGTGATAAAAATGTAACTGTAGGCCATGGGGGGATATGCAGGATTTTTATCAATTATTTATTCAAGAACTCAAGGATATCTATAGTGCTGAAATACAGACCATTAAAATTCTTCCAGAGATTATTCATGCTGCAAAATCTTCTCAGCTGAAAGAGGCTCTTCAATCACACCTTGAAGAAACAAAAAAACAAGTCAAACGATTAGAGCAAGTTGCATCTGAGCTAAAAGAAAATTTTTCTCAATCTCAATCTGATGCGATGCAGGGAATTTTAAAAGAATGGTCGCAGGTTGTGAAGACGCATTATCAAGATGATGTGCAAGATGCTGCGATCGTTAGTTTTGTGCAAAGGATTAAGCACTATGAAATTGCACTTTATGGTGTCTTAAAAACATTTGCAAAGCACCTAAAACTACCAAAAATCGAAACTTGGTTACGGGAATCAAGTAAAGAAGAAGGGCGAGCAGACAAAAGATTAACTGAGATTGCTGACGGGACTTTATTTGGTGGCGGGATTAACGCGAAAGCTTGCAAGAGAACTTGCGCTTAAAGCAGCACATCGAAGCGGCAGAGAGTTTCTCTTTGTCGCTCTTTAAATAGGGTGAACATGGATGGCTTCTGGACCTTTTCGTCCTAGGGAGTTTTCATATTCAACGCGTTGGCCATCTTCGAGAGTGTGATCGGGAGTGTCGATATTCACGCTTTGGATATAGATATCACGGGCGCCTTCATCAGGTGCAATGAAGCCAAATCCTTTATCCTTATTGAACCACTTGACAGTACCTTTTGCCATATTGATTTGAGATATAACAAAAATATAGATACGTAGTCAATTACGAAAATTGATGAACCCTTAATTGCGCAAGAGGTTCTCTAAAGTCAATATATACCGGTTCCACTTCAATCGCACCCATTGAAGTGGAAGCGGTATAGTTAAATTTTTTTTAATACATGATAAACATGGATTGTGGTATAATTGTATAGAAAAATGGTAAAAAATGTCTTTCCCTGACATAAGATCTTATGATTTATCCCAAAAAAATGATTTTTCTCTTATTTTTCACAAAAAATCTTCTGTAATATGCTTTAAAAATGCAAATCGAGATAAAATTGCAAACATCACTCAAGAAATGAAAGGCGAATATACAGTTGTTACAGATCGTTCTAAGCGATTCGCTATTTGTTACCAAACAGGATTTTTTTCTGAGGAGTCCAGAAAAGTAGAAACTTTAGTCACAAAGGGGAGTGCCCCTTATGCTTTTTTCTTACGTTTAATGATTGATACAAAACCTTTTGTTATTTCTGTGATCGATTTGCATAAGAAAAGAGGAGAAGAACTTTCTTTGGAAAAAGAAGATCAGATCATACAGGAAGATCAGATCATACAGATTGATCAATGTTTTACTAGAATGCGTAACGAAAATATTTAAATTAATATAATTGATCTTACTGCAAAACTTCCGCCCCTCGCGCGCGCGAAGGGGAGTGAGAATCTCTGCGAAACAGACTTTTTAGATTGATTCCTTAAGAACGTTTTGTTCCCCTTCACTCTTTGCGACAAGAACTGCGCAGCAGCTATCACTGAACACATTCACAGTGGTTCGGCACATATCCAAAATTCGGTCGACAGCAATAAATAAGCCAATCCCTTCTGCTGGAAGGCCGATGACTTTAAGGATCACCAAAACAGCCATGAGGCTTGCTGAGGGGATGCCTGCGACGCCGATCGATGTGATAAGAGACATCAGGACGATGAGGAACTGTGTCGTAATTGAAATTTCAATCCCATAGGCTTGCGCAACGAACATGGCAGCCACACACTCATATAGAGCGGATCCTGACATGTTGATAGAGGTCCCAAGAGGAACGACTAAACTGCAAATTCGATTCGAAACGCCTGCTCTTTTTTCAACACAATCAATAGTGATTGGAAGTGTTGCAGAAGAGGAACTCGTGGAAAATGCAGTCACTAATGCAGGACTCATGGCTTGGAAATGTCGGGTAGGGCTGACTTTTGCAATGAATTTCAATAAAAGAGGGAGCCCAACGAACATAAAGGCTGCAAGAGCACATAAAACAGTGATAAAGAAAAGGGCTACTGATTTGAGAGATTCAAGACCCGTTGTCATGAATACTTTTGCAACGAGGCAAAAGACTCCGTAGGGAAGTGCTTTCATGATGATATGGGTAAATTGGATCATTGTATGAAAAAGACCCTGAAAAAATCCTTTCAACACAGCAGATGTATTTTCTTCGATTTTAGATAAAGCATATCCAAAAATAAGGCTAAAGAAAATAAGGGCTAACATTTCCCCTTTACCGAGAGCTTTGATAATATTCGAGGGGACAACAGAAATTAGCAGATTAACGAATGTGGAGCCGTTATTACTAAGAACTTGCTCTTTAATCTGCGAGAGATGCTCTGCATTTAAATTCCCTGCAGAAGAAACAACGTGACCGCTTCCTGGATTGATGAGGTTGACAAAGAAAAGACCGATAAGAATGGCAAGAATGCTTGTTCCAATATAAAAACTAAACATCTTGGCGCCAAGTCTACCAAAAGCTTTGTCGCTTCCTACACGAGCAATTCCTAAGATAATCGAAGAGGATACGAGGGGAACGACGATCAAGGTCAAGGCATTAAGAAAAATAATGCCTAATGTATCGACGATGGCATAGAACGTAATTCCAAAAATTTGACCTGTTTCACCCACAAAGCTTCCGAAAATGATAGCAAGGGCGATTGCGATAAATACTCCCCAGGGGCGTTTATTAGGGGGACGTTTGTTTTTTTCTGAATTTTTCATGCGCAATATTTTATCTAATCCTTGAGATCAATCAAAGTAAATTTCATTCCGGGCACAATTTTGTGGGTCTTAAACCATCCTTTATTCGTTTCCAAGGCATATTGGGCAGGAGAAAGGCTCTTATAGAGTTTAAGAGGGGAGAAGGCTGTTTCTGGGGGTTCCATTTCCTCTATTTTAAGTAATACTTTCTCTTCATTAAAAAACCCGATTGATAAGGGGATTTTTGTGTTTTTCATCCAAAAAGAGAGGATTGAAGCTTCTTCGTAGACAAAGAGCATTCCATGATCTAAGGAGAGGGATGTTCGTCCCATCAGACCTTGATCGCGCAAAAACTGTGTATCGGCAATTTCTACGTTTAGAGCTGTACCTCCAATGATCAATTTGGCAGAAAGTAATATAGAGAAGATCATAGAAAAATATTTATACCATATGTGATATATAGACAACATGAGATGTGTCTTTTTGCTGCTTTTTCCACTTTGTCTTTGTGCGGATAAAGTTATTTTGCCTCAGGAAAAAGTAAACGTGCAGCAACCTTGGTTGACAGGACCTCTGCTAGCTCCAAGCTCTGCTGTAGTTCCTGTTGGGCACGCAAACTATGAACCTTATTTTTACGTCACAGCCACTACAGGAAATTATACTAAAGACTGGAGTGTTCAGTCGATTGATACGTTATGGTCGGGCAATTTTGAGCCGACAATTCAAGTGGGATTGACCTCTTGGATGAATGTTCAGATTATTCCAATTGTTTCTTATAATTATACGCAGCACAACTCCTGCTGGGTATTTGGTGATTTTCCTTTTCAGTTAGCTTTTCAGTTGTATTCTCCGAAAGGTTTTGACTCTTGGGCTCCTTATGTGAAACTAACGCTGACAGAAATTTTTCCAACGGGAAAATATAGAAATCTCGACCCTCAAAAAAAGGGGGTAGATATCGGAGGTCTAGGGTCTTTTAATACACAGATTGCGTTAGTGATTGGTAAATCGTACTATTTTGGAGGGGTACACTACTTACTACCGCGGTTGTCTTTGCAGTATAGTCTTCCCGCTCCAACTCAGTTAAAAGGATTTAATGCATACGGTGGTGGATATGGGACAAATGCTCGTTTTTTCCCAGCGCAAAATTTCCAAGTGGATCTTGGTGTTGAGTTCACTTTAACGCAAAACTGGGTCCTTGCTTGTGACTTCGTGGGGACTTGGTCAGGGAAAACCCATTTTACAGGGACCCCAGGAATTGACTCTAAAGGGCAAGTAGCAAGTTTGGGTTCTGCTTCATCGGTTCAATATGCTTTAGCGCCAGCTCTTGAATACAATTGGAGCGAGAACCTTGGTCTGATCGGAGGTTGCTGGTTTACAATGGCCGGGCGTAATTCTCCTCAATTCTTTAGTATTGTTATTGCTTTGAATTACTACCAGTAATTTATTTACGTTTTATTTTCTTTTATTTTGTGTTATTATTATTGTTAAAAAGTAAAACTTATTTTGAGGAACTGGATATGAAAAAAATAATTGGTATTGCTCTTGCTGCTCTTTTGTGTGTAGGCGGTTTTTCTCTGGCAGAAGAAAATAAAATATTGACTTCATCAGAGGTGGCTCAAAAAGAAGAAAACACAGATTTGCGACTAGGTTTTGATGCAATTGGGCAGATTCGAAAAAATTATGAAGCCGGAAAATACGATGATTTCCTCAAAGAAATGGATACTTCTTATGGACAAGTTAAAGAAAGTGGGCAGCTCTCTGAGTTCGCTTCTTTACGAGAAGGGGTTCTTGTCAATCCAAAATGGGTGGAATCTTTAAAAAATTTACAGAAAGAAAAAAATGGCCAACTGATTCAAACTGTCGCGGAAGAAGATTCTTTATTTAGCGACAAAGTTCGATCCGCAGCAAGTATGTTTTCAGAAAGTCAAGAACAGGCAATTACTACGATTGCTACTTTTCATCAAATGCTTCCAGAGACTGGGAAAAATAATGATGAAAATACATTGATCGAATTGGATCTGGAATATGAATATAAGGCGATTCATCTAGGCCGGCCAGCACAGCAAGAAGATGTGGCAATCCAAGAAAAGCATTATGCGCTCAAAATGGAGCAAATGAATAAGATGCTCTTAGCTTCTCAATCCTTTGAGGATGCTGACTTGAAGCAACAGGTTTCTGTATTCGGAGACTTATGTGATCAACGGCTGGCTCAAAATTGGGACCAGATGGATCTTCAGGCTTTAACGCAAGGGAAAATTAAGGCAGCAAACCTGATGCAAGAAAGGGTAGTTGCCGTCCTTCTGTCTCATCAAGAAAAGATGAGTGACTTAGCGAGTCAATTTTAAAAAATGCCCGGGACAGGACTCGAACCTGCACTACCTTGCGGCCCCAGAACCTAAATCTGGTGTGTCTACCAATTTCACCACCCGGGCATGAAAATAGATAGTCTATCGGTTTTGCTGTCTTATCTGCAAGATTATAGAGCTTCATAAACAGGGTGTGCAGAAAAACCTAGTTCCCTCACAGCAAAAATAAGATCCGCAACAGGTTTCCAAGGAGCTTCTTTATCGATGTGCAAGAGGATTTCCGTTCTTGTTTTGTCCTGGGAGAGGGCCCCGATTTGATATTGGCGGGAAATCTCAGCTTGGATTTCTTGAATATTTCCCATTGCATGTTCTTGGAATTCAGTGATCCATTTGTAAGAGCCACCAGCATTAATGCTGAGGTGGATTTGTTGGATTTGATGAGTTACTTTGACAGGCGCATCAGGGGCATTCGGCTTGAGTTCTGCTAAGTGGATTTCTGAATCATAGAGGGCCGCTCTAGAAAGGGCGAGGGTTGCAAAGAGGGACAGCATTAAAAAAAGAAAATCGATCATGGGTGCAAAATTGAGGCCATTTTGCGGCTTTAATTCGTCATGAGGAATCAAATCCATAGATTAATGCCCTTGCTTGATTTGGATCAAAGAGCTTAAAGAGATCGACTCGTTTTCTACGCGGCTAAGTGTTTTGACAAGACGATATTTGAGCGTTGTAGAAAAAACCATCGCGAGAATAGAAACGACAAGGCCGGCAACGGTTGTTCCGACTGCGATTCCAAGGCCGTCAAATAATGTATTAATGCTCTCGACAGAGCGATTGATATCGTAAAAAGCATAGAACATACCGACAACAGTACCCAGAAGTCCAATCATTGGGGAGATCATTGCAATATCATTCAGGAGAGAAAGTCTTTGCCATAAAGGGGTCGCAATCCGTTTTCCTTCGGATTTCATGGAATCGATCATTACGGCGGCTCCAAAATTACGCGTCGTGAGCCCGGTTAAAATTAAAGAAGAGAGGATTCCTGGTTTTTTTTCGCAGAGGTCTTGGGCCGAAGAGTAATCCGCAGATTTCAATAGGTCTTTAAGTGGGTCGCAAAAAGAGCGGGGAACCGCATTTTTTGAACGAAATGTAATGAGACTATAGATCCAGATAGCAAGCGAGGTCACCGACAAGATCGATAAAAAGGAATAAATTAGGGGAGAGGAGAGATAAACTTTTTTAATATCGATCATGTTCGTATCGGCAAAACAGGATGAGGATGAACAAGTAAGAAGAAAAAGACATATGTATTTCATTGAAAACCTCCAAAGAGCTCTTTATGGAATAACACAATTGGGATTATACTATCCATCTATGAAAAAAGTTTCTGACTTAAGAATTCCCTTTACTTGGCAAAATAGGCAGCCCGTCTTGCTTGAGAAATTTTTTTATTTACCGGGCCATTATGATCATTCTGCAGCGAAGGCCTTTATATGGGAAGACCCCGCTATTTTTGACAACACGCGTCCGGTTGTGATCGAATATTGCAGCGGTAATGGCCAATGGATTTGTGAGCAGGCAAAAAAAACACCTCATCTGAATTGGGTGGCTGTAGAAAAAAGATTTGATAGGGCTCGTAAAATTTGGGTGCGCCTTCATAAAGAAGGGCTCTCAAATCTCCTCGTTGTCTGTGGAGAAGGCCTCCTCTTTACCCGTCACTACGTTCCTGCATCTTCCATTTCCCAGATTTTTGTGAATTTCCCTGACCCATGGCCTAAATTACGCCATGCCAAGCATCGATTGATTCGAGATGAATTTCTTAAAGAGGTGGAAAAAAAATTATGCCCCAAAGCACAGGCGATGTTTACAACGGATGATCGTCCCTATGTCGATCAAATATTAGAAACCGTTGCTCAGCATTCAAATTGGAAATCTCTGGAGGTTGCAACGGAACATTCAGATTTTGGGGCTTCTTTTTTCTTGGATCTTTGGAAAAGTAAGGGAAGAACTATTTATCACCTTTATTTTGAGGTTTCTCCTTGATTCGTTTATCTGCGCGCCCAATGGATTCTTTAGACTGGGATATAAGTTCTTTTCCGGTTGAGGGACCCCTATTTTGGCATTTTAATCTAGGTCTCGAGGGCCCCTTTTTCTCTCTTGAAGACGAGATGCATTTTCAAGCGCTTTCTTTGGCCCTATCCAAATTTACACAAGAAATTTGGCCTCATTTTCAAGAAAGAACAGTCGGGGCTGTGATTTATCAAGGAACCGCAGATTTTAGTTCCCGGTTTTCTTGGACAGAAAAACAGAAAGAAAATTTCAACCATTGGCGTAGTGATCGAGCTGAGGGAAAAGAAGAGCACTTACAGCGTGTTTTTTGCGCAGATGCTTTTTCTTATTATTTTCAGATGCTTGCGCATCGACTTCCCGATGAGCTCCCTCTCTATTTATTTCTCGATGCCTCAGGAACTGGATCGCGGGCTGAAAGGCATCATATCCTTTCTAGGGAACGATTTGAGCATTTTCGTGTCGCAACAAAAGGACTTCTCCATTCAAACGGATTAATTTGGGATGAAAATCAGATGAAAGAACCCTCGGAATTGCCGAATATTGCCTTCTGTTTTCCTCAAGAAGAAAAATGTGGGAGAGATATTCTTGTAAAAATAGAGGATCGAATGAATCGGATTCAAGCGCCTTTTCGTGTGATTTCAGAGGCGTTTTTGACAGAAGAATGGGAAGGTGTTGATATCTTACATGTCATGAAAGAAACATTGACGCTCCAAGGAGAGAGGAAGTTAAAGGGATTTCAAGCAGCAGGTGGTCAAATTTTTCTAGAATGAACTACCAGGGAAACTCTTTCCTAAATAAGCAATCACGCCTCCTAAAGAGATCAAGGCTATTCTTGATGTTTTCTGCTCTGTATCTAATGTAAGCAAGCCGGATAAAATAGAGCCGGCCAATGTAGCAGTGGGAACGAGTGTGAAAGACATTCCTAAGAGGCCTGCTGCACATCCTGTAATCATCCCGTCCAGCATAATGTTTAGAGCGGGATCCTGCTCTTGTTTTTCTCGAGGTGTACGTGGCGATGTTGGAATTGTAACCATAGCCATATTTTATGATCCTTAGTCATTGCTGTTCATTTTTTTATTTCGAAGGTGCGAGATTATGGAATAGTCAAAAAATAAAGTAAAGAATTTTGCAGATCGCTCGATAGCATACATCAGAGAGCAAGATCGTTTCGTGTTTTTTGGAGGAACAAATCGCTGTGTTGGGGCAATGCCAATCTTTGGGTCGGAAAATGTAGAGTGCTTTCCTGAAATCCACCAACTTGAATTTGATTTGTCCATGGTATCAACATTCACGATGCTGCGTTGGTACTCTCCCGCTATTATCACTGGGTTTAAACCAAAATAACCAATAGGAAAGCTGTGTTCGCAAGAGGTATAAGTATCTTGCAAAATGCTTCTAGGATCGGCAGACATGTCACTAAATAAAATACCCATAGCAGCCTCGCATACTCTAGGAACAGTGTACTGAGGATGTTGAGATAGCATTTTTTTTTGGTCACTAAAAGGTTTGTTTTTGCTGCTCGACATCAATCCCTGAAACATCAATACAAAATAAGAACAGCCTTCATAGTTTTGCGTGTATTCCAAGGAATCCATAGGATCAGGAGTGTCTGCGTGGCAATATCGAGGAGGAGACCCCGACATATGTGAAAGGCCTTCTCGCAATTTTATGGATACATCTTTTTCAGAACATAGCTGTAGATGGTTTCGAAATGTACCCAAAGAGAACTCTTGTTGTTCTAAGTTTTTGGGAAAAAGGAATAAAATGTGCGTATCTTTCACTAGAGCATCAGAAGAAAAGGGACATTTTTGGTGCAAGATTCTCCATATTTTTAAGTCTAATGCAGCTGGATCCACTTTACCTAAATGCTTTGTCCATTGACAAAAGCCGAAGGCTTTCTCTTGCACATATTGCTGTAATCGTTTTGTCTCTTCATCAATCACACTCTCGCACCAGAGCTTTGAGACTCTACTTGCTGATACAAGATCCTCTGGGGATAAATACTTACAGACTAACGGAGGAAAATCAGAAAATGGCTCTAATGAACACGATTGTGAATTACTAAGAGCATCTAACATAAATCCCTATCTCAATATAAAGAGGGAATTGCAAACCTCGCCCAAATGGAGTTTTGCAACTCCCTCTAAAAAAAAACGGGATTATTTTGTCTGATCCAATCCTTAAATTCAAGGATGCTTATCCATTGCAAATCATTCAGAATTGACGGATTTCTTATTCTTTTGGAAGGTTTATATACAAGGAACCTGCAAAGGCACAGGAAGTCCCGATCACATGAATAGTACTAACTCGTCGCTTGTCAGAAGGGGATAGATCCGAATTGTAAATAGTTTTTAAACTTCTAAAAAGAGCGGAGGAAAAAACGATCCCATTAAATAAAGGATCAGGCAATTGAGTGCTGACTGGACTTATAGCTTCTAGGGCGATCCTGGTAAGGACTGCATATTTTACCCAACCTATATTAACTTCATCAAGAATTTGTATCTTTTGAAAGTATGTTGGTCCTTCAGTTGGAGTCAAGCTGAGTATTCCTATTGAGTTGAAGTTCGGGGCAGAGGGATTTGAACCCCCGGCCTACTGGTCCCAAACCAGTCGCGCTAGCCAAGCTGCGCTATGCCCCGTGAAAAAGAACCAACAGATTACTCGATGTTATCATTTTATACAATCCTTTTGATTTTCCTTGAGTAAGTGTTATATATAACCATATGTGAGAAAATCTAATATCAGTCCTTGCATTCCTGTCCAGCTCCCTCTTCGATCTCTTCGAAGAGATAAATTTACAAAAAAATTAATTCAGACACGCGTAGCAATAGCTCGGTTAGATCTATATTTGCAAAAAATATCTTTAAAAACAGAGAAGATTTTACTCAAACAAGAGAGTGAGGACTCAAGGCCGTTATCGCTCAAAGCTGTAGCTCTAGCCGTCCGACAAGGACCGATTTCGACCCGGCTTCTTTGTACGTTGCATACTCTTGTGAAAGGAGGGTCTCGTGCTAGGCCTCAAGAAATTGGGAAAATACGAAGAAGGCAAAATTGGATTGGGCCGGAAAAACATCCAATTGATGAAGCCTATTTTTATCCACCAGATAGTGCCTATTTAAAAAAGGGACTGGAAAATCTGCAGGAATATTTTGAAAGGGAGGATGAAGATCCCTTAGTGCAGTTAGCGATTTATTTTGCGCAATTTTTGATTTTGCATCCCTTTATGGATGGGAATGGAAGGGTTGCTCGATTGGTTATCCCTTTATTTCTTTATCAAAAAAAAGTGATTTCTAAGCCTCTTTTTTTTATGAGTCATTATTTTAGGAAGCATCGGCTTGTCTATTTTCATAATTTGTATTTGATTTCGACAAAAAATCGGTGGGAACGTTGGATTTCCTTTTTCTTAAAAGGGGTCGTAGAGGAAACGCGGCGCATTGTTAAAAAATGCACCGCACGTCGCTGATTTATTTACAGCTTTTGCAACCACCTGTGCCGCTTTTCTTCATCTTTTTTTTAATGGAAGCTGTTTTCTTTTTTTTAGCAGGAGTTTTTTTAGCAGGAGTTTTTTTTGCCATGGGGACCTTTTTTTTGGTTGTTTTCTATAAATGCAAATTGGCACTTCCTTTTATTTTATTCAAGATCCCTTGATCAAAATCCAAGAGAACTGAATGATACGGAAAAACACTATATGAGGCTCTATGTTTTCTCGTTTAAAATCTGTTCAGATCTTAAAAAAAATGGCGCAAAATCCGATTGATTTATCGCACACCAATGTTTTTACATCGGAGCGCATTCAGAGCATGTCAATGAAGGCATTAGGTTTTAAATTACTTTATGGGGCGGAAAGAGTTGATTCTCACGTTCTTCATGCGCTTTATGATTTAGCAAGAGAGTCACATGCCCAAGAGAAAATGATGGCAATGCAGGCCGGCGCCATCATCAATAAAATTGAGGGAATAGAAAGTGAGAATCGCTCTGTATTGCACACAGCTATGAGGGATCATTTCGACCATCCACAAACAGAGCCCGCAGCTCAAAAAGCTGCACAGCAGGCTCGAGTAGAGCTCCAAAAACTAGAAAAATTTTTAGCGAAAACGGAAGGTAAATTTACTGATCTGATTCAAATTGGGATTGGAGGATCGGATCTAGGACCAAGAGCTCTTTATATCGCCTGCCAAGCATTTCAAAAACCGAATCGACGCATCCATTTTATTTCGAATGTAGATCCTGATGATGCAAATGCAGTGCTAAATCAAGTAGATTTGAAAAAAACACTCGTAGTTGTTGTCTCTAAATCAGGAACAACCTTAGAGACGTTAACCAACGAAGAATTTATTAAATCCCGCATGGTTAAAATGGGACTTTCTCCAAAGGAGCATTTTGTGGCTGTTACGGGAGAAAAAAGCCCCATGGATGATGCTTCAAAATATTTAGCCAGTTTTTACATATGGGATTTTGTGGGGGGGAGGTATTCAGCAACCTCCATGGTCGGAGGGGTGATGCTGGGCTTTGCTTTGGGTTTTGCAGGATTCCAGGAAATTTTGAGAGGTGCTCACGCGATGGATCTCCATGCATTGAATGCAGAAGCACATTCCAATCTTCCTCTTGCGTCAGCTCTTTTAGGGATTTGGAACCGTAATTTTTTGCACTTACCGACAGTTGCCATCATTCCCTACTCTCAGGCGCTTCTTCGATTTCCAGCACATCTACAACAACTAGATATGGAATCCAACGGAAAAAGGATCGATAAGGAAGGAAAGATCACTGATTTTTCGACAGGACCTATTATTTGGGGAGAGCCAGGAACCAATGGTCAGCACTCTTTTTACCAGCTCATTCATCAGGGAACAGATCCTGTACCTCTTGAGTTTATAGGGTTTAAGAAAAGCCAATATCCAACAGATTTTGAGATTCAGCACACTACATCGCAAGAAAAACTTCTTTCGAATCTCTTTGCGCAATCGATCGCTCTTGCAACAGGACAGAAAAATAGCAATGCAAATAAGTTTTTTCCTGGAAATCGACCCAATCGCATCCTTCTTGCAGAAAGGCTAGATCCCTATACTCTTGGTGCTTTACTGTCTTATTATGAGCATAAGGTGGCGTTTCAAGGCTTCATTTGGAATATTAATTCATTTGATCAGGAAGGGGTACAGTTAGGGAAAGTTTTGGCAACTAAAATCCTCTCCCTTTTCAGCGCTCGTAGACGGAAAGAAGAACACATACCGTTCCCATTAGGAGAAGCCTATTTGAAAACATTGGAGACTTCATTATAATCCAAGGCAATGTTTTGGATCATGATTCGTCTTTTTCTTCTTGTTTCGGTATTTCTTTGGTTTCCAAAGGCCTATCAACGTTGGACCCATGCAATTCGTTTGAGCAAATGTACCATTGCATGGGAATCTAATCCTGATTGGGAAACACAAATTCCTTCGAAAGAGAGTCCAATTTATCAAACGCTAAGTCAGCCCTTTTCTTATTTAAATAAAGGGAAACAGTCCTATGTTTTTATCAGCCAAGACGGTCAATATGTTTTGAAACTTTTTTATTTTGACAATTGTTGTATTCCTTTTGGTCAAAAAATAGAAAGGACCATTAGAAAATGGCTTCATGCAAGAGAAAAGCACTATCTTCCTTGTCATGAAAAAGTCATGAAAAATTTTGCTTCAAGTAAGCTTAGTTACGAATTAATCCCCCATTTGACAGGTGTTGTCATGGTTCATCTCAATCCAAAACCTTCTCATTTACCAGTTATTCAAGTTAAAGATCGCTTAGGTAGATCTCTCCATGTAGATCCAGCTAAAATTCGATTTGTCCTGCAAAAGACTGCATCATCATTTCGTAAAAGTTTTTCAGAAAGAGAAGACCCATTCCTCTTGATTCGTTCTTATTTATCTTTGCTTGAGGAACTATCTCAATTAGGTGTAGCAAACTTGGATCCAACGATGGGGAAAAATTTTGGGTTTATTGATGGTCAAGCAGTCGTGATTGATATTGGTAATTTTGTTCTCAATCGAGATCTCGCAGAAAAAAACGTGGCCCATTTTAGTTCTCAGCTCGATAGTTGGCTGGAAAAGAAACGAGGAAATAAAATCCTTTGATGTTTTGTATATACGGCAATACATGAAAAGAGTTCTCTTTTTCTGTCTTTTTGTTTTTTCCGTCTGTTTGATTCCTGTTACATTGAAGCGTTTTACGCATGGATTTAAACTTGCCAAGCTGAGACTCGAGTATTCTTTTCGCCCGGACTGGGAGATTCCCATGGAGATTTCTAAAGAGGAACTTCATGCTATTTTGAAGCAACCCTTTATTTATTTAGATCGAGGGGCTCAATGTTATGTTTTTGCAAGTCAAGATGATAAATATGTTTTGAAGCTCTTTCGTTATGATCAAAGAAAACATAAGAGCTGTTATTCTCAAAAAGTTGAATCGCTTTTTAGGGCTTGTATTCTTGCTTATACGAAAGCAAAAGAAGAAACAGGCCTTGTTTTTCTTCACCTTAACCGTACACAAGAAGAGCTACCGATTCTTCACGCGAAAAGTCCTATTGGCCAATCCCTAGCCTTGTCTTTGGATCAGTATCGATTTGCCATCCAGAAAAAAACAATCCCTTTTGGGAGCGCTCTAGCAGAGGCCTACGCAGATCAAGACGTAGATAGGATGCAAAGAATGATCGATTCTTTTATTTCGGTACTTCAATCCCGTATTGAAAAAGGAATTCGAAATTCAGATCCAGCCATTAGCCGGAATTTTGGGTTCCTCAATGGTCAGGCTATTGAAATCGATTTTGGCAACTACTCGGAGAATGGCGTTTCTAAAGAAAAAGAAATGCAAACATACAAAGATCGCTTGCAGACATGGCTTAATAAACATGCTCCTAATACCATTTATGAAAATTAAAGTTTGGTTCTCGCATCGTCTAGTGCGTCATCTTTGAACGATCCTTTCTTGTTGATATTCAAGAATATCAGATTCGAAATGATCGTTCAAACCTGACGTACTATCCGACACGATAACTAAACTTTATTTTCCACAAATGGTATAAATTTGGATAAGTGAAGAATGACACTGAAAATCGTCCCATTTTCTAAGATTTCTGAGGACGAGGGAATAAACAGATTTTTTATTAAAACAGAGGAGGCGAATATAGCGGCTTCATATGGGGATGCTGTAATCAGTTTATTTCCATTTTTGAATTTTCCGGATCCGTATAAAAAGAAAGATGTCGCAGAGATGCTTTTAATGTGCATGTGTACAAAAGATATTCAAGCAATGTTTGTAGGGAGATGCAGTCTATTTACAAAAAGTTCTAATGAGCACATTGCAGGAATGGCAGCAATTTTTTTTTCTGGATTGATTTCCAATGCAGATCATCGAAATCTTTATCGTGAAGAGATTGTTGCAGCGGGCAATCATTTATTACAGCACAAGAAGCCCAACGTATGCCTAGATGGGATTTGTTTATTTCATAAATTGACTAAGTGTCTTTCATTTGAAAATCAAGATAAAACAATAACAGAAATAAAAAAAGCGGCTCTTTGTTGTTTGAGACATCCCAGTAGACCTGTTAGCGACGAGGCGTTTAGAATATGTTTTGAATTGGTAAGGAAGGGACAGCATAAAGACCTTTTTGAAGGGGTCCTTGATCAATATCGATCCGAACAGATTTCGTCTCCTGCCTTAGTTTTATTGGGTTTGATTTCTGATAAAGACCCAAGCGTGACAAGCATTGTTAATCAAGTACGGCAGAGCCGACCTATTATAGAAGAAGAGACTTTAAAGAGGCGACTAGTTCAAATTTATGAGATTCTAGCTCTTCCTTTTGCTGTTTCTTACGATTTTTCCGCTAGATATATTGCTCTTGAGCAGCTCATCCGGATCGTTGATCAAGGAGATGTGTCTAAAGAAGTAGAAGATATTTTAGACTATTTATTAAAGCAGCCAATAGATCCTTCTCATCTGAGACCATTTTTTAGATCGAGGGTAAAGGTTTTAGCAACTACATTTTATAAGAAGCAAGAAGAAAAGAGAAAATCAACATAGATCAGTTGATCGTTTTTTTGCGCAGAATAGAGGGGATAAGAGCTAAGAAGATGATGATAAAACTAACGAGAATGGAAGATATGTTAGAGAGCATCACGTCGCTATATTGTAGGATGTTGATCGCAGAGGCTGCGAGCCACGCTAAAAAATAAGAGCTCTTCTCGAATAAATCCGGAAGCCTTTGTTTTTGTCTAGAGATCATAGATCCTAAAATCAATACCATACACAAATTGACAAGAGAGCTGTCAGAGACTTGTAGAAAAAAATCTAGAGAGAAGAGATCTGCTACGAGAATAAATATAGTTGTAATTCCAAGCCCTAAAATGAAGTACTCTTTGCTTCCTACTAATGCTTTTGGAGCTACAAGTTCCCAGCCTACTGATGCTGAATAGACATTGGCAACATTTGCACAAATGACGGATAAGAAAATAAAACCTATAAGAGGTGCTTTTAAGAGCATATGATCTGTAGATAGGAACGTTTCTTGATTGACTTCCAACCCATGGGCGATAATAGATCCTAAATAGAGACTTGCAATCCCTAGTCCGATGCTGATTAATTGGATAATCGTCAGCGCTTTTAGAGACGTTTCCCAAGATTTGCTGTGTCTAAAAAATGTAGGTAAATCAGAAGTAACACCTAGATTTGTCGCTAAAACTAAACTCAGCCCTGCAAGAGAAAGGGAGGCCTCTCCTGTATGGATGGTTTTGTCCGGGATCGCATATATAATGAGTAAAAATAAAACAATTAAAATGGGGAAGGCGATTGTAGATAACCGCTTGAGAAGGATTATCCCTCCCATGCAACAAAGAGAGCTGATCGTCCCGAGCAAAACGCTGATTTGCGTAAACTGATCGATTTTTGGATTTTCCTGAATCGTCAGAAGATGGGTGATTGAATGACTTGCTGTCGTTGTTTGCGCAATGAACCAAAAAAATGTAGAAAGTAGTAACAAGCAAGCAATGAAATACCCTCCAAATTTTCCCAGATAGTCTCGAGCAATATCTAACGTACTTTGCCGTTTTTCATAACTCATTGAGATAATACCTAGTCGCAAGAACCACAAAATTGCATTGCCAACAATGATTGTAAGCAAAGCCCCCAGAAAAGTGTTGTTCTGTAAAATAGCAATACTTGTGGCTAAAATGGGGAGACTTGTCCATCCAGAGAGCTGAATGGAAGCTAATTCCCAAGCGGACTGATGTGTATCTGGTAGCGTCGTAGAGGAGCTGTGCTCAATTTGATGCATAGATTCTCATTCTCCGGCCAAATTTTTTTGCTTCCAAAGATTTTGGATGGCCCAAGCATTTTCCTCGATAAATAGAATCACAAGGAATGTCACTACGCATGCTCCCATGCCGTAAAGGATCGTTTGGTTGTTATTTTGCGTATCTTGCACAGTTAGAATTGTTGCTGTAATACATCCCACTAGCCAACAAAAGCTATTGACCCCCTTTTCAAAAGGACGAGGCCTATGCCGAACCATTAATCGCACTAAGAATGCAATCAAGAGGACAATTCCAAGGCTTGCGAGATAGCAATTTGCTAAATTTTCTAAAAAAAGGATCGGTGTATATATCTGAATAAAAGTATAGGCCGCAGTTCCTATTAAACCGATAATTGCATAGCCCTTGGCCCCTTCGAATTGAGGAAAAATACTTTCCCAACAAGCAGAAGCGAAATAGATGTTTACTAAATTTGTGCAAATCAAAGACCAGAGAAGAAAAACCAGTGTACTTATTGCGAAGAAAGAGAATTCGGAGCCAGGTTCTTTTGTGAATTGCATCCATATCGTCGCAATCTCGAAAAAAGAAATCAAAACAGTCATAAGGGTTATGGCTAAATAACTATCTGCTTTATTCTTTGAATGTCGAAAAAAAGTTGGATAGTTAATAACTCCAGGCAACAGCGTTAATATAGCTGTAATGATTGCAGGAATAGATAGCCCCCACCCTCCAAGGGAAGAAAAAGAATAATCAGACTTCACCGTTGCATAAAGGTAATAACAGAATATAGGAGGAAGACTGACAAGAGTGATCCACTTAATCAGTCGAATACCTCCAATTGCTAAAAGAGCTGTTAAAAACCCAATGCCAGCGCCCAATCGAACTAAATTTGAGGAAAGATCTATATTAAAATAAGTTCGTAAGGTAGGAAGTGTGAAATTAATTTGGAGGACAAACCAATTGAGAAAAGACACGATTAATATAACCCACATTAACATGGCACCATATTTACCTAGATAGGTTTTTACGTTCTCAATTGCATTCTTCCTTTCTTCAAATGCCATAGAAATAATAGAGATGGCAATGAGCCATAAAATAAAATTCCCTATTAAGATAGAACAAATAGCGGTTCCTGCGCTGTATTGTGTAGTTAAAAACCTCCCGATGAAAATTACAGGAAGCCCCAAAGAAACACTTTGAATGCTAGTTAAATGGATAAAGTTTTGGTCGTGAGAAATGAGAGGTTTTCCGATTTGTATAGCCATTCAAAAGAATCTCACAACACTGAAAAATGCAGTGTCTCGATCCTTTTATTTCCATGCAAGAAATTTTTTATGTACTGTTGGTTTTGGGTTTAAACACTTGTTTTTTTGTTGTAGGGAAACTCTCTTAGATTTGAACAATTGCAAGTGACCGAATATTAGAAATATAAGATTGATTATAATCTGATTTATTTACTTATAGGTGGTTGCTTTCTGAGATTAGAAATCATCGATCTGACAGATTTCATTAAATAACCGCTTTAGTTTTTGGGAGCGTGTATTTTTTGTTCGCTTGAGAGCTATAGACATGCTGGATAAAAAAAGTGGTAGGGTTGTTCAATGAGAATCCATTTTTTTCTGCGAGTTGTTTATAATATTCATATTCTTGATCTTGAATAGAGACTTTTTCATCTGGGTTTGGATATTGTCGATGATTCGCAGCACCAGCTAAAATCACATCGATTGCAGAATTTTTTTTCAGAGATTGAATCCAATGTTTTTTTGAAGGAAGATTGTCTTTTTCATGAGCGCATACAGCACCTTGAATGACAAAAGCGGGGGTGTTTAAATCTTTTTCTGATGGAATTATCTCTATATAATTTTTTGTAATGGGACAGGATTTAAAGTATAAAAATTCTTCATCAATCATTTGAAATCCTGAATCAACTCTTTTTAAGAATTTTGCATGAAACACCATAGGGACTTCTTTTTTTTGCGCTAAATCTAGTATGGCTTTGTAGGTCCAAAACATTGGTGTACAAGATCTTTCATTGTGTTCTGATGTGAAATTAGCAAGGGTTTTAAGTAAGGCTAAGTTTTGTAAATCGAGGGCGGTTTTTGTTACGAAATCTACAGAATTTTCTGATAAAAGTCTTTTGAATTTATTGCAAAAACTCTTCAAGGAAGAACTAGAAATTTCGGGCGCGATAACTTTCAATTTATTGGGTAGAGATTTTTCTAACCTACAAATAGATGTGGTAAATTCCCCATCGGATAGAGATTCTTTCGTTTCAGAGAGAACGTAAGATTGGATGAAAAACATTTCATCGCTTGTGACCTGAATATCCAGAGCATTTTGGTCTATGACGTCTTTGAGAGAAATACCGCTTTGCATAAGGGCATTGATTGAATTAGGTAAGAGCAGGGTATCGACTTTAGCAAGAGATGTTTCAAGTCTTTGAAGTAGACCGTCAAGATAAGAAAGATCTTCAGAAGCAATAATTGCGATCTTGATGGCTCGGATTTGGCAGGCATTTTCGCCTACAAGCGCATCAAATTTCTCAAGATCCCCATCTTGTAGGTTTTTAGCTGCGAGAGAAGAGACTAAAAGTAAGAATCGATATTCGAGGAGGCCTTTTTTAAGTTCTGCCTGTTTTTTGATAGACGGGTCATAGTAAAAAAGATCTGTTAAATTCTGATTTTTTTCGAGTATCGTCATGAGAATCTCCTGAAAAATGTATTTTACTACCCTTTACAAATAGGATGGACAACAAGCTTTTCTAAGAAGTGACCGACGAGAATACCAACAGCAATTCCGAAAAACGCCAAGACAACTCCACCAGAAAGAAAACCTATTATACCTCCAGCGCACCCGCAGAGACTCTTTCCTAAGACACTATAAACTTTTGTAATGTTTAATTTCATTCAAAACCTATTAATTTTTAATGACTATACTTCCGATTATATATAAATTTTTTATAAAAGTCAATTACGTGGAATATAGTTTTGAAATTATGTCTTACTATAATAGAAGGCTTGGGCTGTAATTTTGTTCAAAAACGATTTTTAAAGCATATTTTGTGTATTTATAGATCTTGTTGGTTGTTCGTAACCAACTGATTATGAATGGTGTTTTTTTAATTTTTCTTGTATCGACCAGAGGGTTTCTTCAATGAAAATCACGAATAAAAAGCATAGTGTGGAGGTTGAAAGGCCTATAACAAATGAGGTGCTTAGGTCTGGGGAAGAGGTGATTTCGGTTGTGATTGCAGCTAGGCATCCGGCTAACCAACAAAAATTACTCCATAGTTTAGCTGAAGAACGGGGTCTATGGACCACAATTGTATTTGTTAGGAATTGGATCAATAATACGATAGCTAAAATTGCTGTAAAAATAAAAGGCGCTTCGCCTAAAGACTCTAGAGATAAGCGAAGATCGAAAGAGCAGAATTTGAAAAGAATAAAGCTGAAAGTTCCTACAAGTCCTATTCCGAAGTATTGTCTGAGCTTTTGTTTTTCATGGACAATTGCTTGCCAGCAGACGGAAGCAAAATAGATGTTGATTAAGTTTATTACGATGAAAGCAAGTAATACGAATAAAGAGACAATTGTGGCATTCGCAATTTCTGCAGTAAAAAATTCGGCAGGAGTGCTGATATTTAAAAATATGGGGAACATTTGGAAAAAAGAATGGGCAAGGATCATGAGAGATAAAGCCAGAATCGAATCAGCTCTTGATCGAGAATGTCGATAAAACGTAGGGATGTTTACAATACCAGGCAAAAAAATCAAAACAATCGATAAGATCCCAGCCCCTGAAAAATTCCATGTATTTCGAAAAGGGATCGTTTGCGAGGATGTAATCGTCGCATAAATAGCAAAAGTCAGGAGAAGGGGAAAAGCCACCACACAAATGTTTTTGATGTACCGAATACCTCCGATACCTAAAAACGCCACAAAAGATCCAAATAGCAAGCCCATTTGCCAAACGGGGATGTTTGGGAAAATAGTTCCCATGCCTTGCGTGGCCCCATCAATTTGAAGAGCATAGCGAATCAAAAAAGCACTGATCCAAATGAATGCTGCCACTAGACTGGCGGTTTTCCCGAGATAATCTTTGACGTTTTCAATCGCGTGATTTTTATTTTCTGTAATCGAGAGAATCCCAATTCCAATTAACCAGAGGATAAAATTGCCGATGCAAATAGATGTTATGGCTGTGCCCGCCCCATATGCTTTAGCGAGTTGTCCTCCGATAATCATTCCTGGCAAGCCCAATGCCGAACTTAAGATGCAGGTGAGTTGCCAAAAATTATAGTTATGATTCGTGAGGGGAATCTGTTGCATATATACAAGTTATTAAAAATTGGATCATCGCGATTTGAAGAAATTAATTCAACTGATCTAAATATCCGTAGATGTTCACCTACCTCCTTCGTCGGCAGGTGAACATCTACTATTGAGAATTGTAATATTCAAGAGTTTGACCTTATTATTGACCGAGCAAGACAGTTTTTTTATCCAAATAAAGTAGCGGGACAAAAACAATGATCTTAAAAAAAACTTTTTATTTCATCCGCCATGGGCAAACCGACTGGAATGCCGAACATCGAGCCATGGGGGTTACGGACATTCCTTTAAATTCCCGTGGAGAAACGCAATCTAGGAATGCTCTTCAACAAGTCAAGGACTTAAATATTAAGACCATTTGTTATAGTCCACTAAAACGAAGCAAACAAACCGCTGAGATTCTCAATGGGGTGCTTCAGTGTGATATGGTTCCTGTTGAGGAACTCAAAGAGTTTAATCTAGGCAATTGTGCTGGTAAAATCATTGGGGATTGGTTTGATGAGTGGATGAATGGAGCCATGATCTCAGATGGAGAAAGCTTTGAAAACTTTGTGCAGAGATCTCTAGTAGGTATCAATAAATCGCTTGTTCAAAAGGGACCGGTTCTTATTGTTGCTCATGGAGGTACTTATTGGGCTATTCAGCGGGCAGTACAATTACTCGATCTACCTGATCTTCCCAACTGCGTGCTTGCCGGCTTTTCCCCTCCAAACTCTTTGGAAAAAAAGTGGTTATGTTCTCATTTTATTTCAAAATAGATAAAGGATGCATGTTTTTCTCATGAGTCGTAAAAAAATCGGAATTAAATGAAGAGCCCGCATAAAACTCCATTTGGACGCGGTTTTGCGTCTCAAAGCGAGATTCTCAACAAACCTACTGCCCTTTTTTACGGCGAAAGATGTGTTTAGCAAAGCAGAGAAACACAACACAGCTAATAGCTGCCATCATGCCTGGAATGAATTTTTGACCCACCGCATATCGATAAGAAAAAACACAAGTTAGTAGCGCCGTCAGAGCAAGGGCTGCATGGAGGCTAAATTTATTCTTCAGATAGATGCCTAATGAGCAGAGGAGAAGCAATATGCCAAACCCAAGACTTGAATACAGAGAAACTATACTCCCAGTTTTGATGTAGCCAAAATAGCCAAAATACATAAGGCAGGCTGCGTAAACAATGAGAACCCAGAACATTTTTGCATTTTTCATATCACCCGTGCATAAGTACTAAAAACCATGTAATTGCAAATCCTCGCATTGCGTGAATGCTGACTTTTGTTGTTTTCTCTGCCATCATCCATAAATCGCGGTTTAAAGCAAATTGAATGCATTCAGAGAGAAAGGGAGCTTTGGGGAGAGGAATGAAAGTTTTTTTGCCCGTGATCGAGGATGAGATGGAGTCTCCAGAAAGAACCATCCCTGTCCCTGCAACCCCCTTAATGATGTATTGGTCTTTTAGAGGGTGTGTATTTAAGGGAGAAGAATCTATCTTGGGACAAATTGTTTGCGTCGCTATAGAAGAGGTGTTAATGCTAGGGGGATTTGGGGGTTGTTGGGTGTTATTCCTCTTGTTTTCATATGAAGAAGGAGAGGCTTGTGCGTTGCGATACATAGAAAATAGACCGTACATCACGATGACTGCGCCAATTAAACGGGCCCCTTTAATGAGTGTTGTTCGAGAAACATATGGTTTTGCTGAAGTTTGCTTTGGGAAAACTTGTGGTGAAATGGGGTTAGTCATCTTTACCTATTAGATATTTTAACCAGATAGTCCAAAAAAATGCATGGGCAATAACCGTATGGTTCTCAGGGGGAGTGATTCTATTTGCTAAACAGTAAGCATCGTAAGAAACAAAGAGGGAGGAGAAACTTTTAAGGGTATTTTCTGAGGGATAGATCCTCTCTCCCGTAAAGAATAGATCCTTCTGCCATAAACTGCACATTTTGCTAAGAGAGAGAGCCATGCTAACTGTTGCTGCATTCGAGATGATTGATTGCATGGAAGGCATTCCAAATTGCTCGATGCGCAATATAACAAGGGATATTTTCATGAAAAGTCTCAAGGATTCAATAAACAGATGGTCATGTTAATTCCCATGATATAAAAAATCCATACAAAAGACGGGAGAAGTAGGGATCCGGCAAGTGTTTCTTTTTTCCAGAAAAGCAACACACAAAGGAGTGTATTGCATAAAAGAAAGGGGAGAAGGACAAGGGAAAGAAGGGTCTCTTGCAAATAAAAAAAGCAAAAATACCAAAGACTGATGAATATGAACTGACTAAAAAAGAGGGATATTTCTAGTTTAAGTGTGCGAAGAGAAAGTCTACGCCAAAGCATCCAAGCTGAAAAGGGGAGAAGCGCATAGTAAGCGAACCAAAAGGGGCTCTCAGACCAACCTTTAATTGTCCACGGTGCTTGGATGGTCTGATTATACCAATTGTCTTTCAGGGAGAAGGAAACAAGCCATTGGTTGAGCAGAAAGAGAGCAAAACCGGTCAAAATAAAAATTAAAAGACCAACGATTTGTTCTGGGCGAGTTCTGTAGCTGGGCCGTAAAAGGCCGGAGGAAGGAGGAGCCTCCTGTTGTCTATGTTCGATACGCATAGAAAATGTTTTACTAGGTTATTCCTTTAAATTCATCAGAATATTATTCTTCTTCCCTATGAAAACGCAAATTCTTGCTCCTGAGTCAGAAAATTTTGAGTTGGCAATCTCTTTTTTGAAAAAAGGGGTCCCTATTGCTTTCCCTACAGAGACGGTTTATGGGCTGGGAGCTCCTATTTTTATCGCGGGGGCAATTGAGCAGATTTTCGCAATCAAAGGCCGTCCTTCGGATAATCCTCTGATTGTTCACATTGCATCTCTTGAGGAAGCCCATTTGTTATCCGAGGATCTTCCCGATGCCTTTTTTTTGCTAGCAAGACACTTTTGGCCCGGGCCTTTGACTTTTGTGGTGAAACGAAAAAATACTGTGCCTGGAATTGTGTCGGCAGGATTGCCAACGATTGCAATTCGGATGCCTTCACATCCAGTTGCGCGACGATTGATTGAAGGCGTTGGGCCATTGGCTGCGCCTTCTGCAAATATTTCAGGAAGACCGAGTCCAACGACTTCTCAAGATGTTTTGGAAGATTTAAATGGAAAAATTCCTCTGATTATTGATGGGATCTGCTCGGTGGGTATTGAGTCGACAGTCGTGAGTTTACTGGATGATGTCCCGATTATTTTGCGCCCCGGATCTATTGCCAAAGAAGCGATAGAAGTGGTGCTAGGTCAAAAAATTGAAAAAGCGTCTTGTAAAACCCTTATGAGTTCTCCAGGGATGAAGTATCGGCACTATGCGCCAAAAGCCAAGATGCGTCTTGTCTTTGAGAAAGAAAAGTTGAGAGGGCCTTATACTTTATCTCCTATGCCATCAAAGGGAACTCGTCTTTTAGATGCAGCAACGCTTTACTCGGAACTTAGAATCGCAGATCGCTCAGGAATTGCTGAAATTGAAATTGACTGTTCAGAAAGAAACAAAATAGATCCGGGGCTTATGGATCGTCTCCTTCGGGCATCCGGGATTGATTTGTCAAATTAACAGGTGGAAAATTTATGTTATCCTCGAAAAATCCTTGATTACAACAAAATCACACGCAATATCCCCTCTATTGTCGGAGCAAATATTCAGGATCTTTTGAGCGCTCAATGAACGCTCAAAATCTATTAGGTCTCTTTCGAAACTCAGGTTCCGGCTTCTTAGGCAAGATTGGGTGATTCAATGTATTGTATTTTCCTTCATAGAAGCGAGGATGAATTCGGCAAGGGGACGAATAGTGCCTCCAGTGCTTGCCATTTCAAGAGAGGAGAAGTAAAAATCGCGATTTTTGACTGCAAGGACGATCCAGGGAAGCCCACCTGAGGCAAACATTGCATTCATGAGAAACCTGCCGATCCTTCCATTTCCATCCATGAATGGATGGATATAAACAAAAATAAAATGACCTAACACAGCTCTTACAGCAGGATTCTGTTCTTCTTTTAGGCAGCGATAAAAAGCTTCCATTGCATCGAGTAAAGATTCTCTTGGCAGAGGTATGTGGCGGGAGTTGCGAATAAAGACTTGGCCTTTTCGATATCCATAGAGATCTGATTCTCGAATGATGTTTGCTCGTACTTGTGGAGCAAATAAACAACGAAACCAAAGAGGAAGATCTTGTCGCACGACTTCTGCGGGGGCAGTTCCTTCAAATAGGCGTTCAATGGATTTCTTAACTTCTTGAAAGGCTTCGTAATAACCTCTGGCGGCTAAAGCATTTCTTTCTGTTCTGTCTTCTGGATGTATATCAGGGTTCCAATGAGGATTTTGCACTCTCTCAACGAGCTCGGCATTTACTTGATATCCTTCGATGGAAAGAGAGTTGTAAGCATCCATTGTATAAATCTCTTTAAGCTGATGAAAATATTCGATTTTGTTAATTGCCTTCGGCTGTTTTGCAAAAATCTCCATGACAGTTTCTCGATAACTTTTCCAAAGAGTTTCAATACGGGCGGCGTAAGGCGAGGTGACTCGTTCCGAAAGAAAAGGGAATTCTTCTTTAAAGGGATTTTCCGCTGTGATATGAAATCCGACCAAAGAAAGCGCGGTTTGAATTTGTCTTGCGAAGTCTTTTTCTCCCAAAAACTGGTAGGCTCCCACAATTCGATTCGCTGCCCGTTTAAAATCATATTGGATAAGTGTTTGGATCAGATCTACGGGATCTCTAATAAGACGCAATGCAATTTCTGCTTCTTTTGGTTTTTTTTGAAAAAAAGAAGGAGCCACTTTACATAAAGATAAGGGAAGACTCATGACTTGAATTCCTTGGATTTCGATGCGCTCTTCCGGGATATTTTCTGGATCAGAGTAGACAAGCAGCGAAGTTTTAAAGGGGAGTTTCAAGGGGATTCGATTTCCTTTTTCTGCAATGGCAATCACCTGCAAGGGGATGGCGGAGGTTTTTAAATGAAGATCGAGAGAACTCTCCGCGGAAAGACAATATTTATTTCCGTAAGAGGATAGAAAATAAAGTCGGATAAAATTCCAAAAGTTAGCATACCAGGGCGATGAGTCTCCTTGCCTCGTATCGGGTCGAACCATCAGATACCATCCCCGCAATATGGGTTGTAGCCATTCATGTCTTAAAAGGAGTTCTCGATCTGCCCGCGACATGTCTTCGGAGCGGACAACCTGGTCATGAGCCGATTTATGGACCCTAGCAAGGGCGTCGCCTAATTGTGTCATATATTCTTTTACTCTGAATTGATGTTATCATTTACTCTGAATTGATGTCGATACTCAGAGAGGATGACGATTAACTAGCACAGATTAACTGTGTTATGTGAAAGAATAGGAAATCCAACAGCGCTTTTATGAGAGTGCGTGGGAGATAAGGTATCATTGATGACCTCTAATCCCTTTTTAGTAGGGGCTTGACTAGGATCCTTGCAAACTCAGTCGTAGACAGGCTTGAGGAGAACTTGGTATAAGGCGAAAAAACAAGAGAGTGGATATGAGAGACAAAGCGATAGAACCTTCAGAAATTATTATTGATGGAAAGGGATTGCCGAAAGAAACGGTCTCTCATGTCAATCCAAATATTCGATTTCTAGCTCGTTTTATTGATTATTCTTTACTTCTTCTTTTGCTTTGGGGGATTCGTGTTTGGGTGGGCGGGAGCTTCCCTTTGAGTTTGTTTGAGTATTTTATCCCTTTTGAATTTTTTGTTTGGATTCCAATAGAGGCTTGTTTGTTGAGCACATGGGGAACGACACCGGGGAAATTTTTCCTAAGGACAAGGCTTCAACAGGGGAGAAAAGTGCGTCTTGATTTTTTCACAGCGTTAAAGCGGAGTTTTAATGTCTGGTTTCGGGGTTTAGGAATGGGAATTCCTGGGATTAATTTTATTTGCATGTTGATTGCATCGCATCGTCTGAAAATATTTGGACAGACAAGCTGGGATCGGGAGGACAATATCGTTGTTTCTCATTATCCAACAGCAAAGTGGCGCGTAATTATTGCTTTTCTTCTTGTTGTTTGTTCTTTTATATCGTATTACACAATCAAACAGCGGGCAATATACCGCTTCCACCTCAAGGGCACCCATTCGGATTGATTCAAAGCTCTCGGGATTGAATTACTTTTTAAAGGGGCTGTATTTAAGTTCAATACTGCCCCTTTAAAAATAATTCAATCGCGAGGCTTTCAATCAATCCCAATGGGTGCCATTGAAGTGGAAGCGGTATATATAGAGCAAAGGAAATCCATGGAAAATGAATCGTTTGATCCTTCAATGAACTTTTTGTACAAGCGCAATCAAAAGTTAGAGCATGTATTTCGTCCAAAGGTTGTGGCTCTTATTGGTGCAACAGAAAATCCAGGGAGTGTCGGTCGAACGGTTATGCAAAATTTGCTTGCCACTTCATTTGGGGGAGAGGTGATTCCTGTTAATCCAAAGCGTCCAGATGTTTTAGGAGTAAAGGCGTATCCAGATATTCGAAGCATCCCTAGGGCTGTTGATTTGGCTGTTGTGGTCACTCCTGCAAAGGCAGTTCCTGCGATCATTTCTGAATGTGCAGATAAGAACATTCCTGCGGCAGTGATTATTTCTGCGGGATTCAAAGAAATGGGGCCTCCGGGGATTGCCCTGGAACAAGAGATTTTAAAGCACGCGCACCGGGGTAAAATGAGGATTATTGGGCCAAATTGTTTAGGCGTAATGAATCCGAATTCGGGACTCAATGCTACGTTTGCAGCGGGGATGGCTCTGAAAGGGAATATTGCTTTCATTTCTCAATCAGGGGCTCTCTGTACTGCTGTTCTGGATTGGTCTTTAAGAGAAAAAGTGGGTTTTAGCGCTTTTGTATCAATTGGTTCGATGGTGGATGTCAATTGGGGCGATTTGATTAATTATTTTGGCAATGACTTAGAGACTTCAAGTATTTTAATTTATATGGAAAGTATCGGAGATGCTCGTTCATTTTTATCTGCAGCAAGAGAGGTGGCCTTAAGTAAACCGATTATCTTGATTAAGGCGGGACGATCTGCAGAATCTGCACAGGCAGCAGCTTCGCATACAGGGTCTTTGGCGGGCAGTGATGAAGCCTTAACGGCAGCGCTTCGTCGAGTGGGTGTTTTGCGTGTAGATACGATTGCCGATTTATTTGGAATGGCTGAAGTTCTGGGAAAACAACCAAGACCTAAAGGGCCGCACTTAACAATTGTAACAAATGCGGGAGGCCCTGGGGTTATTGCAACAGATGCGTTAGTCATGAACGGAGGGAAATTAGCAGAGATCAGTGAAGAGTCGATGGCTGCCTATAATGCTCTTTTACCAGCCCCCTGGAGCCACAATAATCCGATCGATATTTTAGGGGATGCAAGCGCGGACATATATGCAAAATCTGTAGAAATTGCAGTGAACGATCTGAATACGGAAGGATTGCTCGTGATTTTAACACCACAAGATATGACAGACCCGACGGCAACTGCTGAAAAATTAAAAGCATTTGCTCATTTGGACAAACCGGTTTTAGCGAGTTGGATGGGAGCTGATAGCGTCAAAGAAGGGGATCAAATCTTGGCTGAGGCGGGAATCCCTACCTTCGAATATCCCGATATGGCGTGCCAGACATTCGCATCTATGTGGAAGTACAGCTACAATTTAAAGGGAATTTATGAAGTTCCTACATTGCCGGAAGATTTTTTAGTCGATGAAAAAATTGTTCATGAAATCATTCAGCAGGCACGTAAAGAAAAAAGGACAATCCTTGATGAGTATGAATCTAAACGAATCATAGAGGCTTATCACATACCAACGGTTCCGACACGTGTCGCAAAAAGCGCAAAAGAGGCCAAAGCAATTGCAGAAGAAATGCAATTTCCAATTGTATTGAAACTCTATTCAAGAACGATCACACATAAAACAGATGTGGGGGGCGTGAAGCTCAATTTACAAAATCTCGAAGATGTTCAGAAAGCTTACGAAGATATTTATGAGTCAGTAAAAAAACTTGCAGGAGAAGAACACTTTCAAGGAGTGACTGTCCAGCCAATGATGAAACTAGATGGATATGAGCTTATTTTGGGAAGTACGATAGATGAACAATTCGGTCCCATTTTGCTTTTTGGTTCCGGTGGGCAGCTTGTTGAAGTGTACAAAGATCGCTCTTTGGCAATCCCACCTCTTACAACAACGCTTGCAAGGCGGATGATGGAGCAGACAAAAATTTATCATGCGCTTCATGGGGTCAGAGGGAGAAAAACGGTTGATTTGCAAAAATTAGAGGGTATTTTAGTGCAATTTAGCCGAATGATTGTTGAACAAAAATATATTAAGGAATGCGATATTAATCCTCTCCTGGCATCTCATGATCATTTGATTGCTTTGGATGCTCGAATTATTCTTCATGATCCGGAAATACCAGAAAATCAGTTGCCAATGCCTGCAATCCGTCCTTATCCAAGTCAATATGTGGAAAAGTGGCACTTGGGGGATAAAACGGAAATACTACTACGGCCAATTCGTCCAGAAGATGAACCGAAGCTGGTTCGATTTCATAAGGACCTTTCTCAGGAAACTGTGCGTCAGCGTTATCTTGAGGTTGTTCATTATGAAGAGCGAGTAGCTCATGAACAATTACAGAAAATGTGTTTTAATGACTATGATCGAGAAATTGCAATTGTGGCTGAGCATAAAGGAGAAATCTTAGGAATCATTCGCCTTACAAAGGTTCCAGGTACTCACGATGCAACATTTGCTCTTGTTGTTAAAGATCAATGGCAACATAAAGGAATCGGAGCTAAATTAATGAAAAAAATTCTTCAAATTGCAAAAGAGGAGAAGATTTTACACATTATAGCGCACATGTTGGATGAAAATTTCCAAATGCAAAAATTATTAAAATCTTGTGGATTTTCCTTAAGAAAAGAAAAACATCTTGTTATGGCTGAATTGAACCTATAAGAGGAATTTCTTCTTATACCGTCATCAATTGAGCTAATAGACTAAGAAAAAAATCTTGCGACCAAATTTCGATTTTTCTTTTGTCTCGAACAAAAACACGAATATACCCCTTCCACTTCAAGCGCACCCATAGCAAACCGATTTAAAGCTATCAAATTTCCAAGAAAAATTCGGGGTTAATATTGAATGAATATTGACCCCGAATTTTTGTTGAAAATTTGATGCTTTAAATTCGGTTTTCTAG
>Ga0209262_10000227_pt1 | contig 30503 bp, 28 predicted proteins | sample Lowcelwee11metaG_FD_187171 | JGI IMG/M metagenome (GOLD analysis project Ga0209262, IMG submission 187171) | Freshwater pond sediment microbial communities from the University of Edinburgh, under environmental carbon perturbations - Low... | ecosystem: Environmental > Aquatic > Freshwater >... | reverse complement strand
CTTTACCTGGCGACGGTACGTTAACGTGGCGCTTACTGAAACAACTGCCCTTCGCTTTGACTGGCGCACAACAACGGGTCTGGCAGGAGCTTGCCGCCGATCTCGCCCGGCCGCATCCGATGCAGCGTCTGCTGCAAGGCGATGTCGGTAGCGGCAAGACCGTGGTCGCGGCGCTGGCGATGTTGCAGGCGGTCGAGAGCGGTTACCAGGCGGCGTTGATGGCACCGACGGAAATCCTTGCCGAGCAGCACTATCGCAAGCTACACACTTGGTTGGCGCCGCTTGGACTGGAAGTCGCGTGGCTGACGGGTAGCCTGAAAAAGCGCGCGAAGACGGAGGCCATCGCCAAAGTCGGCGCTGGTGAGACGGTGCTGGCGGTGGGAACCCATGCGCTGATTGAGGATAACGTCGAGTTTGCCCGGCTCGGGCTGGCGGTGGTCGACGAGCAACACCGCTTTGGGGTGCGGCAACGCCTCGCACTCAAGCAAAAAGGCATGCAGGCACACCAACTGGCGATGTCGGCGACGCCGATTCCGCGCACGCTGGCGATGAGCTATTACGCCGACCTTGACGTCTCGGTGATCGACGCGCTGCCGCCCGGACGAACGCCGGTGGTGACGAAACTGGTTGGCGACAAGCGCCGCGACGAGATCGTCGGACGTGTGCGCCTTGCCTGCGGGCAAGGTCAGCAGGCTTACTGGGTCTGTCCCCTGATTGAGGAATCCGAAACGCTGCAATTGAAGACCGCTGAGGAAACCTACGCCCACCTCAGCGCCGAGCTGCCGGAGCTGCGCGTCGGCCTGGTGCATGGTCGCCTCAAACCGGCCGAGAAAGCCGCCACCATGGCGGCCTTCGTCAGCAATGAGATCCAGTTGCTGGTCGCGACTACAGTAATTGAGGTTGGGGTCGATGTGCCGAATGCCAGCCTGATGGTGATCGAGCATGCCGAGCGCTTTGGCTTGGCGCAGTTGCACCAGTTGCGCGGTCGTGTGGGACGCGGCGCTGCAGAATCCGCTTGCATCCTGCTCTACGCGCAGCCTTTGTCGGAAACCGCACGCGCCCGACTCAGAGTCATCTATGAAAGCAACGACGGTTTCGAGATTGCGCGCCAGGATCTGCACTTGCGCGGTCCTGGCGAATTCATCGGTGCGCGACAGAGCGGCCTGCCGCTATTGCGCTTCGCCGACTTGGAGGATGCTGCTTTGGTCGAGGCAGCGCGCAGTGCGGCCGAAACGATGCTGGCCCAGTGGCCTGAGTATGCGGAGCGCCACTTGGCGCGCTGGCTAGGCGGTCGCGCCGAACTGTTGAAGGCGTGATGCTCTTGGGGCTTGGGTTATACCTTGGGGTGACCGGGGTTGAGCCATTTCAACACGGTGCTGAATAGTGTGTCCGGGCGCACCGGCTTGGCGATGAAATCGTTCATGCCGGCATCGAAGCAACGTGCCTTGTCTTCGGCGAAAGCGTTGGCCGTCATCGCCAGGATCGGAACCGGAGCCTTGGACAATTGGCGGATGCGGCGAGTGGCTTCGAGGCCGTCCATGTGCGGCATCTGCATGTCCATCAGGATCAAGTCGTAGTCGGCGAGTTCGGCCATTTGCAGGGCTATCTGTCCGTCTTCCGCTACAGCGACCCTCTGTCCGGCTTCTTCCAGCAACAGCAGAACAATTTCACGGTTGACCGGCTCGTCGTCGACGAGCAGGATGCGGTGGCCCGGATAGTCGCGCTGCAGACTGGCCTCGGCCAAATCGGCGGATAGTTCTGAGATGGGCTGGGTGGTCACCGTGTTTTTCCTTAGCCTGACGGTGAACCAGAATGTGCTGCCGGCCCCCGGTGCGCTGATTACACCGGCGTCGCCGCCCATCAACTGAGCCAGTTTTTTCGTGATGGCGAGCCCCAGTCCGGTGCCACCGTACTTGCGCGTGGTCGAGTTGTCGGCCTGCTCGAAGCTGGCGAACAGGCGCTCGGCCACTGACGGGGCGATACCGATGCCGGTGTCTTGCACCTCAAAGCGTACCAGCACCGTGTCGGCGGTTTCCTCCTGCATCCGACTGCGCAAGGTGACGGAACCGGTTTCGGTGAACTTGATGGCGTTGGCGGTGTAGTTGAGCAAGGCCTGCTGTATGCGTGTGGGGTCGCCCAGCAAATGATGTGGCAAAGGCTGCGTTTCGACGACGAGTTGGAGATGCTTGGCGCGCGCCTGTTCGAGCAGGATCGAGGTGACGTTCGCGACCAGACCGCCGATAGCGACATCGGTTTCCTCCAGCACGAGTTTGCCGGCTTCGATCTTGGACAGATCGAGAACGGCGTTGATGGTTTCCAACAGGTGCTGGCCGGCCGTATCGATCTTGTCGAGCCGGTCCGCCTGTTGCGGCGTAACGCCGGAGCGTCGGATCAGATGGGTCATGCCGGTGATGGCATTCAGCGGTGTGCGGATTTCATGGCTCATGTTGGCGAGGAACGCGCTTTTTGCCACGTTCGCCGCTTCGGCAGCAGTTTTCGCGGTGCGCAGCTGTTGCGTCCGCTCGTCGACCAACTCTTCGAGATGGAAGCGGTGGCGCTCGATTTCGGCGGCGCGCTCCTCCAGCGCGGTCATCATGTTGTTGAAAGTAGCGGCCATCCGGGCAACATCGCGCGGCCCGTTGAGCTTGGCGCGCAGCCCAGTCTTGCCGGACTGGGCTTCCTCCATTGTTGCCTCCAGTTCGGCCAGAGGTTGGGTCAGGCGACCCAGCAGGCGACGCAGGAACCATAGGGAAACAAGCGTAAACATCCCGGCAACGACAAAGGTGGCGAGGAAGATATGCGTCATCATGGCGGAGAGCGTCGACTTGCTTTGCTCAATAGAGACATAGCCGATCAGTTCTGCCGGCCGGGCGGCAAACTCGAATGGCGAGTCCACGCCGGGCGCCGTCCATACCGGGGCGACGAAACGCCATGAATGTCCGGTTTCTTCCACCAATTGGGTTTTCTCGGGGGGCATCCCAAGCGGCAGCACAGGCGCGGCGGTTTGTTGTGCTGGGTTGCTCAATGTCAGCAAGACCGAGCCATCCGCGCGGTACAGCGTAATTGTTTCAATGTCGGGGAAGGCCAGCGCCGTGCTGACGGCATCGCGTGCGTTGTCGCCGGAACCGGTTAGCAGGGCCAACTGGCTCTGGCGCGTTAATGCCTCTGCCAGACTGATTCCCTGATTGATCAGAGTGGCTCGGATGAGCCGACCGCCCTGCCAATTCACTGCAAGAAAGAACAGCGTTGACATGATGACAATGCCCAACGCAGCAACCAGGCTTAATTGGCGGCGGAAAGTGGTGTTGTGGAGCTTCGCGGCTAAATCCACAGCAAAACGCATAAAGTGGTGTGCTACGGTGGTGCTTATTGTTCGGGCAGCATCAAGTCGAAGTTTTGCTGGCGCAAGTTGATGCCGAGGTGTCCTGCAGTGCGGGTGTTGACTGCGGCCAGGACGTCGCGGAGCGGAGACACGCCCCTGCTGGGCCTACCGCCGCCAAGATAGGCGAGCGCGGAGTTCGCCAGTTCCTTGCCCAGCCCCAGGTTGTTCGGGTAGAGCGAGAACAACGCGCCGCGCCGGACATGCGCCAGCGAACTGGAAAACAGCGGCACGCCACGATCCCAGGTTTCTTTGAGTACGAGCGGCACGATGGCAGTATCGTCGGCAGTGGTGTTGTCTTGCGGCAGCCACAAAGCATCGATCTTTGTGCTGGCGTTAAAGAAGTCGTGGTACTGCTTCAGCGCGGTTTTCAAATCGCCTGCCGGCAGGGCATTCAATTCGATGCCATGGGATTTTGCCGCTGCGCGCGCCAAACGGATCAGCCATTCGTTGATCAATGGGTCATAGACCACGGTCACGCGTTGGATACCCGGCTGCAAAGTTTTCAGGCGGGCAAACAACAAGGACGGGTCGGGTGCGAGCGAGATTACCGTGTTGTCCTTGGCTTCGTTTTCGCCCACTGCAAGTACAGCGCCGGCCACGACCTCAAAGCTGCGGTCGAGACCCGCAGCGGCTTTCAAGCCCTGTCGGCCGAGCGCGATGACGACGCGAATGTCTTGCTTGCGCAACTCTGCCGCCAGTTCGGCCGGGTCGGCGTTGGCACGTACCGGCATGCTCGACACCCGTGTTCTTGCCTTGTCCTCGATACCCTCGACGATCTTCTGGAAAATGCCGCGGTAAGGTTCGCCGATGTCGGGAAACAGCACAGCAATACCGCCGTCACCGGCGATGGCCTGCCGGATCGGACCTGCGCCGCGTTGTGCCTGGGCGAGGAGATTGTCGGCAATGAGGACAGGCAACTGAGCCACGCTCAGGCCAGGATGTACGGTAAGGTCGCCAAGAATGTCGGCGACCTGCAGCGCGGCCTCGCCGTCCAGTTCGGCATACACCACCTCGATATGGTGGTGCGACGGACTGGCTGGCGCTTGTACCGACATGCATGCCAACAGGATGGCGACAATCTTCTTGATATTGCGCATGGGATATATCTCCATGGGAGTACTCCGCTGCGGGCGGCGCGGAGCTAACTTCTTATTCTATTGCGCATGGCAATCCGGTGGGGGAAGAATCCAAATAGCGCGCTCCGAGGGAGAGGTTGCCGATTTTCATCGTCACCCGCATGAAAGTCGGCGCTGGCGCTACGGTAATTGTCAGGTGCGAAAGCGCGCGATGCTCTGGCGCAGACGATCCGCCAGCAGTTCCAGGTCGGTCGCCGCTGCGGAGGTTTGCTGTGCCTGCGAGTGGTTGTGCTCGGCCTGCTGGGCAATCTGCTCGACATTGCGTGCGATGTCCTGGCTGGCTGCGGTCTGCTCGCGCAGTGCGTCGGAAATGCCGATGACCGCTTCGCCAACGCGCGCAGCACCGGTCTTGATCTCGGCGATGCTGCCGCCGGCCTTGTTGGCCAGTTCGACCCCGGCTTCGACCTGACCGACGCCGACGTTCATGCTATCGACGGCATTTTGCGCGCCCGACTGGATCTGGCCGACCATGCCGGCGATTTCCTGGGTCGATTGCGTGGTGCGTTCGGCCAGTTTGCGCACCTCGTCGGCCACCACGGCGAAACCTCTACCCTGTTCGCCGGCGCGGGCCGCTTCGATGGCGGCGTTCAAGGCGAGGAGGTTGGTCTGGTCGGCGATTTCGCGGATGACATTGACGATGCTGGCGATTTGCTGCGACTGGCCGCCGAGTTGTTCTACCGTACCGGAGGAGGCGCGCACGGTCGCCGCGATGCTGCCCATCTCGCGGATGGCGGCGCCGATGACGGCGACGCCGTTGTCGGATACTGCGCCCGAGCTTTCGGCCATGGCGCGCGCTTCTTGCGAAAGCTGGGACACGCGGTCGATGCTGACGGTCATCTCCTCGACGGCGCTGGCCATGGCGGCAGCGGCGTCGCTTTGCGCACCAGAACCGGAGGCCACCTGCTGCGAGGCGGCGGCGAGCTTGCCGACGCCATTCGCCAACGTACCGATGCCGGCGTTGACTTCGCCGATCATGGCGCGCAGGTGCGTGCACATGGCGTTGGTGGCATCGAAGAGTTGCCCCACCTCATCGCGATTCCGTGCGGCGATTGAAACCGTGAGATCGCCTTCCGCTACGCGTTGCGTTAGTGCGAGCGCCTCGCCCAGCGGGCGGCTGACCCATAGCCGGGTACTGAAGAAGATCACGACGACCAACGCGGCGGCAACCAGAAGGCCGGCTACGGCGAACTGAATCTGTACGCCGCGCACATCGTGTGTGAATTCGTCGAGATAGCTGCCGGTGCCGACGGTCCAGCCCCATTTGGCAAATTGGTCGACAACCGTGATCTTTTCGCGCGAGCCAGTGTCGCCGCGCTCGGCGTTCATCCACGGATAGCGGATGACCCCCTGCTTCATCTCGATCATTTCCTTGACGAACAGGCGACCGTTGCTGTCCTTGGCATCGATCAGAATTTTGCCCTCGGCGGCCGGGTGCATGACAGCTTTGCCGGGCTCCTTGATGGCGTCGAGTACGAAAACGTAGCCGGTGTCGCCGACCTTGAGCGCAAGAATCTTCTTTTTGAGGGCGCCCAGGCTTTCGGTGAAATCGATGCCGATAAAGGAAATACCGATGACCTGTCCAGTGGCGTCCTTGAGCGGAATGTAGCGTGTCATGTATTCGCGGCCGAACAGCACTGCGCGCCCGGTATAGGGGCTGCCGGTCATGACTAGACCGTAGGCGGGGTGCTTGGCACCCAGAGGCGTGCCGACGGCGCGTTCGCCGTTTTCCTTTTTCAGCGAGGTTGCGATGCGGAAGAAATCTTCGCCCTGGCGCACGAACACGGTGGCGATGGCACCCGTGGTGGCAGTGAATTCGTCGACCGACGCAAAGTTGTTATTGAGCGTCGTGTCGCCGCCGCGCAGGGCGGGTAGGCTGGCGCCGGCCGTCTGTATCGAATGCCCCTCGTCGCGGGCAATGCGCTTGGTCAGACTGGCGGCGAATTGCGCACCGAGCATTTCAGCGGAGCGCTCCAGCACCGCCGCGTAGGCATCGATCATATCGACGACCTGCCGGTTGGTGCGCTGCAGATCGGCCAAGCTGCGTTCCTCGATTCTCTGGCCGAGCCAATGGCTGAGGAAAATGCCGGCGCTGCCGAGAATCACCGTAATTGCTGCGATCAGGACAAGATTGAGCTTGCCGGCGATCGGCAGATCGCCAAAGCCTTTGTTGTTATATTGCATGTACTCCCCAGGGATGTAATTATTCGGCTAAAGAAAGCATTCTAGCCGAAGCTAAATGTCGAGATTATTCTTTTGTTCTGTCTGAGAAGCGGTAGTCGTTGCGGCCGGCTTCCTTGGCCCGATACATCGCCATATCAGCTTTTTTCATCAACTCGTCGATATCGTCGGTGCCATTCACCGGATACAGCGCGATGCCGATACTGGTCGTGACGTGAAGCTCTGCGCCGCTGATGACGAACGGGACGATAAAGGACGCAATAATCTTTTCGGCCACATGTGCCGCATCGTCGGGCTGGCTGACCTCGGTCAGTACGATGACGAATTCATCGCCGCCGGGCCGTGCCACGGTGTCGCCCTCGCGCACGCACGCAGCCAGCCGCTCTGCGACCTGTTTGAGCAGTGCGTCGCCGGCTGAATGGCCGAGCGTGTCGTTGATCTGCTTGAAGCGGTCGAGATCGAGAAACATGACCGCCAGGGCACGTTCGAAGCGCCTGGCCTGGGCCAGGGCATGGGCCAGACGGTCGAGCAGCAGGCGACGGTTGGGTAAGCCCGTCAGCGTGTCGTAGTAGGCAAGCTGGCGGATGCGCTCCTCGGCTTCCTTGAGTTCGGTGATGTCGCGGTTGCTTGCTCGGCGCCCCATGAAGTGGCCGTCTTGACGGAAGACGCGCCGGCAACCGTGTGCAATCCAGCGTATTGCGCCATCGCGCCGGACGATACGGAAGTTTGTAGAGCCGGCGTGTTCGTGACATAGGTCGATACGATGAGCCTCCATCAGATGGCGATCCTCCGGATGGATGATTTGGTAGAGCAGTTCGGGATGCATGACGAAGTCGCTCATGTCGTAGCCCGTAAGATCCTTGCACGAGGGCGAGCAGTAGAGAATTTCGCCTTGCGGCCCTTCCCAGTATTCCCAGTCGTAGGTGTAGTCGGCGATGGTGCGGAAACGTTCCTCGCTTTCGCGCAAGGACATTTCGGCCAGCATGCTCAAGGTCACGTCCTGGATCGTCCCCAGCGTTGCGACTGGTTTGGCATCGGCGTCATAGCTGGTTTCGCAGCGGATGCGCACATAGCAGATACTGCTGTTGTCCTGAATAATGCGCTGAGTGGATTCGAAGGGCCGCTGCTGAGCGATCGCAGTTGCGTAGCCCGTCGCGAACTGCTCACGGTCTTCCGGATGGATCGCGGCGACGAACTTGGCGAAGCTGCAATGGTCGCACTCGCCGCAGCGGGCCAGGCCGACGATGCTGCGCATTTCGGTGGAGCAGCTCATCCTGTTGGTGGCGAAGTCCCGTTCCCAACTGCCAATGTGGGCGATACGCTGGGCTTCTTGCAGACGCTGACTGGTCATCCGCAGCGCATCCTCGGAGCGTTTGTACTCGGCGGTCTTTGCTTCGACCAGGATATTCAGGTGATGGGTTAGCCGGTGGTTGGACAGCAGGCGGCCGAGCGACTGACAGAACAGCAGCACCAGGCGTTCGTGCCACATGTTGAAGAATTCGGCGATCGGATGGAATACATTGAGTACGCCGAGCACTTGCTTTTCGCAGACGATGGGGACGCAGAGCAGCGAGCCTTGCACTGCGGTGGCAGCGTACTGCTTGAAGCGTTCGTCGTCATCGCAGGAGCGGCAATGGACCAGCATGCCGTCGCGCGCCGCCTGGCCCATGACGCCCGCGTCGCGGCGGTAGCGAATCTGTCGGCGTGGCGTCGTCGATACGCCGAGTTCGGTAGCGGTGTTGCCGCGCAGCATTTCATCCCAGTCGAGGCCGGCGGCACAATTCAACAGTCCTTCGGCGTCGAGCAGGAAAATCGAACAGCGCTCCATGTCCTGGTTCGCCATCAAGGCGGCGAGCGCTTGCCGCAGCAGGGTGGATTCGTCCATCTCGTGAATCGACAACTGTGCCAATTCGGCGAGCGCAGAAAGCGAATCGAGCAGATTGACGATATGTCGGTTGAATTCAAGCGACAGTTCGGCAAAGTGTGAATGGTCCATGATCTCAGGCTTCCGCAAATGCCGCCGCGATGATGCGGACGCGATCCAGTTGGTCGTGCATGCGCAGCCAGAGTTCGGTGACGGCCGGCGGCGACAGGCCGAGTATGCTCATGGCTTCGGGTTCGTCGCTCATTTCCGCGCATGCATCGATGATCTGGTTGGCCCAGCGGGCGGCGAGCCCTTCAAGCAAAACCAGTGGCCAGTGGTCACCGCGATAGCCGGGGTTGTAATGATGTTCCATTACCAGCAGCAGATCGCGCGGGAAATGCCATTTGCTGCCCAGCCAGACGCCGGCTTGGTAATGGTCGATCTCCAACACGCCACGGATATGCTCGCCCAGCGCCTGGGCTGGGTTTGCAGCGTAGGCGCGGAAGGCGCTGTCCATTTCGGCTGAGTGCAGATGCACCAGCGCCAGTAGCCCGATGTTGTGCAACAGCCCCGCCAGATACATGCTGTCCTGCGGCGGTTGTACGCCGGCGGCGACCTGGGTTTGCAGTTGTTGCGCCATCTGCGCGGTCAGGACAGCCGAGACCCAGTAGCGTTCGGAACTGAAAGCGGGGCAACACCGGGTGTTGAATTCGCCGGACAGCGCCAAGCCGGCTGCAACGCTACGCACCGTCACCATGCCCAGTACGGCGATGGCGTGCGACAGCGAATGCACGCCGCCGCGCTGGCCGAAGAATGCGGAATTTGCCAAGCCCAGAATGCGTGCGGCGATGGTCGGCGCCTTGGCGAGTATCTCGGCCAGCGCCGTCTGACTGACGCCATGATCTTCGCACGCCGCCAGAATAAGTTGAATATTCGGCGTGAGTGTCGGCAGCTCTTTCTGCTGCTGAATTTCCCGGCGTGCTTGTGCTGCTGTCATTTTCTGAAGGCCGTAGCCATCAAAGTTCAAGTGCTGTGCAATAAACAGCGGAAAGTGGTTTCCCGTGCTTGCGCAACCAATATGGAGCAAATCATTCGGCCCAATATTGATCGAGGTCAATTCGGCATCAAGCTCGGCGCTGGCAGGACGGCGGTGCGGGAAAAGTCGGGGGATGAAGTAGTCGTATTGCACGTGCCCTTTGTTAGAATGAATTCGCCGATCCATAGTTTCGATCAAATAGGCTCCGCAATGTCTGCCACGCTGCTTGTCGTCGATGACTCGAAGAGTTCCCGCCAGATCAATATCGCCCACGTGCGGGATTTGTTCGGTGCGCAAGTTGTCTGCATCGAGGCAGACAGCGGCGAGGATGCGCTGAAAACCCTGACGGAGCGAAAGATCGACTTGGTGTTGCTCGATCTCACCATGCCGGGTATCAGCGGTTACGATGTTCTGGCCGAATTGCGCCAGCGGCACTTGACGGTGCCAGTGATCGTCATCAGCGCCGACATCCAGCGTCTGGCCAAGGAGCGCGTCGCCGCGCTTGGCGCTATCGGTTTCATCGAAAAGCCGGTGCGCGCGGAGGCCTTGCGCGCAATGCTCACCACTTTGGGTGTGGCCCATGACTGAATCGCCGGCCCAGGGGCCCTTGTTGTCGGACGACGAACTCGATCTGTTCGGCGAAGTCGTGAATATCGCCATGGGACGGGCCGGTGCCGACCTGGCCGAGGCCTTTGCCGGTTTCGTGCATCTGCGTGTGCCCGAGATTCGCAGCATTACCGCTGCCGCCCTGGACGCGGCGCGTGCGCGGCTGATGCATACCTACCCGCGCATCAGCGTCCTGCATCAGGAGATGATTGGCGAACTGGCGGGCGATATTGCCGTGATCTACGGTTCTGCGAGCTACGCGGCCTTGCGCGAGGTATTGGGTTTCGACGACCGCGACGGCGACGGGCGGCACCAGCGCGAAGAGTTGTTGCTCGAACTGGGCAATGCCCTGGCGAGTACCTTTGTTGCCGGCATCGGCGAGCAGCTTGGTTTGCGCACCGGCTTGCGGCCGCCGCGCATGGCCTTGTTCGATGCGCCTGTCGCGGAAGTCGCTCCGCGCCTGTTCGATGGCTCTCCCGCCTGGCGCGGCGACACACTGCAAATCGCCATCGTCTTCCATCTCGAAGCTCACGACGTGCCCTTCGAACTGATCATCACCCTCGCCCCCGATTGCCTGCCTGCACTCACGCGCGCACTGGCGGCCACGCACGCGCATGGATAACCAGCAAAGCATCGCCATCGACTACCCGGACATCATCGGCAACCTGCTGACGGTGGGGATTGTAATGGTGGATCGGCGCTTTACCGTCGTGTTGTGGAATCGCTTCATGGAACTCAACAGCCAGATACGTGCGGAAGAGGTGCTGGGCAAAGACATCTTCGACGCTTTCCCGGAACTCAATCGCAACTGGCTGGAAAAGAAGGTCAAGAGTTGCATGATCCTGAAGACGCCCTCCTTCAGTTCCTGGCGGCAGCGGCCCTATTTGTTCCGCTTCAAGGCTTCGCCGGCACTGGCATCTCCTGCCGAGTTCATGTACCAGGACCTCTCGATCTTCCCTATCCGCAACAGCGAAGGCGTGGTGCAGGGCGCCTGCATTGCCATCCACGATGCGACCGAGCTGGCCGAGAGTTCCCGCCTGCTCGAACAGGCGATGGATCAGGCGGTTGATCTGGAGGAATCCAGCCAGCGCGATGGGCTCACCGGTTTGTACAACCGCAAGTTCTTCGACGAGCAGATCACTCAGGAGATTCTGCGCGCCCGGCGCTATGGTTGGTTGCTGGCGCTCGCCATGATCGACGTCGACCACTTCAAGTCGATCAACGACAACCATGGACATCCGGTCGGCGACGCCGTGCTGCGCACGCTGGCCGCCCGCTTGCAGGGCATGCTGCGCACCTCCGATACCCTCTGTCGCTATGGGGGCGAAGAGTTCGCGCTCATCCTGCCGCACATCAGCCAGGAGAATTCCCGCTTCCTGCTCGACCGCTTGCGCAAGGCTGTCGAGGGTTTGGACGTGGAACTGGAGGACGGTACTAGCGTCCGGGTCACCGTCAGCGTCGGCATCGCCCAACTCGAAGATGGCATGACCGCCGGCGAGATGGTGCGGCGGGCGGACGAAACGCTGTATGTCTCGAAACAGGCCGGACGCAACCGCGTGACCTGCTGGGGCGATTGAGCAGCGGCGTAAAATCGCAGCATGCTGAATCTGGCCTCAATCAAACAACGCCTCGACCTCTACGAAAAGCTGATGCGGCTCGACAAGCCCATTGGCATCCTGTTGCTGCTCTGGCCGACGCTCTGGGCGGTCTGGATTGCCGGCGATGGCCGACCGGACTGGATCGTTCTCTGGATCTTCGTGTTGGGGACGGTGCTGATGCGTTCGGCCGGTTGCGTCATCAACGACTACGCCGACCGCGATTTCGACCCGCATGTCGCGCGCACGAAAGACCGGCCGCTGGCGGCTGGGACGGTGACAGCGCGCGAGGCTTTCATCCTGTTCGGCTTCCTGGTGGGTCTGGCTTTCCTGTTGCTCCTACCGCTCATGACCCCTCTGCTGCTGGCGCTGGCACTGGTGGCTGTGTTCCTCGCCGCCAGTTATCCCTTCACCAAGCGCTTTTTCGCCATCCCGCAGGCCTATCTGGGCGTGGCTTTCGGTTTCGGCATCCCGATGTCCTTTGCCGCGATGCAGGGCCGGATACCGGAGTTGGCTTGGTGGCTGCTGCTGTCCAACGTGTTCTGGGCCGTTGCCTACGACACCGAATACGCGTTGGTCGATATCGCGGACGACCGCAAGATCGGCATCAAGACCTCTGCCATCACCTTCGGCCGCTTCGATATTGCAGCGATCATGCTTTGTTACGGCATTACGCTGGGCTTGCTGGCCTGGATCGGTTGGCAGCTCGGCTTCGGTTGGCCGTTTGCGCTTGGCCTGGTGCTTGCCGCAGGCATCGCCGTCTACCATTTCACGCTGATCCGTGGCCGCGAGCGCATGCGTTGCTTCAAGGCCTTCCTGCACAACAACTGGTTTGGCGCCGCCGTGTTTGCCGGCATCGCCAGCGATTACCTGACGAAGAACTGGAGAATTTCATGAAGCGTCTGCTCTGCCCCCTGCTGCTTGCCTTTGCCCTGCCCGTCGGTGCCGCCGAAGATACCCGCCAGTTCGTGGCGATGCCTGCGTCAGCCCAGACCGTATTGCGCGCCGAGATGTTGGACATGCTTGCCGCCACCCACGAGATCGTCGAACTGCTGGCCACCGGCAAGGTCAAGGAGGCTGGCGCCGTGGCCGAAAGTCGTATCGGCAATGGCGCGAAGAACCTGCGCCATGCCGGTATGACGCCCGCCGAAATGCCCGGCCGCCACATGCCGGAGGCGATGCGCAAGCTGGCCTGGGGCATGCACGATGCCGGCAGCGCGTTTGCCTTGGTGGCGCAAACAGGCGATGCGGCGAAGACGCTCGTCGCGCTGCCCACGCTCACGGCGGCGTGCATTTCCTGCCACGCTGCCTACCGCACGCGCTGATTTCATATGCACGCCGCCCAGGATCTGCGCGAATTCATCGACCGCCTCGAAGCGGGCGGCGAGTTGAAGCGTATCGCCATCGAAGTCGATCCGAAACTGGAAATGACCGAGATCGCCGACCGTGTGCTGCGCGCAGGCGGTCCGGCCTTGTTATTTGAAAAGCCGAAAAGCGGCGAAATGCCGGTGCTCGCCAACCTGTTCGGTACGCCGCAACGTGTGGCGCTGGGCATGGGCGCCGCTGCCGATTGGCAAACCTCGCTACGCGAGGTCGGCAAACTCCTCGCTTACCTCAAGGAACCGGAACCGCCCAAAGGCTTACGCGATGCCTGGGACAAATTGCCCGTGCTGAAGCAAGTGTTGAATATGGCGCCCAAGCTCGTGTCCTCCGCCGCTTGCCAGGAAATCGTCTGGGAGGGCAAGGACGTGGACCTCGCGCGCTTGCCGGTGATGACCTGTTGGCCCGGCGACGCAGCACCGCTCATTACTTGGGGTCTGACGGTGACGCGCGGGCCGCACAAGTCGCGCCAAAACCTCGGCATCTATCGCCAGCAAGTCATCGCGCCGAACAAGGTCATCATGCGTTGGCTCGCCCATCGCGGCGGCGCACTCGACTTTCGCGACCACTGCGCAGCCCATCCCGGCCAGCCTTTTCCGGTGGCAGTCGTGCTCGGCTGCGATCCGGCGACCATCCTTGGCGCGGTGACCCCCGTGCCGGATAACCTCTCCGAATATCAGTTCGCCGGTCTCTTGCGCGGCGGCAAGACGGAGTTGACGCAATGCATTGGCTCCGATCTGCAAGTGCCGGCGCGCGCCGAGATCGTGCTGGAGGGTGTCATTCATCTTGGCGAGACGGCGACCGAAGGCCAAAAATACGAAACGGCCCTTGAGGGGCCTTTTGGCGACCATACCGGCTACTACAACGAGCAGGCCGAATTCCCCGTCTTCACCATCGAACGCATGACGATGCGGCGCGATCCGATCTACCACAGCACTTACACCGGCAAGCCGCCCGACGAGCCGGCGATGCTCGGCGTCGCGCTCAACGAGGTCTTCGTACCGCTGTTGCAAAAGCAGTTTCCCGAGATCGCCGACTTCTATCTGCCGCCCGAGGGCTGCTCCTATCGCCTCGCGGTGGTTAGCCTGAAGAAACAGTATCCCGGCCACGCCAAGCGCGTGATGTTCGGCATCTGGAGCTTCCTGCGCCAGTTCATGTACACCAAGTTCATCATCGTGGTGGACGACGACATCGACGTGCGCGACTGGAAGGAAGTGATCTGGGCGCTCACAACACGAGTAGATGCCGCGCGCGACACCTTGATCGCCGAGCATACGCCGATCGACTATCTCGACTTCGCCTCGCCTGTCGCTGGGCTGGGCAGCAAGATGGGCATCGACGCCACCCACAAGTGGCCGGGCGAGACCAGCCGCGAATGGGGCCGGCCCATCGTCATGGACGCCGGCGTGAAACAGCGCGTTGACGCGCTCTGGCAAACATTGGGACTGTGAGGGAGAACGACATGGCGGACTTTGACAAGGACGGCAACATCATTCGGGACGACAGCTATGTCAATGCGGGCGCGGGCGACGCAGCGACAGGGCAACTCGACGGTTCCCGCGCCTGGGCGCACATCATGTACGGCCTGCACGGGCTCTCGGCGCTCTCGGGCATCATGACCTCGGCCTCCATCGTTGGCGCCTTCGTCTTCGGCTGGCCCTCGATCATCGCCGTCATCATCAACTACGTGACGCGCGCCAATGTGCGCGGCACCTGGCTCGACAGTCACTGGCGCTGGCAATTGCGCAGCTTCTGGTATGCCGCGCTCTGGCTCTCGATCGCCGGTCTGCTGGCGATCACCTTGATCGGCATTCCCGCCGCCATCGTCGTAATCGTCGTCACCGGCATCTGGGTGCTTTACCGCGTCATACGTGGCTGGCTGGCGCTGCTCGACCGGCGCGGCATGCCCGTGCCTCCCCTCTAGGAGTTTTCCATGAAGCAAACCGTGTTCGCATTTGCCCTTTGTTATGGACTGGCCCTGCCCGCCATTGCTGCCGAAATTCCTTGTCCCATCCTGGCAAATGCGACCCAGGTCGCCACCTGTCCGAGCGAGGATGAGTTGAAATACACCTACACCGGCTATTGCAGCGACAACGCCCGCATGTACGGCAAGGACAAAGACACCTGCGAGAGCTACGAAAACTACCGCAAGTTGAAGAACGTTGCGCTCTGGGAATCCGCCGACGGCGCTTTCCAGGCCTATCTTTCCTGCGACCTTTCCGCTGCCGCGATCCAGTTTGCCAAGCCCTTGCGCGTCACTGTCGGCAATGTCGGCAAGCTCACGCGCATCGCCTGCGAATACGGCGCAGGCATTGTTTTCGCGCATCGTACACACGCCACCTGCAAGGTCGAAGGCTGGGGCGATTGCGCGCTGGGCAAGGCTTGCAAGGTGGTGTGCGAATGAGATAACGCCGCTGTCCCGCGAGCGCCGCAAACGGGGTTTCCTTCGGTCACGCCGACGATGCTTGCGCCTGCGATTGGGGATGCGCGGCCATCAAGCTGCGGATCAGCGGTACATGATTTTCTTGGTCCATGACGCAATCAGCATGCCAAGAACCGTAATGCCGACCACACCTTCGACCACCGCGAGGAAGCGCGGCAGCGGCGCAACCGGTACGAGGTCGCCGTAACCGATCGTCAGAAACGTGGTGCCGCTGAAGTACAGATGCGCGCCGAGACCGTTGCCGGGAATGCCGTCCAGCCAATATTGGAGTACCCCGAACAGGCCGATGCTCGCGATCATCGCCAGCGTTAGCCGCTGTGGCTTTTCGCCATAGCCCCACAACCCGTTCAGGAAGACCGAATTCGCCCACGCAAACACGGCTTTCGCCCGTTCGCCAACGTGCCCGTGCCGCTCGGCGAATGCATGGCAGTAGAGCACGCGCCGCTCATGGGTCTTCTCCATGTAGGTAAGTTCGCCCGCGTCGGCAAAATGCCCCATGGTCATCGCGTTGAGCTTCAAATTGCGGCAGACCCGCGCCATCACTTGCGGGTCGTTATCGGCCCGGAAACGGATGGTCTGCAGCGTCATCTCACACTCTTTGAAGGACGTAAAGTCGAGCCGGCTGTCGTCGATGCGTGCGTCGGAGAAATCGCTCTTCTCGAATTTTGCGTTCACCAGGTCGCATTGCAGAAAAGTCGTCTGGCGGAAGTAGCACGCGGACAGGGTCGCCTGGCTCAGATTGCACCCGACCAATTGCGTCCCTTTGAAGCCGACGTCGCGGATAGTCGCCCACCGCAGATTGGCGTTACGGATCGTCGCACCGTCAAGCTGTGTCTCCTCGATACGGATGCCGCGCAAGTCGAGGTAGGTTTTGCCCCCGTGTTCCATGGTCGGGACATCGACCTGCGCGGGATGTCCTTGCAGCAAGCAGATCGCCGCAGCGGTCAGCTCCGGGGTCCAGCGCAGGCGCAGTTGGTCGACGCTATCGTGCATGGCTTGCTTCACTCTGGCACTTGGTTCGATGAAGGCGCACTGTGCGGCAGATTCAACAAAGTCGGCGCTGGCGGGACGGTGTGCAGGGCTGGAGATCAGTACCTGGCGCAGCCCGTATTACTGCGAACACCCCGCCGTTTGCCGCCAAGTATCGATGAGACCGACATCCAGCAGACCGCCCCCGGAAAACAGCCCAATGTAGTACAGGTGATTGTCGCTGCTCGATGTTCCCAGATATGAGTTCGTTGTTGCGTAGTAGCGATAGTAATAGGGGCCAGAAGTCTGCGACACCGCTCTTGCCGGTGCAAAGAGGTTGGCGTAGTAGCTTTCCGCCCAGTTAAAGATGCAATCCGCCACCGATGTTGTGGTCGCGGTTGTCGAGGTATAGCTGGACACGAGCGCCACCCCTGAAAACGCCTCATAGCCGACAAGCAACACATAGTAAGTCCCAGCGAAAGGCGCCGCCAGGGTGCAGGTTTCGCCATTGCCTGGGCTGTAAGAGCGACAATCGTAGGTGGTCGTAGTCGGCATCGAGCCGAAGCGGACGTACACATCGACATCGCCGGTCCCGCCGCTGGTAACGATCTTGAGGTTGGTGGCGCCTGCCGGCACGGTGATGGCATAGCGCGTTTCGCTGTCCAGGGCGCCAGACAGCGCGGTCAGTTGCGTGCCATTGGACAAGGTGCCGATGAAATTGGCACTGACTGTCTTCGCCTCGGACATCGATACCGTACAGGTTGTCGACGTTCCCGAGCAAGCGCCGCTCCAACCGGAAAAACTGGAGCCGGTCGCTGCTGTCGCGGTGAGCGTTATGTTTGTGCCGCTGGTGTAGTTCTCCGTGCAATCCGTACCGCAGTTGATGCCGCTGGGACTGCTGGTCACCGTTCCAGAACCCGTCTTGGTCACTGTCAGCGCGTAAGTCGATACTGCCCCGCTGTCGAGCCATTGCTTCAAGGCAGTGTTATAGGCCAGATCGAACCGGCCGTAGGTATCCGAGCCTGCCCCGCCGCAACTGCTTGTCCCCCCGCGCAGGGTTCCCACCAGATAGTAGCTTCCGTCGGAAGATTGCGCCCACAGCCCCGACCCGCTACTGCCGCTTTCCGTGATCCCTTGCTGCCAAGTGACCGAGATGAATTCTGCGCTGGATGCGGCGGTATTCGAACATGAGTATGAGCCGCTGCCGTTATCCGCAGTACAGTCGAGATAGCCGGCAACGCTGCCGAAACTAATCTTCAATAAATCTCCCGTGGGATGATGAATCCCCACAACCGAACTGGTGGTCGTTGGCAAGGATGGCCACCACCCGGCAAAATAGCTACCCGTAGGCGCCGCACGATTGAGCTTCAAGAAACTGGTATCCGTGACCGCGCTGTTGTACAGAAGTACCGCCCCGCCAATCAATGTCGTGGTACTGGAGTTTGTCGCGCTAAGGTTGCAGGATGAGGATCGGTAAAACCAGCGGGTCTCAAGTGTCGATGCGGTTGTCTGGTCTGCGATGCAGTGGTTGGCGGACAAAAAATATGGAGTGCTGGTTCCGCTCCGGTCAGCAAGCAAAGTGCCCGTACAGGTATAGGCATAGCCCGCTTCGACATAATGCATGCGGGCAATTGCTTTACTGGTATTGCCCCACGTGCCCAGATAACAGGAAGCATCGAGGTTGCATGAGGCGGCGGCCCGTTGTTGCTGAATGCTCTGCTCGAACTCCAGCGGCGACATAAATAAGTGCGAAATCTGCGGCACGGAAAATCGTACCGTGTCTGCCGCTACGCCGGGCGGAAGCTCGATTTCGACGCTAGCCTCGTTGCCGAGTGCGAGCGGTGTCCAGAAAGTATGGGCAGCAGCAGAGGTGTCTCCGCTGGACAAGTTGCGCGCTATGGACTCAAGAATCTCCCGACCTGTCGCAACCTGCACGGCTGCCTTGTCGCTCTGAGCATAAAACCGCAAAATCGACTGCTGGGGCAAGGAGTGGATCAACAGCCCCAAACGAACTCCCGATGCCTCCGGCGATGCAATGCTGAGCGCCGCCACCTGACCGCCATCCGGCAGCGCCTGCCAGACCAGCAAGGCCGACGCATCGGTGTTTTTCAGCGCCTCCACATCGCGCGGAAAGCCGACCTTTGGCCGGATGCCTTTGACGAGAGCCTCGCTTCGTTCTCTCGACATGCGCGATACCGGTACATGACCGAGCGAGATAGCGTACGGCACAGGCAATCTTGCCGTCTGGACAGCGTCTGCCAGAACACGCTCCTGAACATCAAGGGACATGGGGCGCAGCGGAACTGGCGCTACTCCGTCAGACTCAGAGGCATAAGCCGGAGTGACAAATAACAATCCAGCCACCGCGATACCGAGCACGCGCCCAAGGGAAAAACGATTCGAAATATTCATGGACATGGCGTAGTCACCTAACGACCCCAAGTTTAGAACACCGAAATAGACCCAGCATACAAAATATTACTGCCGCCACTTGAAAACCCCACAGGTGGCCACTATTATTAGCACTCGACGGAGATGAGTGCTAATAACTTATCGCCGCGACTATTTCAATAAAGCTAGAGCTGCCCCTTTTGCGGTGGCTTCGATTTTGTCCAGAAGGAGATAACTTCATGAAAATCCGTCCCTTGCATGATCGCGTGATCGTCAAGCGCGTTGAAGCCGAACGCACCACCGCTTCCGGTATCGTCATTCCCGACTCCGCAGGCGAAAAGCCGGATCAAGGCGAAATCATTGCTGCCGGTAACGGCAAGATCATGGACGACGGCAAAGTTCGCCCGATGGCTGTCAAGGCTGGCGACCGCGTTCTTTTCGGCAAGTACTCCGGTCAGACCGTGAAGGTCGATGGCGAGGAACTGCTGGTAATGCGCGAAGAAGACATCATGGGCGTGGTTGAAGCCTGATCGCTACAGAATACTAGGAGATAAACAATGGCTGCTAAAGAAGTTCAATTCGGTGATTCCGCGCGTCAGCGCATGGTACGTGGTGTTAATGTCCTGGCCGACGCGGTCAAGGTCACGCTTGGTCCGAAAGGCCGCAATGTTGTGCTGGAGCGCTCGTTTGGCGCCCCCACCGTGACCAAGGACGGCGTTTCCGTCGCCAAGGAAATCGAACTGAAGGACAAGTTCGAGAACATGGGCGCGCAGATGGTCAAGGAAGTGGCTTCCAAGACCTCCGACATCGCTGGCGACGGCACCACCACCGCCACCGTGCTGGCCCAATCCATCATCCGCGAAGGCATGAAGTATGTCGCCGCCGGCATGAACCCGATGGACCTGAAGCGCGGCATCGACAAGGCCGTCACCGCCATCATCGAAGAGCTGAAGAAGATCTCCAAGCCCTGCACGACGAGCAAGGAAATCGCTCAGGTCGGCTCCATCTCCGCCAACTCCGACGCTGAAATCGGCAAGATCATCGCCGATGCGATGGACAAGGTCGGCAAGGAAGGCGTCATCACCGTCGAAGATGGCAAGTCGCTGGAAAGCGAACTGGAAGTCGTCGAGGGCATGCAATTCGACCGTGGCTACCTGTCGCCCTACTTCATCAACAACCCGGACAAGCAGATTGCCGTGCTGGACAACCCCTTCGTCCTGTTGCACGACAAGAAGATCTCCAACATCCGTGACCTGCTGCCCGTGCTGGAGCAAGTGGCCAAGGCCGGCCGTCCGCTGCTGATCATCGCCGAAGATGTTGATGGCGAAGCACTGGCTACTCTGGTGGTGAACAACATCCGTGGCATCCTCAAGACCGTCGCCGTCAAGGCGCCGGGCTTCGGCGATCGTCGCAAGGCCATGCTGGAAGACATCGCCATCCTGACGGGCGGCACCGTGATCGCCGAAGAAGTTGGCCTGACGTTGGAAAAGGCCACACTGAAGGATCTCGGCCAAGCCAAGCGCATCGAAGTTGCCAAGGAAAACACCACCCTGATCGATGGCGTCGGTTCCGAGGACGCGATCAAGGGCCGTGTCGCCCAGATTCGTGCCCAGATCGAAGAAGCCACCAGCGACTACGACAAGGAAAAGCTGCAGGAGCGCGTGGCCAAGCTAGCCGGCGGTGTTGCACTGATCAAGGTTGGCGCCGCCACCGAAGTCGAAATGAAGGAAAAGAAGGCCCGCGTCGAAGATGCGCTGCACGCTACGCGTGCCGCCGTTGAAGAAGGCATCGTTCCTGGCGGCGGCGTCGCACTGCTGCGCGCCCGTGCCGGCGTGACCGTCAAGGGCGACAACCACGATCAGGATGCTGGCGTCAAGATCGTGCTGCGCGCCATTGAGCAGCCGATGCGCGAGATCGTTGCCAACGCTGGCGACGAGCCGAGCGTGGTGGTGAACAAGGTGCTGGAAGGCAAGGGCAACTTCGGCTACAACGCCGCGACCGGCGAGTACGGTGATCTGGTGGCGATGGGCGTGCTGGACCCCACCAAGGTCGAGCGCATCGCGCTGCTGAACGCCGCATCCGTCGCCGGCCTGATGCTCACCACCGACTGCATGGTGGCCGAGTTGGTCGAGGACAAGCCGTCTGCTGGCGGCATGCCTGGCGGTATGGGCGGCATGGGCGGTATGGGCGGTATGGACATGATGTAATCGACCGAGTCGATTACATCAGTCCAAGCTGAGAACGGGAGGAAACCCAGGTTTCCTCCCGTTACCCACCTTCCTCCTGATTAGCGCCCCGTACGGTTTTCCGTGCGGGGCGTTTGTTTTTGTAACTACAAAAAAGTCGATGCTGCTAGGGCGGTGGACGAAGATCTGAGGCTGCGGGTTGCTGCCTGTTGCATTTCTTTACAACATCTATCGTCGTTGTTATGATTTACAACATGCAAGCCGTGTTGATTCTTGATGACCGTTACCCGCAGGGAGATCATGCTTTTGTTGCCGTGCGTGTGCTCCGGGTGCCGGAGAAAGTGGCTGGTAGCACGCATGACCTGAAGTACAGTCTGGCTTACGTGGTTGATGGGGTGTGCGTGTTGCGCTTCGACAACGAGGCCGGCAAGGGTGACCACTTCCACTGGGGCGAGGCGGAGACGCCATACGCCTTCAGCTCGCTGGAGCAGCTTTTGGCGGACTTCTGGGCCGCCGTCGACGATTGGAGAATGTGACATGGCAAATACCGTAACCATCGGCGTTGCCGCGCGCGAAGAAATCAATGCGCGCTTCGTGCGCGCAATGACCACCGGCAAGCGCGAGGCACCCTTCATTGGTTTTGCCGATGAGCGCGCGCTGTGGGGCACGTTGACGCCGCTGCGCTGGGATATCCTCAAGACGATGACGGGTGCGGGGCCGATCGCGCTGCGGGAAATCGCCCGGCGCGTGGGGCGTGACGTGCGCGGGGTGCATACAGACGTGCATGCGCTGCTGGCCGTTGGCCTGATCGAGCGCAATGAGGCCGGTTTCTGTTTTCCGTACGATGCGGTGCATGTGGATTTCATGCTGAAAGCGGCGTGAATCGCCAGAATGCGGACGCTTCGGGAACCCCTGGTTTTCTCCCCTACCCACCTTCCTTCAAGGCAGTGCCCCGCACGGGAAACCATACGGGGCGTTTGCTTTTGTGCCTGTGAAAAGTCGGCGCTGGCGGGACGGTGCTACGATAGATTACTGCCGACTTGGCAGGCTCTCGATGAGCCGAAGCCCCTTGGTTTTAAACCAAAGGCCAAGAGATGCTGCTGCAATGCAGCCCCATAGCAGGTATCCAAACGATTTATCGCTAAATAAGATGCCACCGACAAAACTGGTAACAATCAGCCAAAAACAGTTATCGACGAGCCTGCTGCCGTGATCTACCAGCGACTCGGCAAACTTGCGCTTTGCGTCGATGTGGTTGGATTCCTCGAATTTCCATAACGAGCACATAACAATCTCCTAGTCGGTTGTTTATCAACATCCCGGCGATGGGTATTCCCACTGGCTGTTGAACGGGTTGAACTTGGGTTGCACCTGCACGCGGATCTCGCAGCCGTTCTCGTAAGTCACGATACAGTCGCCGTTGCTGCAACGCGACTGGCAGCGGATGCTCGGGCTGGTAGGGCGGCAGTTGCCGGTTTTCTTCGGTGGTGTCCCGGTAGGTGGAGCGCTCGCTGCCAGTGATTTCGTCACGGCTTCGGCTCCGCTCTTACTGGCTGTCGGCAATGGCGTATCAACTTTCCATTTCTTCGCGATCGACTGGCTTTCACGGATAGCCAGCGGTGTTAGCTGGGAAGCGAATTTCGCTGCTACTCTCTCTCGGTTATCGTGTATGACGTCGTTGCTACTTCTTTCCGTTCCGAGGATAAATAGGGCATAAGCAAGTGCGGGATCGTACGGAACGCCACGACCATTGGCATATCTATTGCCAAGCTCCCATAGGTCAGTGCCATCCCCTTGCTCGGCTGCAAGTCGAAGCCACGCGGAAACTTCGTAATCATCCTTAGCAAACGTCCCAGCAAATGATAGGGCTTCTGCGTACCCTTGCTTCGCAGATTTCTCAAACCACTCCGCAGCCAATAACCTGTTTTCCTGCACACCAAAGCCATAGTAGTACATCATTCCCAATCCACATTGGGCAGCGGCATCTCCTTCGGTCGCTAGTCGGCTGTAAACGTCGAACGCCCGCTTAAACCAATTATTTTTTTCTTCTTCGGTGCGAGTACCTGGCTCGGCATATCTATTGCCCATTTCAAACAAGGCTTTTGCGTAGTCTTGTTCGGCCGCTTTCCGTAACCACATTAGCCCCTCGCCTCCGTGCTGCGTCCATTCGCCCTTGTTTTGCATCTCATAGAGGCTGAATTGCGCGGGAGCATATCCTTGCGTCGCCGCTTTGAGGAACCAGACGACGGCATCCTTAACATTCCTCTGCATTCCTCCTTTCCCCTTGAGATTGCGGATGCCCATATCGAACTGGGCGGACGGATCGTCCTGCGTCGCCAGACGTTTGAGTTCGGCGAGCGGCAGTTTCTTGTAATCGATATCGGCGGCGAAGGCGCTGAAAGGCAGGGTGCCGAAGGCAAACGCAAGCAGTGTCAGTGGCAGCAATAGCAGGCGTGGCATCGGTCTCTCCCTTGACCATTGGTAAAGGATGGGCATGCTACCGCTAATCTACTTATTGTCAATCAATATGCATTGACTGATAGGCGATGGTTTCGCTGATAGCTTCGGGGCATGCGTGCAACCCTCGAACGAGAAGCCTTCAGCCAGCGCCTGCGCGAGGCGTTGGGTCGCATCGGCGACGATGGTTCCAGTCCTACTCGCCTTGCCAAAGAATTCAATCGACGCTATCCCGGCCAGCCGATCACCTTGCATGCCGCGCGCAAGTGGTTGCTGGGCGAGGCGATGCCGGCGCAGGATAAGGTGCGCGTACTGGCGGAATGGCTGGCGGTGTCGGCCGAGTGGTTGCGCTTCGGCGAAGGCGGCAAGCCGGCGCTGGCGGTGCGCGAGCCGGTAGCGCCGATGGTCGATTTCGACCTAGCCCGCGAAGTAGCCACCCTATCGCAGGCGCACCAGGGCGTGGTTCGAGCTTTGGTGAAGGCGTTACGCAAGAGCGAGGTTGTGGAGCACTGAAAAGTCGGCGCCAGCAGTACGGCGGCAGGTTGTGAGCTAACACTCCCCACCTCACCAAATCGAACCGCCAGTTGCGTTCGGCAAGACGCGAGCGGGCGCAGGTCGATGTCTGATCCGCAAGCGCGGCGCATGCCTTGGCGCGTCGCAGCGAACGACACGACCAGTCATCATGGTAGACTTGAAAACATAAAAGACGGCGGGGGGCAACGCTTCCTGAGCGCCCGCCCCCCGAGGCGATGTGGTCGCGGCTTTACAGCTTTGTCACAACGCCTCCGATGACCGAAAAAGGAGAACAGCGCTTTGCAATTTACCGGCCTGCGCTTACACCCGACTTACAGGGCAGACTCCTGAATCATGCGCATCCTGCTTGCGGAAGACGACCTGATGATTGCCGATGGTCTGGTGCGTGCGTTACGCAAATCCAGCTATGCCGTTGATCATGTCAATAATGGCGTCGATGCGGACACGGCACTGGCGACGCAGCAATACGATCTGTTGATCCTCGATCTCGGCTTGCCCAAACTGCCGGGAATCGAGGTACTGAAGCGACTGCGGGCGCGCAAGAACGCTTTACCGGTGTTGATCCTGACCGCTCAGGACGGACTCGAAGATCGCGTGCGCGGCCTTGACGCAGGTGCCGACGACTACATGATTAAACCGTTTGCACTGCCGGAACTCGAAGCTCGCGTCCGGGCGCTGACGCGGCGGGGGACGGCCATGCCGAGCCGTATCGAATTCGGCTGCCTCAGCTACGATCAGGGTGAGCGCGTGGCGCGCTGCAACGAGCAGATTCTCGATCTATCCGCGCGCGAGCTAGCGCTCCTTGAGATTCTGTTGCTTCGCGTCGGGCGTCTCGTCAGCAAGGATCAACTGGTCGACCATCTCTGCGGCTGGGGCGAGGAAGTAAGCACTAACGCTATCGAAGTGTATATCCATCGCCTGAGGAAAAAACTCGAACCTAGCCAAGTCCGCATCAACACCATGCGCGGGCTCGGCTATAGCCTGGTAAAACCCGACCATACGGCGCATGAAGCAGCGCAATGAATCGCCAGCTTCTGCGGCCATAACCGACAACCAACGGGTCGAGCCGCACTCGCTATTCGGCGAGATTCTCGACTGGATGCTGGCGCCGCTGTTGTTTCTTTGGCCGATCTCGATCGTCGCCACCAATCACGTCGCCAACCAGATCGCCGATTTGCCTTACGACCATCAACTGAGGGCAAATGTGGTGGCGATCGTGCGGCTGGTGGAAGTTCATGGCACACGGATAAGCGTCAGCCTCCCTGGTGCGGCGCGCGACATGTTGAGCGCCGACGAGGACGATACGACGTATTTCCAAGTGATCGGAACGCACGGCGAACTGGTGATCGGCGACAGCGACATTCCGCATATCGATGCTCCCGGCGATGCGGCGGAGCAGCCGACGATCCATTTTCGCAACGTGCGTATCCATAACGAGGAAACGCGTGTCGCCTATCAATTTTTTCCGGCCACGCCAGGCCAGCCGCCGGTCCTGGTGCAGGTCGCCGAAACCCGCCATAAGCGCGAACAATTGGCCTCCCGCATCATCTCGGGCGTACTGCTGCCGCAATTCGCCATTATCCCGCTGGCGGTAATGCTGGTGTGGCTGGGACTGACGCGCGGTTTGGCACCGCTCAAGCGTTTGCAGTTACGTATCCGTCGGCGCCAGCCTGACGATCTTTCGCCAATCATGCTGCGCACGGTGCCGGAAGAGCTGCGGCCGGTAATTGCGGCCTTCAACGACATGATGGCCCGATTGGAAGACAACCTTGAAGCCCAGCACCGCTTCATAGCCGCCGCTGCCCATCAGTTGAAGACGCCGTTGACGGGACTCAAGACCCAGACCGAACTGGCGCTGCAAGAGTCGGATTGCTTGCAATTGCACGACTATTTGCAGCGTATCTCCAGCGGCGTCGACCGTGCTGCCCACCTGACCTATCAACTATTGCAACTCGCGCGCGCCGAAGCCAGCCACGAAAATGTCCGCACCATGGACCCCGTCGACCTCCAAGCCTTGGCGCACGAGGTCACAGCGCATTGCGTGCCACGGGCACTGGCGCGCAATATCGACCTCGGCTTCGAGGAATCGGGGAGTCCGATGATTATTTCCGGGGTCACTTTGCTGCTCCGCGAAATGATCGATAACCTGGTCGACAACGCCATCAAATACACCCCTGTCGGCGGTCGGGTCACCGTGCGTTTGCACGCGACATCCGCATGGAGTCTGGAGGTGGAAGACACGGGTATCGGCATCGTCAAGGAAGACCGTCCGCGTGTCTTCGAGCGCTTCTATCGCGCGCTGGGCACGGATGCGGAGGGTAGCGGCCTTGGCCTTGCCATCGTGCGCGAGATCGCCGAACTGCATCGCGCGAGCATCGAGGTGCTCGACAATCCCGACGGTCACGGCACGCTGATTCGTCTCGTCTTCGACAATTCCAGATACATACATTACCCGTCGCCCGCCGCTCGAATTGCTGCGCTGCATCAATAACTTATCGCGGCGTGTAAGTTTCGCGTCAGATTCGTGTTCGATCATCGCGTCGCCGCATTAGGAGTTGGAGCGCGGCAAGTTGGCCAGAAGCTGTAAGTCGCGCAGACGATTTCGGCCATGCAGACGCCCTCTCCGCTAGCTTGGGCGCGGGCAGATGAAGTCAAATAAACCGAGGAGGCAGATCCATGCAACTCACCGAGAAACACAAGCAATACTGGAATATCAACCTGAAGATGAGCGCCTTTCTGCTCGTCCTTTGGTTCGTAGCCACGTTTATCATGGGCTGGTTTGCCCGCGAACTCAACGACATCAACATCATCGGCCCGCTGGGCTTCTACATGTCGGCGCAAGGCTCGTTGATCATCTACGTTGCCATCATCTGGTACTACGCCCACTACATGAATAATCTGGACAAGGAATATGGCGTCCACGAAGGGGAGATCGACTAATGTCCGGACAAATATCCCAATCACAGTTCACCGCCAACCTGAAGCGCTATTACAGCTTCTATACCGGCGGTTTTATTGCCTTCGTCATTTTCATCGGCATCCTCGAGCAAATGGGTGTGCCGAACAAGATCCTCGGCTACATCTTCCTGTTTGCCACCATCGGCCTGTATGCCGGCATCGGCTTCATGTCGAAGACGGCGGACGTCGGCGAGTACTACGTTGCCGGACGCCGCGTACCTGCCCTGTTCAACGGCATGGCGACGGGCGCCGACTGGATGTCGGCCGCCAGCTTCATCGGTATGGCCGGCACCCTGTATCTGTCCGGCTACGACGGCCTCGCCTTCGTGTTGGGCTGGACCGGCGGCTACTGTCTGGTGGCCATCCTGCTGGCGCCCTACCTGCGCAAGTTCGGTCAGTTCACGATTCCGGACTTCCTCGGCGCGCGCTTCGGCGGTCACCTGCCGCGCTTCATCGGCGTGGTGGCGGCCATCGTCTGCTCCTTCACCTACGTGATTGCGCAGATCTACGGCGTCGGCATCATCACCGCACGATTCACCGGCCTTGAGTTTCAGGTCGGCGTCTTCGTCGGTCTGGCCGGCATTCTGGTTTGTTCATTCCTCGGTGGCATGAAGGCGGTGACCTGGACCCAGGTGGCCCAGTACATCATCCTGATCGTGGCTTACATGATTCCGGTGGTGTGGCTGGCAGTGAAGCATACCGGCATACCAATTCCGCAAATCGTTGCCTACACGCATTCGATGCCGAAGATTGCAGCGCTGGAAAAGGAATTCAACGACAAGACCACGCCCAAGGGCGCGGCCGAAGAGTCGGTGCGCGCCATTTTCCGCGAGCGTGCTGCTGCGGCCACGGCCAAGCTGGCCGGCCTGGAAAAAGACGGCGCCACTTTCCTGACTGCCGAGAAGCAGAAACTGGTGGATAAGGTAACGGCACTCAAGGCGGAAGCAAGCTCGGATGCGAAGGCGATCGAAGCTGCGGAAAAATCCGTCAAGGACTTCCCGGCCGACGCCGCCGCCGCCAAAAAGGCCTGGACGGCGGAGAAGGGCGTCGGCGCTCGCGCTGCGCCGGTCAAGGCGCATGCCGAGGCCTTTGCTGTGGGTGGCAAGACGCCGGAGGAGGTCGAGAAGAACCGTGGCATCGCGAAGAAGAACTTCCTCGCCCTGATCGCGTGTCTGATGATCGGCACCGCCGCCTTGCCGCATATCCTGATGCGCTACTACACCACGCCCTCGGTGCATGAGGCGCGCGTCTCGGTGTTCTGGGGGCTGTTCTTCATCTTCCTGCTCTACTTCACGGCGCCGGCGCTGGCCATCCTGGCCAAGTTCGAGGTGTATAGCAATCTGGTGGGAACCAGCTTCGCCTCGCTACCGGCCTGGGTCAGCAACTGGGCTACGGTGGACAAGACGCTGATGAACATTGCCGACATCAACAAGGACGGCATCGTGCAGTTGGCGGAAATCGTCATCGGCGGCGACTTGATCGTGCTGGCAACCCCGGAAATCGCCGGTCTGCCTTATGTGATCTCGGGCTTGGTAGCGGCTGGCGGTCTGGCTGCGGCACTATCTACCGCCGACGGCCTGCTGCTGACCATCGCCAACGCGATGTCGCACGACCTGTACTACAAGATGATCGACCCGAACGCTTCGACGGTGCGCCGTCTGGCGGTATCCAAGGGTCTGCTGCTCGTGGTGGCGTTGTGTGCCGCCTACGTCACCAGCCTGAAGCCGGGCAACATCCTGTTCCTCGTCGGCGCGGCCTTCTCGTTGGCAGCCTCGGGCTTCTTCCCGGCGCTGGTCTGCGGGGTGTTCTGGAAGCGGGCGAATTATCTCGGGGCTGTATTAGGGATGAGCTTGGGTCTGGGTATCTGCGGCTACTACATGTACCTGACCTATCCGTTCTTCGGTGTCAATGCACCGCTGTGGTGGGACATCAACCCGATCGCTGCCGGTACCTTCGGTATTCCCGCCGGCTTCCTGGGCATCATCATCGGCAGCCTGATTTCCCCGGCGCCGAACAAGGAGATTCAGGACATGGTAGACCATGTGCGCTACCCGAGCCTCGACGGCTCGGTATCAGCCGGTAGCGCAGCCCACTAATAGTGACTGGAGGAGGAGGGGATACGGGAGCATAACCGTCCCCATTCAGACCGGCCCTGGGCAACCACGGGCCGGTTTTTTTCTTGCCGTCTTGCCAGCGCCGACTTTGCGTGTCGGCCGGCAGATCGAGATTAGAAGGGAAGTTCCGGAATGAGCTTTAGCAGATCGCTGCGCTCGGCATCGTGCACCAGTTTCCTGGCGCGCTTGGGTTCGAACTTGACCAGGCGCTTGACGATGTTTGTGACATCATCGGGACGGTTGGCATGATGGTAGGCCATGCCCAGTTGGTAGAAACCCTCGCCGCTCATGGGTTGCAGTTCGACTACTTTTTCCAGCGCTGTAGCTGCCGCGCCATGCTGGCCTAAGCGCGCATGTGCCAGCCCCATGCCATACCAGGCCATGTCCTGCGTCGGCACCAGGCGCACCGCCTCGCCGAAGGCGGCAATCGCCTCTTGCGGTTTGCCCATGTGCTCGCGCACGTAGCCGAGGTTGAACCAGTTGGCGCCGTCGTCCGGCGTCAAGGCCAATGCTGATTCGAACCATTTTTCTGCGACCGCAAAATTCTGCTTCTTCGCGGCAATCGCCGCCAGATGGCGTGCCGATTGCACATCCTGTGGATTGAGGTGAAACGCCATGCTGTAAGCCTCGAAAGCGCTATCCTCGCGGCCAAAGAAGTGCAACAACCAGCCGCGGGCATAATGCCGCCAGTGTTCGTAATTCATGAGATTGACCTACTTGAGAATGGAAACGGAAACATACCATGAGCCATCCTGAACTGCTCATCCTCGGCGTGCTGCGCGCGTTGGCCGAGGTATCAATGCTATTTCTGCTCGGTCAGGGTTTGCTTGCCCTGCTGGCGGGAAGTCGTCGGCACGATAACACCATGTACAAGCTGTTCGTGATTGTGACTGCCCCGGTATTGAAGGCCATACGCAAAATCACGCCTCCTCAGGTCATCGACCGGCACCTGCCATTTGTCGCCTTTGCCGTGCTGTTCTGGCTCTGGATTGGATTGGCGTATTTGAAGAAGCTCTATTGCGACGCAAATCTGTTGCAGTGCTTTTGAAGCTGTTGCACCCATAAAAAAGGCCAGCCCGTTTAGGGGCTGGCCTTTTGAGTGAAGCGGGAGTGCTTAGTGGCCGGAAGCGCCGGAAGCGCCGACGCCGGTTTCTGAGCGGGTGAGCTGATCGCCGAAGAGGGCGCGCTCCTTCTGAGCCTGCTCGCTGTTGTCGAGGATGGACACCAACCAGATGACGAAGAAGGCGGCGGTCATCGAGAAGATAGCGGCGGAA
>Ga0209262_10000226_pt1 | contig 30550 bp, 32 predicted proteins | sample Lowcelwee11metaG_FD_187171 | JGI IMG/M metagenome (GOLD analysis project Ga0209262, IMG submission 187171) | Freshwater pond sediment microbial communities from the University of Edinburgh, under environmental carbon perturbations - Low... | ecosystem: Environmental > Aquatic > Freshwater >... | reverse complement strand
TGGGATATCCGGCGCCACTGCCGACAAGCGGCTTGACCTGCAACAGGTAAAACGAGGCCCTTCCCTCGTCATCCCTGGTGAGGTCAACGGCAAACTCTATCTCAACAGGTGCACCGAATGCATCACGCACCACCTGCAGCACGGTCTTCAGTGTCGAAGCAAGAGGTATATAATCATACTTGAGGATATCGGCAAAGTTTATAACCCTCGGGCCGGCCTCGTACAGACCCGGCGTCAGCGTCTCATTGTCAATGCTGAGCACAGAAGCTGAGTGTGCCAGCGTACCATCCTCTTCAGCCTTGTTTATGTTCAGCTTGACGAGCCCGGCCTTCTCACCCTGCAGCAGGTCAAACTCACTTCTTGCCATATTTATAGCATAGAAGTTGACCTGCGAATACTTTGAGAGATCATCAATAGAGACGATGTCAAGCGACGGGAATGAGGGGGAGAACCTGAAGGCTCTCTCTCCGTCAAGGACGTACTGACCCAGCCCCACGGCAATGACGGCAAAACCGTCCTGCGGGGTCATATGAGCTACGGGGTAGAAGTTGAATGACTGCGCCGTGCCGCTGAGATGGGGATAGAAGGTGTCACCAAACCTGTTACCGACTACTGTCTGTATGACAACAGCCATCTTCTCCTGCTCCACCTTGAAGTTTATTGCCTCAAAATAGGTGCGTGAGTTGTCAGAGTAGATTGACGAGAAAACGAGCTTCACGGCACCCAGCAGCTGTCTGAGCCTCACCTCCGGGTCGGGATGGTTGTTGGGCAGGAGATAAGTGCCGAAGATACCTGAGAAGGGCTGGCTGAGAGAGTCTTCGAAGAGACTGGATGACCTTACCGCCAGCGGCCCTGTGTTGAGCTTCATGAAGACCCTGAGTCTGCCCTCAAGGTCAGAGCTGAGGCTCCCGGCAAGAAACTGTCTCTGAAGTGACTTGAAGTCCTTCTCCTTCTTTATCAGCTCCCAGAGGTTGTTGCTCTCCATGAAGAGGTCAAACTCATCCGTCCCGATGATAGCTGTTATGGGTGTCCTGATATTGATGTCCGGCTGCAGGCGTCCGAGCTCGAAGCTGTAGATAAGGGTATTGATGAATGCCAGGCCACGGCCCTTCCCTCCTAGTGATCCTCCGGCCAGGCTTACGACATTTGACTCATCGATGACAGCAGCCTCATCAAAGTTGACCACCTTTCCCTTGTTGACCTCCCTCCTTCTCTTCCTTATTATCTCGAGAAGGAATTCCCTCAGTTCGGTGAGGCTTTTAAAGTCTGACAGTTTAACAGGGTTTATCCTCTTTGCGATCTTCACCTCACCGCGGGCCATCAGCCACATGGAGAAGTGGTTTTTCATTGCATGGTATACGAGTGAATCTTCAGGCACGGTCTGCAGGAAAGACTCGAACTCCTTCATTGATTTTGCAACTGCTATCTGTCTGCCGGTGGTGTCACGGTAGACAAAATTGCCAAACCCGAGATAATAATTTATAAATGACTTCAGATCCTGGAGAAGGCTCTCCGAGTTCTTGTTGATGAAGCTCACCCTGAGTTGTGTGGCGTATTTGATGTTATCCGGGTCTGATGACTGAAGGACGGTAGGCAGGTTAGGCAGTTCTGACCTGATATGTTCAATGAGGTCGAAGCCTGCCATGTTATTGAGTATCCCCTCACGCGGGAAGCGCATGTCGGAGATTACCCCCAGGAGGCTGTCTTTGTATCTCCTGAAAATGGAAACGGCCTCTTCATAGGTTGAGGCAAGCAGTATCTTCGGTCTCGCCCTCAGCTTCAGCACCTTATACAGCTCGTCCGAAGAGACGTCCTCGATGAGACTCCGGGTCTGTTCCAGGACCAGGGTGTATAGCATCGGCACATATGTCGAATAGTAGTCGGCAGCGTCCTCGATGATAAGCATCACTCCCGTGAGTCCCTTCTTTGTGTCGTTCTCAACATTGACCTTATCCTCAAGAAGTTTTACCATGGCAAAGAAGACCTTTGACTCGCCTGTCCAGACAAAAAAGTTGTCGAAGGGGACTCCAAGCTTCTTCTGGTTAAGCACAAACGGGATGTCACCGGGGTTGTTCAGCAGCAGGAAAGTAGGTATATAGGGGTATCTCTCCTTCAGGTTCCTGCACATATTCATCGGCCCCTCCTTGTCAACACCGACCATGATTATGATCATGTCATAATGTCTTGACCGGAGTCTGTCAAAGACCTCATCCTCTCCTGAGACGCCGGTGACCCTTGGAATGGATGTAAGGCTCATCTGGTAGTACTCACCCAGCATATGGTCAGAGAATCGTCCTTCACCCTCTATGGAGTAGGCGTCATAGAGGCTGGCGACAAGCAATATCTCCTTGACCATGAATGGCATCAGGTCATGGAAGACATCCCTCTCGGCGTTATGTCTGTCAAGGAATTTCTGAAGGAGCTTGCGGCTTGAGAGGTTGTCGCTATCCTCTTCAGAGGCAGACTCCATGGTTAAAGAAACGCCGGAATCCCTCGCTATGATGCTGTTGATAAACCCAGTGATCAGTTTAGAGAGATTGGCAATAAGGTCTCGTTCCTCCTTGAGGAAGGGTCCCTCAAATTCCTTCATAAACTCACGGGTATAGTAAATCCCTATTGATCCATCCCCTCCCAGGGTCGTAAAATCCTGAACCATCTCCCACTCAGTCTCGCTGAAGTCAGGGGTCTCATAATGCCTGTCAGCGTAAGTTATGCGTGCGACTGTATATTCGGGGTACTGCCATGCCGCCGGGAGGGTCAGGACGAGGTGCATGAGTGTCTCCTCGATGGTTTTGCCCTCTTTGAGTATCTGTGTTACGCGGTTTATACAGGCAAGCTCCTTCAGTCGCTCCTGCTGGTCACGCATGGCGCGGTTGAAGTGCGGGCTTGTCTCAGGCTTTTTACTCATCAGTTCTTCGGGTGAAGTGAATGGTCAAAATTAGTAAAAAAGAGGGCAAAAAAGACGGGCACAGTATATGGTGTGCCCGTAATAATATTCGGTCAAGCAGTGACTGATCACTCTACCTCCCAGGTTGAGCCGCTCATCAGCAGATCGTCAACTGATCTGATCTTCGAAGCTGACTGCACCTGTTTGTGCTGTTCAATCATCGCATCGTCATAAGTCTGTGATTTGACAGCCCTGATAACGCCAAGGGCAAAGGGGTACTCCGGATACTGCATTCCGGCGAGCATGTAGTGTATTCCCGGATTGGCTTCCTCTGCATCATGCACCAGAAGGTCTTTTTCAGTGATGCCGTTCTCCCCTATCTTAACAACCTTCAGCTTTATGCCGTCAAGGACTAATCCCCTGTCGTGCTCCTTGCCGAAGATCATCGGCTTACCGTGACGCATAACTATTGTCCTGTCATCCCTGAACTCCTTGTTTGTGATAGCCTCATGGACCCCGTCATTAAAAATGACACAGTTCTGTATCACCTCTACCACGGCAGTGCCCTTGAAGAGACCCGCCTCCCTGTAAACCTCGCCCGAGAGCTGCAGGTTATAATCAACAGTACGTGCAAAAAAGCGTCCGTGAGCGCCGATGGTCAGCTCGCCAACCTTGAACGGTTCTTCAATAGTACCGAAAGGTGATGTCTTTGTCACCAGCCCTCTCTGTGAGGTGGGCGAATACTGTCCCTTGGTGAGACCGTATATCTCATTGTTAAACAGGAGTATCTTAATGTCTATGTTGCGTCTTACGGCATGGATGAAATGGTTCCCTCCTATTGCCAGGGCATCGCCGTCGCCTGTCATCTCCCATACCATCAGGTCCGGATTGGCAATCTTGACGCCTGTTGCTATTGCCGCTGCGCGGCCGTGAATACCGTGAAAGCCGTAGGTATTCATGTAGTATGGCAGCCTCGATGAGCACCCGATGCCTGAAACGAAGACATATTTTTCTTTGGGAACACCCATGTCAGCAAGCGTTTTCTGCAGTGAGGCAAGTATGCCATGGTCTCCGCAACCGGGGCACCATCTTACTTCCTGGTCACTCTTGAAATCTTTTGCGGTATACTGTAACGTATTCGTATCAGCCATCTTATTTACCCTCCAGTAATGTTATTAAATGATCTTTTATCTCCCTGACCGTGAACGGCAGCCCCTGAATCTTATTATACTGGGAGAATGTGAACTTCTGGTATTTCATCCTCAGATAATTGGCAAACTGTCCGTTATTCAGTTCGCATACAACCAGTTTCTTATAACCTGAGAAAACCTCTTCACAGTTTTTCGGCAGGGGTCTTATATAGTTGAAATGGGTTGCGGCGACGGTGTAGCCCTCTTCAATCAGTTCAGTAACGGCTGTCAGTATGTGTCCGTATGAGCTTCCCCATCCGATAACAAGCAGATCAGCCTTCTTATCGCCTGTGATCTTAAGGTCAGGCACTTCGCTCTGGATGCGTTCCACCTTTTCCTCTCTCATCCTGACCATGTATTCATGGTTCTCAGGAGTATATGATACGCTTCCTTTCTTTGTTTTCTCGAGTCCCCCAACACGATGCTCAAGGCCGGGTGTTCCGGGGATTGCCCATTTACGGGCAAGGGTCTCCGGATCCCTTTCGTACGCCAGGAATTCTTTATCATCGCTGACAGCAAAAGGGACCTTCACGGCAGGCAGATCTTTCATGGAAGGTATCTTCCAGGGTTCAGAACCGTTTGCCAGGTAGCTGTCTGTCAGCAGCAGTACGGGTGTCATGTGCTCAACAGCTATTTTTGCCGACTCGAAGGCAAAGTGGAAGCAGTCGGATGGGGTACCGGCGGCTATCACAACAACAGGGCTCTCCCCGTTACGTCCGTAGAGTGCCTGCCACAGGTCTGCCTGTTCGGTCTTTGTCGGCAGTCCGGTTGACGGGCCGCCTCTCTGGACATCAACGACCACCAGTGGCAGTTCGGTCATGACAGCCAGGTTGAGGGCTTCAGACTTCAGTGCCAGGCCAGGGCCGGAGGTTGTCGTCACAGCCAGGTTACCGGCATAGCTGGCGCCGATTGCCGTGCATATCCCTGCGATCTCATCTTCACACTGAAGGCTTTTTACGCCGAGGTCCTTGCGCAAGGCCAGTTCTTCAAGGATGCCTGTTGCCGGAGTGATGGGGTATGACCCGATGAAGAGCTTTAGTCCGGCTTTCTCTGCAGCGGCAAGAAAGCCCCATGCGGTAGCCTGGTTGCCGTTAATATTCCTGTATACACCACTGGCTATCGGAGCAGGCAACACCCGGTATGAAGGAGTAAGAGCTTCAATGGTTTCGGCATAGTAGTATCCGGCCCTCAGGACCATACTGTTGGCCTCAGCAACGACGGGTTTCTTTCCGAACTTGTCATCGATGAACTTCTCGGTGTAGTCAAGCTGACTGTCAAACAGCCAGTAGACCATTCCCAGGGCGAACATATTCTTCGTACGAAGGACAGTCTTGGGATCAATCTCAAGATCCTTCAGCGTCTCTTTTACCAGTGTGGTAATAGGAGCGCCGATAAGGTTAAGGGTCTCTATCTTGTCTTCAGCAAACGGGTCTTCCTTATACCCGGCACGCTGTATGTTCTTCTCAGTAAAGCTGTCAGTGTCATAAATGATAGTAGCACCCGGCTTCAGCCATCCTGCGTTGGCGCGTATAGCGGCAGGGTTCATGGCTACAAGGATATCAGGATAATCGCCCGGAGTGTTGATCTGTTTGTGCCCGATGTGCACCTGAAAGCCTGATACGCCTCCCACAGTGCCCTGCGGAGCCCTGATCTCAGCAGGATAGTCGGGGAATGTTGAGAGATCATGACCGAACAGTGCCGAGGTATTCGAGAACAGGGTGCCCGTTAGCTGCATCCCGTCACCCGAGTCTCCGGAGAACCTGATCACTACTGCATCTCTTTCTATGACCTTTGATCTTTTTCCCATGATAAATTATGAGGTTATTATTTTCATTATAAACGACATAAAAGTAACCAATTTCACGAAGCTAAGTTCATTATAACACTTCTATATGATTATGATTTTGATCATGTTTGGAGCAATACCATAACTTATTTATATGCAATAAGATATCTGATCTGTAAAGGGATGTGGCGATGGCTGTGTCACAGAAGGTTCAGCGCCAGATATCAGCTTTCTGAAGATTGATATTGCCCTCGAAGAACATACGGGCTATCTTCCCGAAATACTCGGTATAGTCCGAGACAAAGAAGAGGTCTTCTCCTGCTCTTCCGGTATTGAGAAGATCATTTTGTTCAAGCATCACCCGCAGGCGCTGTGCCACTATGCGTGCCGAATCGATGACCTCAACGTTGAAATTGAAGAATTTGCTGATCTGGTTGCGTATGATTGGATAATGGGTGCATCCGAGAATAAGTGCATCAATATCATTAAGGCCGCTGTCAGAGAGGTAAGTTCTTATTATGGCATTGCTGATGTCATCAAAGATGAATCCCTCTTCTATCATTGGCACCAGCAGAGGGGTGGCAAGAGAGTAGACAGATGCTGAAGCCGAAGCATCATGTATCTTCTTTTCATATGTACCCGAGCTGATGGTTCTCTTTGTTCCTATGACACCCAGCTTCCTGTAATTATGGCTTGTGACATACTCGACCACCGGGTTGATTACATCCATTATCAGGATCTTGTTGCCAAACTCCCCGAGAAGGGTTTCATAGGCTGAGGCGGAAGCTGAATTACATGCAATGAGCACCATTTTGGAGTCATAGCCGATCAGGAAATCAGTTATACGGCGGGAATAATTTCTTATTGCCTCTTCAGACTTGTCTCCATAGGGGAGGTGAGCCGTGTCGCCAAAATAAATCAGACTCTCGCCGGGGAGGGCCTGTCTGATGGCATGTGCCACCGTAAGTCCGCCTACTCCTGAATCAAAGACCCCTATCGGGCGTTCTCCTGCTTTCATTTTACTTTTAAAAGAAAGGCTGTCCACCGTGTGGCGGACAGCCCTGACTGATTAAATTGAATATTATTTAAGCCCCAGCTTGGTCTTCACCAGCGGGCCGAGATCTGTGCTTTTCGTCGGGTCAAAATAGACTAGGGTACGGACGTCATAAACATATATGAAACCGCCTTCCTTGGCAACATCGCCGATAGCCTTGCCTGCCTTTTCGATGATAGGATTCAGCAGCTCAGCCTGTTTCTCCTGCAGCTGTACCTGTGCCTGCTGCTGGAAATTGCCAATCCTCGTCTGCATGTCTGCCAGTTCCTGCTCCTTGTTGGCTTTGACAAGGTCACTCAGGTTCTTGCTATCCTTTACGTACTGATCAAGCTTGTTGTTGTACTCAACCTGCATCAGTTCCAGGGCATTGGTAAGTTCCTGGCCGAATGCATTGTATGCCTTCATGGCACTGTCATACTCAGGCATTACCATAATTATGTCATCCCTGTTTATATGAGCTGTCTTAAATGTCTGTCCAAAAACATCCTGTGCAGTAAATAGCAGTGCTGCAACCAGAACCATTCCAAAAAGTTTCTTCATTGTATTCATTTTTCAGTTTAATCGTGCAAATGTAATTATTTAATTTTTATATCCCAGCTTCTTCAGGACCTGGTCTGAGAGGTCATATCTTGGGTTTGCAAAGAGTATGTTTGTCCCTGACGAGGTGTCGAAGATGACTGCATAACTTCCTTCAACAGAGATCTCTTTGATGGCCTTGAGTATCTCATCCTGTATGGGCTTTACAAGCTCTTCACGTTTCTTGTAGAGCTCTCCTTCCATACCGAAATACTTGTTCTGAAGCTCTTTCACCTCTTTCTCTTTGGCGATGATAGCCTCTTCTCTTTTTCTCTTCTGGTCCTGGGCCAGGAGCACAACCTCTGCCTGGTAATCCTTGTACATCTGTTCAACAGCGGCATAACCATCGGCCACCTCTTTCTCCCAGTCCTGTGAGAGCTTGTCAAGCTGCTGCTGCGCAGCCGTGAAGGCAGGGATGTTATTCCGGATGTATTCACTGTCTACGAATGCGAACTTCTGTGCGGCACCGCTGAGGGTAGCTGCCAGAACCAGAACTGTTAAAACAATAATCTTCTTCATAGCTTTTCTTTTAAATTTTTAACTTTTTCAGAATTGCTGACCTAAAACAAAATGGAACTGGCTTCCCGATGCATCAGGCATACCCTTTACAGGGTCAAAACCGTATGCCCAGTCTATGCCAAGAAGTCCAAACATAGGCAGGTTGGCCCTCAGTCCGATACCGGCAGCACGGTTCATCCTGAACGGGTTAAATTCTCTCAGTGTCTCCCAGGCCTTTGCAGCCTCGATAAAACCGAGAACGTATATCGTTGCCTGAGGATTAAGTGATATAGGATATCTGAGTTCCACTGTCAGTTTTGAATAAGCGTTACCGACATCAATCCTTCCCACTTCCTCTTCAAACTTATAAGGTGTAAGTGAACCGTTCTCATATCCTCTTGCTCCTACAATATCCCTGCCATAAAGGCTGAAGCCGGTCATTCCGTCGCCTCCGACATAGAAATTCTCGAATGGTGAGGCACCGATATCGGGATTATAGAAGCCTATGTATCCGAACGCCGCTCTTGTGTTCAGTATGAGCTTGTCATTTGTCGATAGAGGGAAATAGTAGTCAGCCTTGAACACGGTCTTGTAAAATTCTATCCACTTGTATTTCTCCTGGTCAGTAACGTCGGAATAATCTTTTCCGTTGAGGAGTGAATAGGGAGGTGTAACCTGCAGTGACAGGGAGAATGTAGATCCGCTGCGGGGGTAAATGCTGTTCGGCCCGGCCGAGAACCTCGTCAGTCTTCCGGTAAGTGAGAAGATGTTTGAAACACCGTCATCAAACAGGAACCGGAACTGCTGCTGGTAGTTGTTCATGTCATACCGCTGGTAACTGGCCTCATAGTAGACCGAGAAATAGTCATCGGGCCACTCGAGTCTCTTGCCAAATCCGGCTGAGACACCGTCGATTATCATATACTGTGCGGTGGGACTGTCTTTGCGCTGGCCGTTGCTGTTGACCGACCTGTAGTATGACAGTGAGAGTGTGTTAGGCTTACTGCCACCCAGCCAGGGCTCGACGAACGATATGTTGTATGACTGGTACATCTTTCCGTTCGACTGTATCCTGAAGCTCAGTGACTGTCCGTCACCGGAAGGATAGGGTCTCCACTCGCTCCACTTGAAGAAGTTGCGCATCGCGAAGTTGTTGAACCTTACTCCAACAGTCCCGACGAGCATGCCTGCTCCCCATCCTCCTGAGATCTCAAACTGGTCGTTAGCTTTCTCCTCGAGTGCATAGAGGAGGTCAACAGTACCGTTGATCTGGTCCGGTATTGGCTGGGGGTTTATCTTCTCCGGGTCGAAGTGGCCAAGCACAGCTACCTGCCTTACAGAGCGTATGATCTTGTCCTTGCTGAAAAGGTCGCCCGGGAGGGTATAAAGCTCACGTCTGGGCACATGTTCGTTGGTACGTGTGTTGCCGCTGATGAATACATTGTTAAGGTTGGCAGGATCACCTTCAAATATCTGTATCTCAAGGTCTATCGAGTCTCCCTCAACCCGCTTTTCCACGGGGTTAAGTCTTGAAAAGAGATAACCGTAATCAAGATAGAGTGAGTTGACGGCATCAGGGTCTTCCATCAGCCTCTTGCTGATCATCGTCTGGTTGTAAACCTCACCTTTCGGGAAGTTGAAGACACGGTTGAGATAATCCTTGGTGTAGATGCTGTTACCCACCCAGTCAACATTGCGGAGATAATACTGGTCACCTTCATAAACCCTGACATGAAGCACCATTTTGCCCTGGTCATCTGGCTTGATGAAAGTGGAGTCCCTTAATATCCTGAAATCGCGGAAGCCGTTCTCATTGTAGAACGCAATAAGGCTCTCGCGGTCCTCCTTGAATTTTTCCTGAATATATTTTGATCCCTTGAAGATGTTAATATCACGCTGCTTGGTGTTCTTCAGCACCCTGCGCAGTCTTTTATCGTCAAAGTATTCATTCCCCTCGAAATCAATAGATTCGATCTTCACCTTGGCATTCTTGTCGACAATAACATTGAGAATAACGTTATTGGGCATGTCGGGATCATCCTTGGGGATGATTTTTACATCAGTATTAAGGAATCCCTTCTCGATGAAATGGTCTTTGATGGTTTTTTCAGCTCGTCTCAGCTGGTGGGCCGTCACCTGCGTCCCGGGGGGAAAGGTAATTTTTTCAAGCAGATCGGTCTCTTCAGCCTTTTTAATTCCTTCAAAATTCAGGGTTGACAGCCTCGGTCTCTCCTGCAGGAAAATATCGAGCCAGACATTGTCATCCTCCTTCCTCACGATTCTTATGCTGACATCGGCAAAGAGTCCCTGGCTCCACAGCTTCTTGACAGCAGATGTTATTACCTCTCCGGGAATCTCAACCTTCTGTCCGATCCTGAGTCCTGATATTCCTATCAGGGCATTTGAGTCAAGGAATTTTACACCGGAGACAGTTATCCCGGCTATGGTATACTCTTCAGGGTAGAGGTAGTTAGCATATTTTTCTTCAGTCTGGGCAGCGGCAGATACTCCTACCAGTAATAAAACCACAAGGGGGAGTATCTGCCTGAATCTCTCTTTCATCATCTCAATTGTTTTCCGCAATCTGCTCACTGGTCTTGCCATATCGCCTTTCCCTCTTCTGGAAGTTGGCCACCGCCTTATAAAAATCTTCCTTGCCAAAATCGGGCCAAAGTCTTTCAGTAAAATACAGTTCTGTATATGCCAGTTGCCATAGGAGGAAATTGCTGATGCGCTTCTCTCCGCTGGTACGTATCATCAGTTCAGGGTCAGGGATTCCTGCAGTCTCAAGGTTTGCATTCACCGTCTCCTCGGTAATCTGATCTGCTCTCAGATGTCCTTTATGCACTGCCGAGGCTATCCGTCTGCAGGCAGTGGTTATTTCCCATCTTGAGGAGTAGCTGAGGGCAACGACAAGCTTCATTCTTGTTCCCCCTGCAGTAACTTCGATGGTCTCGAGCAGTTTCGTTCTGACATTATCTGACAGGCGGTTTATATCGCCTATCACTTTTGTTGATATCTTGTTATTCAGCAGCGTCTGAGTCTCGTTATTAAGCGAGTCTACCATCAGGTCCATCAGGGCAGAGATCTCGTCATCAGGCCGGTTCCAGTTTTCTGTCGAGAAAGCGTAAAGTGTCAGGTATTCAATACCCAGTTCGGCAGCGGCTTCGATAACCTTACGCACGGCCCTGGCCCCCTGGTGATGCCCGAAGACACGCTCCTGCCCCCTGCGGCGAGCCCAGCGGCCGTTGCCGTCCATGATGACAGCCACATGCCTTGGCAGCCTGTTCGTATCTATCTGATTTCTGAAGGTCAACTCTATCTCTTTCTTTTTTTATCCTCTGCAAAATCTGCAAATGCAGGACAGCCCACAAGTTTGTTGTACAATTTCCACGTGACCGAGACCCCCATGAAAGTGTACCAGTCATTGTTATGCATCCATGTCTGATCGTCGGGATCAACCATGTCTGTCAGGCCGTCAAAGTTATCATAAAAAGTCTTACGAAAACCATATTCGAATTCAAGACCAAGATGGTTTGCTACATTTATCTTGAATCCGGCAGAGAATGGTATGGAAGGGAAGATATGGAAGTCATCAGTACTGGCCACAGAGAGTGCTGCACCGGCAGCGATGTACGGCGTATAATCGATAATTCTGCTTCGCATGGTGGAATACGGGAAGAAGTTGTATTCATATGTTACGCCGAACTCACCTACTATACCTGAGAAGGAGGTGCTCGCAGCAGGCTCCCTCAGGTTGTCAAAGTCGGCCCCGTCAGCTTTGATGTTGCCTCCGAGTATATTTGCCCTGACAGCCTGCCTGGGATTGAAGTTATACCTGTAGAATAACTGGAAAGCGGGTCCGGGGTTATAGAAGAGGTTTGATTCGTTGATATCGCCGATATAGGTAGTCATACCTGCAGAAAATCCGTAGTCAGCGTTTCGCTGAGCGAAGGCAGGCGCAGCCGTACAGGTTAATATTATAAGTATTATAAACTTTCTCATGCAATAGGTCATTTGAACATCACCGGAAAGCGGGCCATCCGTTCCGCGCCGTTCTGATCCTGTAATTAAAGGTCACACTAAAAGTATGGTAGATATCATTTCTTGTAGACCACTCTGAAGTGTATCCGTCAAGATAATCGGTGAATGCATACCGGCTGTTAAACTCGATGCCCATAAGTATGTTAGGGTCAATGGCCAGCTTTGCTCCCAGTCCGAAAGGTATCACGGCAGTGAAACCGTCTGTCTGCATGTTGCGCTCCTCAAGGGCTTCATTGGGGTTCACCTTGTATGCCGCGCCTCCGACACCTGCCAGTGCATAGACGTCAATGCTCCTGAAGAAATCCTTCACCCTGCTTCTTGAGACAGCCCTCCTTACCTGGAAGAGGAAGCTGTTTCTTTCGCGGTTCCTTATGAAATAATATTCGCCTATGAGAGCAGGCTCGAAGAGGGAAGTAGTTGCCTCATAGCCCCTGTCCTCGTTATCACCTCTCTCATCGGTGGCATGGAGCATTACGTATGACAGAGAGAGCCTGGCAGCCACCTCATCGAGGATGAAGTACCTGAATGAACCGCTCACATTGAACCTTGTCTGCTTAAAGGTTATGTCTTTCAGCCCCCACGCATTCTCGCCATTAGAAAATCCACCCACATCACCGTAGAACTGTGACGTCCCGAGAGATGCCACGGCCTCATACCTCTTCATCTTCCATAGCTGGGCTGAAGACCAGGGGGCACAAAGAAGTACCACCACACTTATGATTAATAGCCGCTTCATTACCGGTCGTCTCAAAGTTCAGGCTACAAATATAGATAATGTAATATATTTTAAAACTTAAATATTCCTTAATTATTGTCAGTTACGGAGATCTGCGCCCCACATCAGTTTGTTTCTGAGGGTGCTGAAAAAATCGTTTCCTTCCGGAGTTACAGTTTTGAGCTTCATGGGTGCCGGCCTCACCTCTATCTTCACTCCCAGCGGCAGGTGCATTGCCCTGGAGTCACATGTTATCATGCATTCGGTGCTTCTGCCTCCGGCCTCCATGACAATTGTGCTGCTGCCGGTTATGATGATAGGCCTGACGGTGAGGTTATGCGGAGACATAGGAGCGATTATAAAGCTCTCATCTGATGGTGAAAGGATAGGGCCGCCAACGCTAAGGTTATATGCTGTTGAGCCAGTGGAGGTGGAGATGATCAGACCGTCAGCACGGTAGGTATTAAGGAAATTGCCGTTGACAGAAACGGTTATTGTTATCATCCTCTGATCACTCTTCTGGATAGTGACCTCATTAAGGGCCAGTGAAGTTCGCTCACCGAAGAGCCCCTCGGGTGATACTATCTCGAGCATTGACCTGCTTATCACTTCATATGATCCGGAACAGAGCATCTCCATGGCCTTTCCGATATTGTCGTCAGGTATGTTCGCAAGGAATCCCAGCCTTCCGGTATTTATCCCTGCCACCGGAATGTTGAGTTCACGCACTCTCATTGCCGTCTCAAGAAAAGTACCGTCACCGCCGACGCTGATAACAAGATACATGTCATCCGGTAGATCATCCGCCGATTCAAAGAGACGCACCCTGCTGTCGGTCACGAAACTGTCAGCACCATTTCCCATGACGTTAAGGTAGATCTCAGCCCCGCGCCCATGCAGGGCGTCAACCAGACGGTGCAGGCCGGCAACAGTCTTTTCCGTCAACCCTTTGCTGAAGAGTGCAATTTTTCTGCTCATTATGTTCCCCTGTCAGATATTAAGATACTTCATTAGAAGATTGTACCTGTCAGTATAAAAGCGGTCAAGCTCATCATTCTCAGTCACCCAGGTGGTGACTTCATATGAATACCTTTCAAAAGTCCTTATTATTGAAGCAAGGTCAGTGGTATTTACCTTCAGTGTGATCTCCAGGCTTGTTGATTCAGGTTTCGATGTGATGTGCATGCTTAGTATCCTGGCATCATTGCTTTCAACTATCTGTGAGATACGGCTCATGGAGTAATCCTGAGAGAGAACATGCAGCACTATCATGCCTCCGGGCTGATCAATGGATGAGAAGGCGGCAATACTGCTGATGATCTCATTATAGGTTATGACACCCCTGTAGTGATTGTCCTCGTCAAGTACAGGAACAACCGTTAGCTTATGCCTTGCAGCCAGTGAAATCACGTCATAGATATGACGGTTGACAGTGACAAAGGGTCTTGGCAGTGACAACTCATGGTTCCCGATTGGTTCCTCAGGCTGGTTAAGGTCATATATGTCACCGTCAGAGATCAGCCCGAGATAATCACTCTCATTGACAATGGGGAGATGCGACACACGGAAAATCTCCATCCAGTTCAGGGCAATCTGCCCTGTGTCAGATGTCTTAAGTGACGGCACCACATCGGATATCATGTCTCGGGCAAGCATCCACTCTCTCATTTATTGACTAAAAGTACAAAAAAACTGGAGATCGTTATAACTTTGCAATTATTATCAGCAGACGCCTTTATGACGAGATTAAGTGTGAACATCAACAAGATTGCAACCATCAGGAATGCCCGCGGCGGCAATGTGCCTGACGTCAGGCTTGCCGCAATAAAATGCCAGAGTTTTGGCGCTGAGGGCATTACGGTTCATCCGAGGCCTGATGAACGACATATAAGGTACAGCGATGTTTATGACATAAAGGATATTGTTGTCACCGAATTCAATATAGAGGGCAATCCGGAAAAGGGGTTCATCAATCTTGTCTGTGACATCCTCCCTGACCAGGTTACCCTGGTGCCTGACTCTCACGATACCATTACGTCAAATGCAGGATGGGATACAAAAACCAATCTCTCTTTCCTGACTGATGTTATTGCAGGCTTCAGGGAAAAGGGAATACGCACCTCCATCTTTACCGGGACCGACACAGAGATGATCGAATATGCGGCCCGGACCGGCACAGACCGTATTGAATTATATACCGAGCCGTACGCTGCAATGTACAGCAGTGACAGGGATGCAGCGGTGGAGCCTTTTTTGCGTGCTGCAGAAGCGGCACGTCAGCTGGGGCTGGGTGTAAATGCGGGACATGACCTTGACCTTCAGAATCTTGCGTGGCTGCACCATAATATTCCGTGGCTCCTCGAGGTGTCAATCGGACACGCCCTCATCTCCGATGCTCTTTATTACGGTCTTGAAAACACCATCCAGATGTACCTGAGGGAGCTGAGGCGAAACTAACCAGGGCTATTTAAGGTGTTTTTCTATAATTGTCTTCAGAACCTCTATCCCCACCGTATTCTCCGCTCCTCCCGGGATGATGATATCGGCATATCTCTTCGAAGGCTCGATGAACTGCAGGTGTGACGGCTTGACGGTCTCATTGTAACGGGCAAGAACCTGCAGAACTGAGCGGCCGCGCTCAACGATGTCACGCTGTATGACTCGCCCCAGCCTGTCATCAGCGTCAGCATCGACAAAGACTTTTATGTCAAGCATCGAGCGGAGCCCGGGATCTACAAGGACAAGTATCCCTTCCACGACTACCACTTCGGCCGGCTGCACAGGTATCGTCTCCTTTGACCTGAGACAGGTAAGGTATGAATATACCGGCATCTCGATGGGCCGGCCCGCTCTCATCTCAGCCAGGTGAGACATCAGGAGAGTGAACTCCACCGCGTCAGGATGATCAAAGTTTATCTTCTGCCTTTCCTCAATGGTGATATGGCTGTTATCCTTGTAATAGCTGTCCTGCGGCAATATAACGACCTCTCCCGGAGGGAGCATCTCAATAAGCCTGCGTACAACGGTCGTCTTTCCGGAGCCTGTCCCTCCGGCAATCCCGACAATAAGCATAAAATGATTATTTTTGTATCAAAAGTAGCAAAATATCTGCATGATAAAACATATCGTGATCTTTAAACTCACGCCACCGTATACCCCTGAAGAGAAAGAGATATCCCTGAACAGGCTGAATGAGATATTCAGCCCGCTGGGGAGAAAGCTTGATTTCATAATTGAGTACAAGACAGCGATCAACATCCTTGAAGCGGAACATGCCGGTGATTTCGTTATCGACTCAACATTCAGCTCGAAGGAAGACCTGAACCGGTACATTGCCAGTGAAGAGCACCGTCAGGCCGTGGCAGAAGCCTCGGGGATAAGAAAAACGAAGATTGCAGCAGATTATATTGACTGAAAATGAATTCACTTTACCCTATTAAGTTCAGACCCGTGCTCAAGGAGACCCTGTGGGGTGGCAATGCCCTGCATGAGCGGTTTGGCAAGGAGAGCAGGCCTGGTGCGGCCGTTGGAGAGAGCTGGGAGATAAACGGCATGTCAGGTGAAAGTTCTGTAGTGGCCAATGGATTCCTGAAGGGTAACAGCCTCGAGGAGATAATCGAAATATATATGGGCGACCTCGTCGGCGACACAGTCTACGACAGATTCGGGACAGAGTTTCCCCTGCTTATTAAATTCATTGATGCCCGGGCTACCCTTTCGATTCAGGTTCACCCTGACGACAAACTGGCGACAGAACGTCATCACGCCTGGGGAAAGACAGAGATGTGGTATATTATTGATAGCGAACCTGATGCTATAATATATACCGGGTTCAGGAGGAAGATCACGAAGGAGGAATATCTTCATTTTCTCGAGAGCAGGCAGCTTGCGGGCATCATTAATGCCACACCTGCAAGGCCGGGAGATTCCTTCTTCATTCCGGCGGGTATGGTACACGCCATCGGGGCAGGTGTTCTCCTTACCGAGATACAGCAGACATCTGATGTCACATACCGGATCTATGACTGGGATCGTGTCGATGCTTCGGGCAAGCCCAGGGAGATGCATACCGTGCTGGCGCTTGATGCAATAAATTTCGACTTTGATCATACCGGGCTGCTGAGAGTGGATCCGGTACCGAACAAGGCTGTGGAGCTTGCATCGTGCCGTTACTTCCATACCAGCCTGATGCAGGTCGACAGGCCGGTGATAAAAGATTACAGCCTGACAGACTCATTTATCATTTATATATGCACCGGCAGCATGGTTGTGATTGATTGTCTTGACCACCGTGAGGAGCTGAGAGCAGGTGAGACGATCCTGATCCCGGCATCTGCTGACACTGTTGCGATAATACCGCAGGGTAAGGCAACCCTTCTTGAAGTATACATACCAAAAAATGAAAGCTGATATGAAACAACTGATAACCATTCTGATGACATTAACCCTCCTGGCGGCCGTCTCATGCGGCGGGGGCACAGGTGACGGCAAAGGCCGCAGAGCAGGGTCGAGACATGAGCCTGACACCGGATACACAGGTACCAAGAGCTATTTCAAGGACGATGTAAAGGTCAGGGAGGTGACATTCAAGAACGGGATAAGGTCAGGACTGTCACGAACTTTTTATGCCGGCGGTGTAACAGAGCAGGAGATTTTGTACAGTGAAGGGAAGAAAAACGGCGAAGCAAAATGGTTCTACCCTGACGGAAAGCTCTTCAGGGTCACCCCTTATCTCAATGATACTATAAACGGCGCACAGATACAGTACTACAAAAGCGGGCGCATAAAGGCCAGGCTTGAGTATGTTGACGGCAAACGGCGCCCGGGGCTGGAAGAATACACAATGAGCGGCAGCAGGATAACCGACTACCCCGGTGTGACCTACAGAGCGGCAGATGAATACCGGGAGAGGGGCGTGTACAAGCTCTTCATTGAGATGACCGACAAATCGGAAAATGTAAAATACTACAGGGGTGACTTTACAGAAGGACTGGTTGACCTGTCTGTCTGCAATCCCCTCCTTCAGACAGCTGCAACAGGTTATCTTGACCTGAAAAAAACCGAGGGTCACAGTGCTGACTCAGTTGTAGTGGTAGCTGGTTACCTGACAAATCACGGCAACAGACTGTATTACCGTCTTGCCATCCCCCTTCCATACAAAGACCTTAACTGATACAGCCATGGCAGAGACACTTGTACCCGGCATCACGCTGACAATAACAAAAACGGTAGGGCATAATGAGACCGCAGCTGCATATGGTTCAGGACTTCATGATGTTCTGTCCACCCCTGCCATGATAGCATTCATGGAACAGACGGCCATGAAAGCTGTGGAAGCGTTTCTCGACCTGAGTGAAGGCACCGTTGGAACTGAGGTAAGGGTGAAGCATCTGAGAGCGACACCTGTCGGAAGGATGGTAACATTCAGGGCCACCCTGGCAGAGGTGAACGGAAGGAGACTCCTCTTCACCGTTGAAGCAGATGATGAAAAGGGAAGGATAGGTGAGGGAACGCATGAAAGATTCATCATCGATAATGAAAGGTTCATGACAAAACTGCGTGAAGGATGATAATAAGGTCAGCTTCTTTTGTCACCAGCAGCGCAAAGATAAGCCAGTGCCCCCCTCCTTCCATACCCGAGTATGCTTTCATCGGAAGATCAAATGTCGGGAAGTCGTCACTGTTGAATATGCTGGTTAACAGGAAAGGACTGGCAAAGATTTCCGGCAGCCCCGGTAAAACGCAGACCATTAACCACTTCCTTATAAATGAGAACTGGTACCTTGTTGATCTTCCGGGGTACGGATATGCCCGTGTCTCGCATAAAATGAGGGAGCAATGGAACAGGTTGTTTACATCATACATCACCGTACGTGAAAACCTGATATCACTCTTTGTGCTTATTGATGCCCGTCATGAACCCATGCCTGTTGACCTTGCCTTCATGGAAAAGCTTGCTCTCGGAAATGTACCATTTGCAAGGGTCTTCACCAAGGCAGACAAGATCTCTGCACTGGAGCGTGACAGAAACATAGACCTGCATAACCGTACCATGCTTCAGCGCTGGGAGACGCTTCCTCCCACGTTTGTTACTTCAGCCATAAAAGGGTCAGGCAGGGATGAGATACTGAATTATATAAGTGAGACCATGATATTTTTCACCGGGGAAAATGATTTAACCATATAATGTTATTTTTGCATCAAGCTTATTTCAAACCCTCCTAACATCCGAAAAATGATCAGCAGAGCTCCCTACAAGATCTTTTCATGCACCTCTTCATTAAGCATAGCCGAAAAAATTGTCAGACATCTTGATATTGAGCTTGGCCGGAGCTCACTGACCAACTTCAGTGACGGCGAGTTCCAGCCATGCTTTGACGAGTCTGTCAGAGGATGCCATGTCTTCATTGTTCAGTCAACCAACCCTCCGGCAGAGAACCTGATGGAGCTGCTGCTCATGATAGACGCGGCCAAGAGAGCCTCGGCCTACAAGGTAAATGCTGTCATACCCTATTACGGATTTGCCCGCCAGGATCGCAAAGACAGACCCAGGGTCTCCCTCGGTGCGAAACTCACAGCTGACATGTTAACCAAAGCCGGCGTTGACCGTATCATTACAATGGATCTCCATGCTGATCAGATACAGGGATTCTTTGACGTCCCTGTTGACCACCTCTTCGGGTCGGCATTGTTCGCTCCATACATCAAGAACCTCAATCTCCCTAACCTGACCGTGTCGGCTCCTGACATGGGGGGCTCAAAGAGAGCCAACGCCTATGCCCGCCACCTGCAGAGCGAAATGGTACTTTGCTACAAGCTAAGGAAGAAACCTAATATTGTTGAGGAGATATCTATCATCGGCGAGGTGGAGGGAAGACATGTGGTTATCATTGATGACCTCGTTGACACTGCCGGCACCCTGACCTTTGCTGCTACCGTCATGAAAGACCGCGGCGCACTCAGCGTAAGGGCTGTTGCAACTCATCCCGTATTATCAGGCAATGCCATCGATAAGATAAACGAGTCACCTCTCGTTGAGCTTGTTGTTACAGACAGCATACCCCTTCTCAGGGAGTCACCGAAAATCAAAGTCCTTTCCGTTGGCGAACTCTTTGCAGGTGCAATAAAAGCCGTTTATACAAACAGTTCTATCAGCTCCGGTTTTGTATTCTAACCTTTTTTGCTATATTTGCACGCCATTTTAAAAGACGTCAAACGTGTAATGGGAGGTTACGGGGCATGTAACCTTGAGTAGCACAACTAATTAAAGACTAATGAAAACCATTGAGATTAAAGCCGTCTCACGCGATCAGTTCGGAAAAAAGAGTTCCAACAGCCTCCGTGCAGAGGGTAACGTACCCTGCGTAATGTACGGCGGAAAAGAGACACTGCATTTTTACGCTCATGAGAACATCTTCCGCGGACTGGTTTATACACCGGAGGTTTACCAGGTTAACCTTAACATAGACGGTAAAAGCTATAACGCTGTCATGAAGGATCTGCAGTTCCATCCAGTAAGTGACAGGCTGCAGCATATTGACTTTATGGAGGTATCTGAAGAGAAGCCTGTCATCATCGGGTTACCTATCAAAATCACAGGTGAATCTTCAGGGGTGAAGGCCGGAGGCAAACTTAAGGTCAAACGGAGGACCCTCAAAGTCAAAGGTATGATTAATGACCTTCCTGAGCATCTCGATATTGATATTACCGGCCTTGAGATCGGACAGTCTATCAAGATAGGTGATCTCTCATATGACAAGCTTGAGATCATTGACAATAAGCGCGCAATGATAGTTGCGGTAGCCACCTCACGACTGGCTATGAAAGAGGAAGGCGCTCCAGGCGAAGGAGCTGAGGCTTCCGAAGCTGAGGCTGCTCCTGCCGAATAACACCGGCACCGCCATAAATAAAATCTGTCTTGAAATATCTTATCGCCGGTCTTGGCAACATAGGCGAAGAGTACAGGAACACACGGCACAACGTCGGGTTCATGGTATTGGATGCAGCCGCAGCTGCATCCAATATTTCTTTTAAGGACAGCAGGTATGGCTTTGTGGCTGAGATGCGGCACAAAGGCTCATCATTCATCCTCCTCAAGCCCTCCACATACATGAACAGAAGCGGTAACGCAGTCCGCTACTGGCTCCAGAAAGAGAAGATAACCCCTGAAAACCTTCTCGTAATTACCGATGACATAGCCATTCCCACCGGAACAATGAGGCTGAGAGCCAAAGGAGGGCACGGCGGACACAACGGACTGGCAAGCATCAGCGAGATACTGGCCACGGATGAATATGCACGGCTCCGTGTGGGAATAGGCAACAGTTACCCCAGAGGAGGACAGGTGAACTATGTACTCGGGCAGTGGACCCCGGAGGAACTCGCAATAATGAAAAAGAGGATGCCCCTGGCGGTTGAAATCATCATTTCATTCGGTACGGCAGGCTGCGAGCTGACAATGACTGCATACAACAAGGCGGGAAAAACAATACCTGACAATGACCCTGACAGCGGAAAGGATAGATAAGTTCCTCTGGACCGTGAGACTCTTCAAGTCCCGAAGCGAGGCTACGGAAGCATGCAGGAAAGGAAGAGTGATGATGAACGGCCTTCCGGTGAAGCCTGCACATATGATAACGCCAGGAGCCACTGTCATGGTAAAAAAGCCGCCCGTGACATATTCCTACCAGGTCAAAGGGCTGCCTCCCGGACGTGTAGCGGCTAAACTGGTCAGTGAATATATTCTGAATATCACTCCGGAGGAGGAGATGAACAGAATCAATCCCAACAGCAAAATGTTCTTCGGCTACAGGCCTCGCGGGACAGGCCGCCCGACAAAGCGGGAGCGGCGCGATATCGAGAATTTCCTGGAATAAACCACACCCCCGCTATCGCCGGGTGGTATAAATACTTAAATTGGTTTCCGGCCTGAAACAAATTATAATTCAGAAACAAAGGGGGTGATTTCTTTTTTCTAACTTAGTAATTCGGAAAGGCGGAGGCCATCTGGTAACGATCAACGACAAGGCAGGGTCATGAGTAAAAAGAATATCGAGAAGTTTGATTTCTTCTATCTTCTTCTCAGAAAATATGTTGATTTCTGGCATAATTACATCTATTACCGTAAGGTGATAGTCTACGGCAAGGACAGAATTGACTTTTCGACACCTACCATCTATGCCCCGAATCATCAGAATGCCCTGATGGATGCACTTGCGGTCCTCTGCACTCTGAAGAAACAGCCCATATTCCTTGCCAGGGCGGATATATTCAAGAAAAAAATCCTCGCCCGCATTCTGTACCGTTTCAAGATGCTGCCGGTATTCCGTATGAGGGACGGCTTTGAGAACCTGAAGCAGAATGATGAGACCTTCACTGACACTCTCAGGGTTATGGAAAGCCGCTCAGGGCTCGTGATACTTCCCGAAGGCAATCATGCAGGGTACCGGAGGCTGAGACAACTGAAGAAGGGTATCTGCCGCATAGCTTTCCAGACGGCTGAAGCGTCAAACTTCTCAAAGGAGATAAACATTGTACCTGTCGGGCTCGAGTTCACACACTACTGGCTCTTCAGAGAGGTGCTTACCGTGGTCTACGGTCATCCGATAGCTGTATCTGAATATTATAACACATATAAGGAAAATCCTAACAAAGGGTTACTTGACCTGCGTGACAGGCTCTCGTCAGAGATGAAGAAGGTCATGGTACACATCAGTGACGAGAATAATTATGAGGCCATCAATGAACTGAGGAGCATAGTCAATGAAAAGTACAATGACAGCATCCGTTATCCGAAGCTTTTCCGCGACACCAGGCTCGTCGGCAAGATAAACCAGCTGCATAATACTGATCCTCAACTATATGGGGAGATATGTAATGACAGCCTGACGATAAGGGATCTGACACAACAGCTTCACCTCACCTACCGCCTCCTGAGAAAGAAAAAGCACCCCTTCGGATGGCTGATACTGTCATCACTGTTCCTCCTTGTTACCATGCCGGTCTTTATCCTTGGTGCCGCCCTGAACTTCATCATATTCAAGGTCCCCGCCCTCCAGTCGCGGAAGGTCAAGGACGATGCCTTTATCAGCACCATCAGGTACGGAATGACCGTTGCCCTCAGCTTCTTTATTTTCCCGCTTTACCTGGTGCTCGCCCTCATCTTCATCAAACCGTGGTGGATCGCATTGGCCGCCTTTCTGGCTATACCGGTACTGGGGCTCCTTGCCTGGAACTGGCTCATGCTTTATCGCAGGACTGCCGGAGGATTCAGGATCAGAACCCTCATGGCGGTCAATAACCCTGCTTTTATCAGGCTGCGTGATACTTACAATTCGCTCACCGAACGAATCGCCAGGCTGTAAAGATGAAGGATTTCTTTTCCGGCAAGGTTGTGTGGATTACCGGAGCATCATCCGGCATAGGTGAAGCACTGGTCTGTGAATTTGTCAGTAAGGGAAGCAGGGTAATAGCTTCATCATATGACAGCGATCAGCTTGACAGGGTGGCAGATAGCTGTTCACACATGAAGGGAAGTGTCATTACAGTGCCCTTTGACCTCGCTGATACCGCGGCTATTGAAAAAATAGTACCTGAGGTTGCTGCCAGAGAGGGAAGGATAGACATACTGCTTAACATCGGGGGAATAAGCCAGAGGGCACTGATAAAAGATACTCCGCTGTGGCTTGACCGAAGGATCATGGAGGTCAATTACTTCGGCACCATAGCTCTTACCAAGGCGGTGCTTCCCTTCATGATCAGTGCCGGAGGAGGGCAGATAGCAGCCACAAGCTCCATTTCAGGACGGTTCGGATTCCCACTCAGGTCTGCCTACTCGGCTTCGAAACAGGCACTGCACGGGTTTTTCGAGACTCTCATGCTTGAACATAAAAAGGATAACATCAGTGTCTCCGTCCTCATCCCCGGGAGGGTAAGAACAAAAATCTCTTTTCGTGCCCTCACCGCCAGCGGTGAAGAACATGGCAAAATGGACGAGGGACTTGACAAGGGGATCACCCCTGAGAAAGCTGCAGAGCAGATCATCAGGGGACTGAAGCGCCACAGGCGCGAAGTACTGGTGGGCAGCAGCGAGTTGCTGATGCTCTCTATAAGAAAATACTTCCCTGCCCTCTTCTTCAGGCTGGCAGAGAAAATGAAACCCACATAAGCAACAATCATGAAAGGATATCTGATCAGCGGCATTCAGCAGATAGGCGTTGGGGTGAAAGACCTGAACACGGCCTGGGACTGGTACATCAAAGTCTTTGGTATGGACTGTCTTATTTTCGAGGAGGAGGCTGAAGCAAAACTCATGCTTCCCTATACCGGTGGAAAACCGAGGAGCAGGCATGCCGTTCTTGCGATGAACCTTCAGAGCGGTGGCGGATTTGAAGTATGGCAGTACAAGGGAAGAGAGCCCCTGCCGCGTGACCGCGAGACAAAGCTGGGTGACTATGGCATTTTTGCCTGCAAGATGAAGGTGAGGGATGTCAGCGCAAGCTACAGGCATTTCATATCAGCTGGTGTTGAATGCCTCGGAGAGCCGGCACCCGATCCCTCCGGGAACCTCAGTTTCTTCGTGAAAGATCCCTTTGGTAACCTCTTTCAGATAGTCAGGGCCACTGACTGGCTCATGAACCTGCGTAAGATATCGGGCGGAGCCTACGGAGTCATAATAGGTGTGTCAGACATCGGCAAGGCAATGAAGATCTACTCTGACGTGCTGGGTTATGACAAGATCGTCTATGATAAGACCGGCACCTTTGATGACCTTTCATCTGTTCCCGGCGGCAAGGGACGCTTCAGACGGGTGCTGCTTGCCCCCTCAAAGCCCTTCCACGGCGGGTTTAATCCGCTCTTCGGACAGAGCCTGATTGAGCTTGTGGAGGCGATGGACAAAACAGCCACGAAGATATTTGAAGGGAGATACTGGGGTGACCTGGGCTTTATCCATCTCTGCTACGATATCAGCGGTATGGACAAGCTGCGCAACTACTGCCTTGAAACAGGCTGCCCGTTCAGGGTTGACAGCCAGAGAAGCCACGAAGGAAACAGCTTTGACATGGGAGAAGCGGCCGGCCACTTCGCATATATTGAAGACCCTGACGGCACTCTTATTGAGTTTGTCGAGACACACAAGGTGCCAATCATAAAGAAACTGGGCTGGTACCTTAACCTCAAGAAACGTAACCCCAACAAGGCTCTTCCGGGGTGGATGATAAAGTCACTCAGATTCTCGAGGGTGAAAGAGAGGAAGTAGCAAGAGCCTGCGCCTGGCTCATGACGCGCATGAAATTGCCGCCCCATATCTTTTTAATGTCGTCATTGCTGAATCCGCGGCGGATAAGCTCTTTTGTTATGTTTTTCATCATGGAAACATCAGTGCATCCTTCTATTCCCCCACCTCCGTCAAAGTCAGACCCTATTCCCACATGGTCAATGCCGATGATGTCAACGACATGCTGCACATGATTAACGGCATCAGCCACCGTAGCAAGTTTAACATATTTCTCCCGCAGCTGTGAGTATTCGGTCCATCGCTGTTCCTGCTGAGCCTCGGTAAGGTCAGGTCCCATTGCCTTCCATTTTTCGCGAAGCTCTTTCATCTTTGCATCAAGCTCGGGATTAGGTTCGGGTTGCCGCAGATAGTCGCTCAGAAGACATATCTGGATCACCCCTCCGTTCTTCTTCAGTGCCTGCAGCATCTCATCATCAAGGTTGCGCGGGCTCTCGCAAAGAGCCCTGCAGGATGAGTGAGAGGCGATCACCGGTGCACCGGAGACCCTTATCACATCATAAAATGAGTCATCTGAGATATGAGACACGTCTACAAGCATGCCCAGCCTGTTCATCTCCTTTACTACCTCCTCGCCATACGCTGAGAGACCGCCATGTTCAGGACCATTGTGATCTGTAGATGAATCACATATATCATTATTCGCTGAATGACAAAGAGTTATATAGCGAGCTCCCCGTTCGTAATACTGGCTGACCCTTGAGAGGTCAGTTCCGACGGGATAACCGTTCTCGATCCCGATGAATATAGCTACCCTGCCCTCAGCCTTAAGTTTCATTGCATCTTCAGGGGTGAGTGCCAGCCCGGCCATCTCAGGGTAACGCTCAAGGCTCTTGTAAATTGAGTCAAATATCTCAAGTGTGTTTGCGTGTTCGGTTTCATAGGCTTCCGGTGTTCGCGGCCCCTGCCCGATGAAAACGGCAAAGAACTCGGCATCGAGCCCCCCCTCCTTCATTCTCGGAAAATCGACACAACCACGTTCATTCCTTTTCCCCAGGTCAAACCCCACGCGTGAAAGGCGCATCGGTGTGTCACAGTGCGTGTCAACAGTCAGCATGGCCTGATGCAATTTGTCCGCCTTGCGGCTGACCCTCTCCTCTTCAGAGGCACATCCGGTTGCAAGTATCATTGTTACCAGACAGGTAAAAAAAAGTCTCATCTCAATCAGGTTTAAAACAGGGGCTAATATAGTTATTAGTTACAGCGGTGAAGCTGAATGGGGCTCTCTGAAAGATTAAAAAAGGTTAAAATGACGAGTCTGATAATCTGGAACTTTATCAGGCTGAGGATCAGAAGTTGGCAATCCCCAGTGCAAGGCCTATATATGGTTTGTTATGATAAATCCACAGTTCTGAATCATTGCCAATAAGGCTGTCAAAACCTACGGCTATGCCAATTGAAATATAGTCAACAGTCAGGAATGCTGCGATACCTTTCTGGAAAACAATGCCGTCATATTCCAGAGATGTTTTGTCATTTGTTACAGTCGCATTGATCGGGGTAATACCTATTCCGGCAAAGACACCAACATCAAAACCATATTGTTTAATAAAAGAGGTACTCCTGTTCATTACTGTTGTGTGACTTTTTAGTGCATAATAATCTTTTCTGGTGCCTATATATGCAAGAGCATTCAGGTTGGCATTCATCTGAACAGGAACGCCTGATGCAGGCGGACGCATTTTTGTAAGAATTGTTGAAATGTCAAACTCTATCGAGCTCTTTACAAAAGTGCTGTTAAAGAAAAAATTACCTGTGTCAACCTTATTAATAGTTATCCCCTGCCCTGATGCCGGATCAGGTACTTTGGGGACACCGGTCTTAATCTTATATACTACAAGTGAATCCTCGTTTACTTCTGCATACACTTTAGATGATTCGCCATTCCCGGTCTTTAGATCATAGAACCCGGTTCCAAACTCATGCACTGCAATTGACCCTATGGGAGCACAGCCCTGAATAGAAAGAATTACCAGACCTGCAAGGCTTAGAAGAAATCCTCTTAACTGTCTTAACCTTTTCACCCCGTTAAGTTAGCAAAAAAAAATTGCAAAATGGTATGACCATATTGTCTTTAAGAGATGAAAAGTACAGTGGTTTTAAGCAAAAGCCCCGCCGAAAAAAGCGGGGCAGCCATGAAAAGAATGGAAAAATTGCTTTTGGACAGTAAAAAGCATCTTCAAAGTATCATGACTTTGTATCTGTCAGACTTTACTTCGTATTTAAACTATAGCAAATATAATAAATTTATTTCTTCCAAATATATTCGGAATTCATTTGCATAAAATCATCGCTGAGGACCTTTTTAACCAAGCTTCGTGTGTGGGATAAAAAGGGTGACGAGAACTATAAGCCCTATGGTGATCACCACTGCGGCAGTGACCCTGGTCATGGTAACGATGCTTCTGAGCCTCATCGACCGACTGTAGCGGTTTACAATCCAGCTGAAGATGAACCACCATGCTGATGCACCTGTGAAAACACCGATTATTATCAGCGACGGCACCAGTATACCGGGGCCGGTGAAGCTGATATTCATCCCCGGGTAGAGGGCGATGAAGATGAAGATGGAGAAGGGATTCGTAAGGGCGAGCATAAAGACCGAAAAGTAATCCTTTACCGGAGTGCTTATGAGGGTCTCACGGAACCTGCTGCGGATATCCGCCACCGGATTGGAGAGGAACAGCTTAACGCCAATGGCGGCCACCAGTACTCCGGCAATGAGCTTTATATAGAAGCTCTCCTCATTGATAAAGCCTATGATATATGAAAAGCCAAGGCCGGCAATAATGGCAAAGAGGGTATCTGCCGTCGCCACACCCATCCCGGTCATGAAGCCCGAGAAATGTCCCTTACGCAATGTCCTGCTTATCATGAGCATGGCATTGGGACCCGGAGGGGCAGAAACACCCAGCCCGAGTACAAGACCTTTAAAGAATAAGATGATCGCCGGAAACATTTTCCAATAATGGTATAGCCCGCAAATATAATAAATTCAATAATTTTACAAGCCTGAATGGAAAAATCGAAAGAACCGCTTTATGCATCAGTGCTGATCCTTCTGGCTTTTGTCTGGGGGTCGTCATATATACTTATGAGGGAGGGGCTGAATTCATTCACTCCGCTGCAGGTGGCTGGTTTAAGGATAATAATTACATGGATCTGCTTTCTCCCCTTCTCGATACGAAACCTTAAATATTTAACCCGCAGAAATATCAGAAGTTTCCTGCTGATAAGCATTGCAGGCAACTTCTTCCCGGCTTTTCTCTTCCCTCTTGCCCAGACACGTATAGAGAGCTCACTGGCGGGAATGCTCAATTCCCTCTCCCCGGTCTTTACACTTGTTATAGGACTGTTCTTCTATTCGCGTACGATAAAACCAATGCAGGCTGCAGGTGTGGCGCTCGGCCTCCTGGGAGCACTCGGGCTTCTTTACCGGGGCGGCTTGGCATTCAACTATTACGGGCTGTTCATTGTCCTCGCAACCATGCTCTATGGCATAAGCGCGAACGAGATAGGAACCGTAAAGGGGCTGAGCGGCTTTGGCATTATGTCGCTGGCGTACTTCTTCATAGGCCCTTTTGCCGGAACAGTTTTGTTGTTCTCAAACCTGGAGCAGTCATTTGCCGCGCCGGGCTGGCAGTATGGCTTCGCATGTATTCTTCTGCTTGCTGTGGCCGGCACCTTTGTAGCCAACAGCCTCTATTCCTGGCTGATAATACGCAAGTCACCCATGTATGCCGTCTCGGTAACATACCTGAGCCCTGTTGTCTCAACCGGATGGGGTATCTTCCTTAATGAAACCATAAGACCGGTGATGATAGTTTCAATATCAGTAATTCTGGCAGGCGTCTACCTCATCACCAGGGGAAGAGAAAAAGTGTTAAAAAGAAGCGGATTACAGATCCCTGATGCAACCTGACATTAAATCTTTTGTCTTTTATCATAACTGACACAGAATTGAGCCAGACTGATCTGAATATTCATGAGGCCCTCATCGATGAGTGCCGCAGGGGAAACCGGAAAGCCCAGTTCAGGCTCTATGAACTCTATTCCAGAGCCATGTACAACGCAGCATACAGAATACTGAACAACAGGGAGGAAGCTGAAGACATGCTGCAGGAAGCGTTCTCAGAATGCTTCAGGAACATAAGCTCATTCAGGTCTGACTCAACATTCGGCGCATGGCTCAAGAAAATAGTGGTCAACAGGTGTATCAACAGACTGCGAAAACGTGAGACGGAACTGGTGTATATCGATGACTACAGGCCTGTTGAACATGCCATGGAGGAGGAAACGGCAACATCATGGCCAGACGCATCCGTAATATCAAAAGCTGTTGAGCAGCTTCCTGACGGATACCGGGCAGTTTTCAGCCTTTATCTCCTTGAAGGGTATGACCACTCTGAGATATCACAGATAATGAACATATCAGAATCGACATCCAAGACCCAGTACCTGAGGGCAAAGGAAAAACTGAAACAGATTCTCTTAACAACCCGGAGCAATGGATAAACTTGAGAAGCATATTATCAGTATCAGGGAGAACATGGATATCCATGATCCCGATCCCGGCCTGTGGAACAGAATAGAAAATGATCTCCCCGGAAGGGAGCGTCACATGCGGACATTCATGTGGAGGGCTGCAGCTGTGATCATCGTGGTCGGTACCGCACTGACTCTGACAGTCAGATCATTTGACTCTTCAGGAATGAAGAACAATCCTGAGATGAAACTGGTGAGGGAGACAGACATGTACTATAACAACCTCATCCGCTCCCTCTACGAGGAGGCTGAGCCACTGCTCACTTCAAACCCCGATGTAAGAAGCGAACTTACTATCGGGATGAATGAACTCGACAGCCTTTCAAAGCAGATACGTGATGATCTGCAGGACAAGGTTGCAAACAGGGAGGTAATAGAGGCGCTGATACACAACTACAGGTTGCGCATTGAGCTCCTTGAAGATATGCTTGCCGTCATGCGGGAAGCGGAAGAATCGAACATGAAAAGAGAGACCTATGAATTGTAAGGCATATATCATTTCTGCCTCCCTCCTTCTCTGGAGCATGGCAGCAACCGGACAGCAGGTCACCGACAGCAAAACACTCAGAAAGTCATTCAGCACTGAGGGGGATGTAACTATCGATGTGACAAACAAGTATGGCAACATTCACATCAGCCACACAAAGAGTGACTCTGTCACAATAAGGGTTGAAGTGGAGGCCTCATCAGACAATGAAAGCAAGCTGAGAGGGATGATGTCAGGTGTTGACGTAAGCATAACAAAGTCGGAGAACACAATTATTGCCACTACTGAAGTCGGCAAGAGTGTCAATACATTCCTGGAGAGCTTCAAAGGACTTACCAGGAGCTTCATAAACTATGACACAAGGCTGCAGATAAACTATTTCATTGAATGTCCTGCCCGGTCGGTACTGCGAATTGAAAACAGCTACGGGGATGTCTACATCACCGACCGGACCCCCGAACTGAGCCTCACTC
>Ga0209262_10000225_pt1 | contig 30593 bp, 25 predicted proteins | sample Lowcelwee11metaG_FD_187171 | JGI IMG/M metagenome (GOLD analysis project Ga0209262, IMG submission 187171) | Freshwater pond sediment microbial communities from the University of Edinburgh, under environmental carbon perturbations - Low... | ecosystem: Environmental > Aquatic > Freshwater >... | reverse complement strand
AGAAATATAAGAATAATATGGCCGTTATTGACAGCGCGACAGGTAAAAATTATACCTACGGCAGCCTTGTTACAGCCTCGTTATTATTTTCGGACATAATAAAAAAAGAGGACGACGAATTTATCGGTCTGATGATGCCTATGTCGGGAGGAGCTTTTATAAGCCTGCTCGCGACTATGATATCCGGAAAAATTCCGGTGATGATAAATTATTCGACCGGCGCGGAGAATAATATAAGATACGCAAAGAAAAAGTGCGGATTTAAGACGGTTATAACATCCAGAAAATTGTGCGAAAAGCTCAGCGTTGAACATATAGACGGAATGATCTATGTGGAAGACCTCGTCGAATCGATCAATTTTACTCAGAAGATAACAGCTCTGGCAAAATCATTTCTTCCCGAATATTTTGTAGCGAAGAAATCGCCTGATGACATAGCTTTGCTTCTTTTTACCACCGGCAGCGAAAAAGAACCCAAGGCGGTAATGCTTACCCACGACAATATTTTTTCGAATGTGGAATCGCTGTGTAAACTGTTCATTTTTGACGAAAATGATACATTCACGGGTGTTTTGCCGCTTTTTCATATATACGGGCTCACGACTTCATTCTTTCTTCCGCTGATTTCAGGTTCAGCGGTAAACACATTCGCCAATCCGCTCGATTATAAATTCGTGGCCGAAGGAATAAAAAAGAACAGATGCACCATAATTACGGCGACCCCGACATTTTTGAGAGGTTACTGCCAGAAATCCGAACCCGGTGATTTTAAATCTCTTAGAATAATCATGGCCGGCGGCGACAAATTAACAAAAAACATAAAAGACAGTTTTCAGGAAAAGCACGGACTCGTTGTTTTGGAAGGCTACGGCACGACCGAAACCAGCCCGGTTATATCAGTCAACACCGCCGAAATGAACAGATACGGAAGCATAGGTCAGGTACTGCCCGATGTGGAAGTAAAGATCATAGATATAGAAACGGAGCAGGAATTGCCGAAAGAACAGGAAGGCAAGATCTATGTTAGAGGCAGACTCGTTATGAAAGGTTATTTCGACGACCTCGAAGAAACAATGCTTCATATTCATAACGGATGGTACGACACCGGGGATATCGGACTTATTGACAATGACGGTTTTTTATGGCATAAAGGAAGACTAAAAAGGTTTGTTAAGATAGGCGGCGAAATGGTTTCTCTCACCGCCATCGAGAATGCCGTTGAAAAGCATATCGGAGATGAGCATCAGTGCTGCGCGGTCGAGATCCCGCATATCACAAAAGGCGCGGAAATAATTGTAGCCGTAACATCCGAAATGAACGAGAAAGAACTTAAGAAAAAACTTTCTTTGGAACTGCCGCCCATTGCCGTACCGAAAAGATTCGTTTATTTTAAAGAACTTCCCGTTATGGGTAACGGCAAAGTTAATTTCAGAGCGGTTGAAGATCTGTGCAAGAGCAGGAATGATTAAATTGAGAAGAGCTATTAAAATATATATATTTCCGACCTTGTTTATTTTTACTGTAAGCTGCGCATATTTTAACATGTATTACAACGCGAAGGAAAGTTATAACGAAGCTGAGGAAAAAAGGAAGGAAACAAGTCAGGTAGATAAAGCTTTGTACGAATCTAGCCTGAAAGAATTGTCAAAAATTCTGGAATTCTATCCGGAAAGCAAATGGGTTGACGACGCTCTTCTGATGATGGGATTATGTTATCTTAGACAGGAAGACTATTATAAAGCCCAAAGAAAATTTTTGGAGCTGATCACAAATTATCCCGAATCCGGACTTATTGACGAGGCGAGAATTCATCTCGCGGAAGTTGAAATAGGTTTAAAAAACTATGATGAAGCCAGAAAGCTCATAGAAAGCATTAAAACGGATAAACTCGGAATAGAAAATACAGAGTTATATAAACTGAATGCCGAAATGAGCCTTTCGCTCGGGGACAGCACTGAGGCGTTAAAACTGCTGATAAAAGCGTCAGATGAAGCTGATGGAAACGCCGAAAAGATTAAATTGATTGAGTCTTCCGCCGATCTTGCGGTAAAAATAAGAGATTATAAAGCCGCTTCGGAAATGTATAAATCCCTTTCAGGTCTTTATACTGAAAGACAGAAAATTTTCGACAGTACCGTAAAATATGCTGAAGCTCTCTATAAGTTGAATAAAGCTGACGAAGCTGTTAAAATTCTGGAGGAAATAACCTCGATCGCCGAATACGAGCAGTATTCGCTGGCGGGGGAGATCAAACTTGCCGGATTTTATCTTGATAATAAAGATACAGTGAAAACTATAGAAAAACTTGACGAAATTCTCCGTACTAATCCGAAGAACAAGGACAACGGGGCAGCTTTATCGGAAACCGCCTATTATTTCGGCGAATATTATTTTAACCTGAAAAAAGATTTTAAATCAGCTGAAAACATGTATGATTCAAGCGGGTTTTTCGACAGAAGGAACGAATATTTTCAGAAAGCTTCAAACAGGCTGGGTTTGATAAGGGACTTCAGGATTCTCCGGAAAAAAATCGAAATGTTTTCGGTTCAGAGAGACAGTCTTACCGCGAAAATCGTCAGATTGACTAACATAACAGGATCGGACACGACTAAGTCAAGCAATGTCAGGAACACTAATAAAGATCTCGACAAGGCCGTTAAAGAATTGAGGACGCTTGAAACCTCTTATGTAAACGATAAAATGAAACTGGCCGAAAAATTATATTTCGACTTTAATTTAACAGATACAGCAAAAGTGCTCTTTAAAGAAGTTTCAAAGGAGAGCCTTTTTCCTCACAAAGCATCAAAAGCCATGCTGAACCTGATAGTTTCGGACAGCGCTTTATTTTCGGAACTGGAAGACAGTCTTCTGTTAAAATATCCTGAGACTGAAAGCGCAAATTACATAAGACGGAAAAGAGGTATCGAGCCGGTCGTAATTATAGAAGACTCCGCTAAGTATTTATTTAATATCTCATCCCAGAAATTTCTCGATTCGCTTTACACCGAAGCTATGACCGAATATTTTGAGATCGGCATGAAGTATGAGAGCAGTCCTCTTTCGGCGAAAATTCTTCAGGCGGCCGGGATGATCGCGGAAAATTATCTTAAAGATTATGCAAAAGCCGTTGAGATCTATACAGCTTTAAAAGAAAAACATCCGAATACGGCATACGGAAAATTCGCCGCCAATAAACTTAAAAAAGACGGGGAAAAAGCTGATGAAGTACAGAAAACGGAAGAAAAAATCCCCGATACCGATAAATGGTACATGATGGACAGAAGAAATAATTAAAAATAAACGGAGGACAGTATGAAAAAATTTATGGTTTTTGCGTTAAGTCTGATAATTTTGTTCGTCTTTAACGCCTGCGAAGAAGAGAGCGAAGATCCGCCTGCATTTGACAACGGGCTTATGGTAAAAATTGGTGAAATACAATTTACGGCAGATCAGGATGTAAATTGCACTGTAACCACAGACGATCGGTGTACTTTTACCGCTAAAACATCTCAAGGTGATACTTGGACAATCAGATTTAAATGGGAAGGTGATTCAACTATTCAAATGGATGATGATCTAATAAACAAAATTGATTTTATTTCGGAAACAGATGACGATTATAAGATTAATGGAAGTGATGGTTATGCCAAAGCGAGTGAGACTATTATTACAATAATCCGTTTTGATAAAACCGAAAAAATAATCGAAGCTGAATTCGGAGGGTTCATTTATAAAGATGGAAGTACTGCGTCTGTTCCGGAGGTTCTTAAAGATGGTTACCTGATAACCGAAACATTTTTATCAAAATAAGTTGTTTGCCGGTTCGTCCGGCATGGTCTGACTGAAGATCTTTTTGATGGAAGCGGCACAATGGTATTAAAAAATCTTTTTATACTTGCCGGATTCGCGATATCGGCCTACTCGGCTTTCAGCATGAAATGGTCGCTTCAGGAATTCTGCTGGATAACCTGGATGACCGGTATAGTCTATACATGGATCTGTATTTTCACAGCTATGTTCCAGATTGTGCTTACTGCACGCAGAGAAAAGGAACTTTATCAGGAATCACTGCCCTTCGCGTCATGGATGCCTTCCGGAAACTTCGTTATCCTTCTTTCAATAACGGCCTTTATCGCCGGATCCATAGCGTTTATAATCTATAATTTCATTTTCGGTTTCTACGGTGTATTTTTGTCGTTCTTTGCCGAAATGTATCCGTACAGATTTTTCGGAAGGGACGGTTTTATAAATTCAAATTTTTTTACGCCGGTAATATGGCTGATCGTCGTGTTCTGGACAATGCCTGTCGGTACCATCATCGCCAGAAAAGACGATTTCTTCGGTCCCAAACCGTGGAGAAGACTTCTATTCCCGCTGCAGAAAGAGATAATCAGGATGCATATTCTGACGATAGGCATGCCGCTCATAACATTACTCGCATATTTTCTATTCAAACGCTTTCATGAGGAAATAGTTATTACGGTGCTTCTTGCGGTATTCTATTTTTTACCGGGCGGAGGCAGGAATAAAAAGGAAACTGAACAGGCTGATGAAAATGACCGGGCAACCGTTCCGGAAGAACGGCCAGCTGCCTGGAGCCTTACAACAGACGGTCTGATGAAAGAGATCGAAGAAGGAAAAAGGAAGTCAGTTACGCATAAAGAGATGGAATGGGCCAAAGAGTATGAAAGGAGCCTGATGCCGGCGGATTACAGGTATCCTCAATTTGAAGATATTTATGAATCGCTTGAGGATCAGACCATCAGCTACCTGACTGCGTGGACCGCGCCGTTCACGGGCGACGGGAAAGCAGATTTATATAAAGGTGAAAAGATACGGATTCATACGGAATCCAGGGATGAGAAACCTGTCGGCGTATATGCGGTACCCGTCGAGTACGAAAAACTTCACGAAAGAATGGTTCCCGAAGGGACGAGAAAGAGTCCGAAATACGGAGGATTTTATTTTTATTTCGGCACGAAAGAATTAAACGAAAAATTCAGGCTTATAAAAGACAGTTTCAGGCAGCAGGATTACGAAATAAATGTATAATAAATGCTTGCTGATTCTCTTTGACTTTAATAATCTTATTTCTTAAGTTCATATAATATATATAATGAATTGAAAAGCGGAAATATGAAAGGCGAGGTAATTGAGTTATTTTAAGTATAAAGGTATAAGCAAATGGCAAAATATTGGGGAGATTATCCGGTATGATCTACGATTTTAAATTTGCTGAACAGGCGATAAAATATCTCGAATCGGGAGATAACGGCATACTCAGAGAAATATCAGAGACAGATGCAGCCCGTCACATATTCGATCATTCGAAGTCCTACAGGCCTGACCTCAAGTTCGGTACAGAGTACGGTCTCGTAGAATATCTGCTGAAAAAAGCGGCGGAAAAAAAGAATACTGCTGAAGTCCTGAAAAAAAACATCGCATACGCCAAAGCGGAGATCGCCGGAAAGAACTATCCCGAAAAGATCTGCCTTCAGTACCTTCCCCCGAATTTCGAATACAAAGGAAGCCTGTTCTTTACCTGCGGATACGACATGGGCGTCGTCTGCAACGGGAACGCCAGCCTCAACCTCGCGCACAGTCATTTTGAAAATGATCAGAACGAGCTCAAATATTATTCCGTACACGAACTCCATCACGCAGGATTCACGGCCATAAAAAAAGAAATGCCGGCTTTAAACATCACTACCTTTGCCGGAATGGCACGCATCATCGAATACTTCACTCATCTCGAAGGCATGGGCGTTTACGCTCCTTTAGAAGAACGGAAAAAAGATAACGCGCTCAATAACGACAGGGACTATACCGCTCTTTCAGATAAGAAGCTTATGAAAGAATACGAAACGCAATATTTCGCAATATATTCAAAATTCAAAAATTCGCCTGATAAAGAACTGACCGCGGATGACTGGAACTGCCTGTCGGAGATGTCGGACGGCAAAAGGCTGTGGTACACTGTCGGGGCGATGATGGCTGAAAAAATAGATAGAACTTCCAACAGGGAACATCTCGTCTCGCTCATATCAGAACCTTCAGAGAATTTTATAAAAGAATACGGGAGAGATTAATGAACATTCCGATAAATATTGAGACGCTCCTTACGGGCAAAGTAGTGGAATCCGAAAGGATCGAATATAAAAAAGGTTGGAATCCCGCAAGCATCATGCGCACCATAGCGGCTTTCGCCAACGATTTTGAAAATCTCGGCAGCGGTTATATAGTTGTGGGTGTTGAAGAAGAGAACGGAATCGCGAAAAGACCGGTTTACGGATTCAAACCCGAATCATTCGATAAGATCCAGAAAGAAATGATAGGCTACGGCAACCTGATGCATCCCGCTTATTTTCCGAAGATGTCGCTCGAAGAAATTGACGGTAAATTTGTACTGCTTATATGGGCCACTGCAGGAAGCCACAGGCCTTATGAAGTTCCGAAAGATGTGACCTCTAAAAATAAGGAATATGAATATTTCATCAGAAAGTTATCAAGTACTGTTAAAGCCAACAACGATCAGAGGCAGGAACTTTTCTCTTTAACTGCCAAAATCCCTTTCGATGACAGAATAAATCCCAGAACAAGGCCTGATGATATTTCATCCGTACTGATACAGAACCACCTTAGAGCTATAAACAGCAGGTTGCTTACAGAGATAAGTAATTCCAACCACAACGAAATTTGCAGGCAGATGAATCTTGCGGAAGGTGCCGAAGAACATTTATATCCGAAAAATGTCGCTTTGCTGATGTTCAATGAAAATCCTGAGAAATTTTTCCCTTATACCCATATCGAGCTTGTTGAATTTCCAAACGGTGTTGACGGCAAAGAATTCTACGAAAAAACTTTTACAGGCCCGATACAGCAGCAGCTTAAGGACTCATTGGCTTACATTAAGGTTCAGGTCATAAAATCAAAAACGGTAAAAATTCCCGGACAGGCAGAATCAGTCACTTATTTGAATTATCCTTTCGAAGCTATAGAAGAAGCTTTAGCGAACGCTGTATATCATAAAAACTATGAGCTGAGAGAACCGATAGAGGTTAGAATATTACCAGCAGCCATAGAGATAATCAGCTTTGGAGGTCCTGAACCATCAGTACGCATAAAAGACTTAAACGAAGGTATAGTAAGATCTAGAAGATACAGGAACAGACGCATTGGAGAATTCTTAAAAGAACTAAATATGACCGAGGGTAAAGGTACCGGAATACCTACGATCAAAAAAGTAATGGAAGCCAACGGTTCACCTCCCGCAAAATACGATACAGACGGAGACGAAAGAAGATTCTTCGTAACGGAATTGCCTGTGCATCCAAAATTCATGTCACATGATGATTCACATGGTCACCAAGTTAGTGACCCAGTTAGTGACCCAGTTAGTGACCCAGTTAGTGACCCAGTTAAAAGGCTTCTCGGTGCATTGGCTGAGAAAGATAAATCTCCCAATGAGTTGAGAGAGGAATTAAATATTTCACACCGGACTTATTTCAGGAAAATTTATATTAATCCTGCACTTCAGAATGAATTGATTGAAATGACATTTCCGGGAAAGCCGAACAGCAAGCTGCAGAAATACCGCCTGACAGAAAAAGGAAAGAAAATAATCGGAAATGAAAATGATTAGCACAGTATATGACAGTATGTGGTCGTTCTCCTTTGAATTCTTTAGAAAAGGACTGAGCGAATTTGACCCGAAAGAGTTTTGCGAAGAATTACCTATAAACGGACAGGCGTTCCCAATAAAAGAATTCCCTTCTATCTATGAAGAATCGCTGAAATATAAAAGTCAAGGTTTCGAGGTTCAGATATGGGACAAAAGCATCGTTGATGAGATCATCAGAAAGCACAGAGAGGAAATGGCAAAGTATGGAAATCATGAAAAAAATTAGCACAACGACATTATTTGGCGGAGAGAATTGAGTATATTTAGCAAAAAGAGAGTAATTGAGGTGGCAACAACTAAGATAGAATGGACAGAATCAACAAGAGAGGCGGTTTATGGATAAAAACATTATAGCCAGATTAAATAAGTCTTTTGAAGAATATGCTTATGAGCAAGATGGCGTAGAGTACTGGCTTGCGCGAGAATTGCAGGTACTACTAGAATACGATGATTGGCGTAATTTTATAAATGTAATTGAAAAAGCAAAAATTTCCTGTTCTAATTCAGGACAAAATTCAGCAGACCATTTCGTTGATGTCAACAAAATGGTTGATATTGGTTCAGGAACTAAGCGTGAAATAGATGACTTTATGCTCACAAGATATGCCTGTTAGCTTATAGCACAGAATGGTGACCCCCGCAAGGAAGCAATTGCCTTTGCTCAAAGCTATTTTGCGGTTCAAACAAGAAAGTTTGAAATTCTCGAAGAAAGGATTACTTTATCTGAAAGATTGTATGCCCGTCAAAAATTGGTTGCAAATGAAACAGAACTTTCAAAGAATATATATGAAAGAGGCGTTGACGATCAGGGATTCGGCAGAATCAGAAGCAAAGGCGATCAGGCTCTTTTTGGCGGATTTACTACTATTCAGATGAAACACAAGCTTGGAATACCGGAAAACAGACCGTTGGCTGACTTTCTGCCGACAATCACAATTAAAGCTAAAGACCTTGCAACTGAAATCACGAATTTCAATGTCAAAAAGAACGATATGCGTGGAGAGGATCAGATAACAGGAGAACATATCAAAAACAATAAAGATGTGCGCGGAGTGCTTGCCAAAAGCGGAATAAAACCCGAAGAATTGCCGCCTGAAGAAGATTTAAAGAAGCTGGAGCGAAGAGTAAAAAACGATGAAAAGAAAATGATAAAAGGTACAGGCAAGCTTATAAAAAAGCGTAATAAATCATAAAGATTATGAAAAAAATTAACACAATGACATTATTTGGCGGAGTGGATTGAGTATATATAGATGGTTGGGAAAAAGTTGGGAAGAAGTTGGGTGAAAAGTTGGGTGAAAAGTTGGGTGAAAAGTGAGCCGATAAACACACAAGTCAGAGCACAAGTCAGTAACCAAGTCAGAGCACAAGTCAGTAACCAAGTCAGTAACCAAGTCAGTAACCAAGTCAGTAACCAAGTCACAGGGCAAGTCACAGGGCAAGTCACAGGGCAAGTCAACCCCGAAGTCAACCCCGAAGTCGAGGCCCATGATAAGGCCCATGATGGTGCATTAAATGGTGCATTAAAGGAATTGTACGAAATTATTGAGAAAAATCCCGGCATACAAAGGCACGGACTCTCAGAGAAATTAGAAAAATCAATATTTACTCTTAATAAGCAAATAAAGAAACTTATAGACGAAAAATATATAGAGCGCAGAGGGAGCAGAAAAACAGGCGGCTACTGGATTATTGATAAAGGAAAAAAGTAAATAGCAAAGTACGGACAAAAATAATTCCTAAAATTTAATAATTTTCCCCCCTCCGCCATTATCTGGCGTACTGCTTCATTTATATTACCTCCGTGTCAAATTTAACGGAGGGTTAATAATGAATATCGAAGCAATTATGGAAGGCTGGCTCTTGGCTGATGACAGGTATCCGCCGTTCAGGAAGGATGATCTTGTAAAACTGGCTTTTTCCATAGAAGAAAGCGAGCTTAAAGAATCGGACAGCGACACATTATATTTCCGCCAGATCAAAGGTGCGGCTTTTTATGAATTCAATGCGCGGGCGATCGAGATATATCCTTCCACGGATTCAATTACGCTCATTGCTTTTGATGCAGGAAGTTTCAAATTCTACATCGCTCCCTACGAAACGGATGATTTTAAAAAAGATAAAATCTATACAGGAAAGGGAACACTGCTGGTAGATTATTTCTTTTGGGCTGAAAACAGTAAATACCATAAATATCTGCCTAATCTGTATCATAAATTCAGGATAAGAAAGATAGAAAGTATCACCATTCCAGAAAGATCAAAAATTAAAACTGATGAAATGGAAGTATTCAAAACCAAATTACCACCCGAAAAAAGCGCTAAAGCAGTCAGAAAGGAAATACCAATCGCGAGAGGAGAAAAAGATGTCTGTGGCCGTTATTTTGTGTTTAGCATGACGAATGAAGGCTTGGAAAATGTTCGAATTCCTATATCTTACGGAAGAAAAACGCTTGGAAAAGAAGTCGCTTTTGTGGGAACAACAGGACAGCTGGAAATAACAGTACAAGCCGGAGACGAACCGCCGCATTTCCATGTAACCAAGAAAGGATGCTACGATGTCAAGATCACAATGAAGGATTGGAAGGTACTTGGTTATGAACAGCAGATCAATAATGCCGAATTATCTGAAGACGAAATAAAAAAATTAAAGAGATGGAGTTCCCGAAAGAGATCAGGCACACAATTTAATAATTCAAGTCTTTTTTATATGTACTGGACAGCTTTGAATTCAGAGGATGGAATTATTAACAATATTTAAATAGATTTTAAGGAATATATTTATGAAATCCTGTCGTATATTACAATGTACTTTAAAAACGGAGATCAGAATGCCGCAGATAATTAAAAATATAGACAAAATAGCCAGAGAGAAAGGAAGAGATGTACTTTTTCTGGAATTTCATCCCAAACTCAATCCTGAAGCAGAAGGAGAAAGAGCATTTGAATTATTTGATTACGAAAACTGCGAAATCAGAAAAACGATAATTAAGTGGTTCGAAGAAAATAATATAGGATTTATGAGGTGCGCGGGTATGACAGTTCAGGGAGGTGCGATAGTTATGGAATGTTACAATGGACAGCTTTACATTGATGTACCTTTCGATGATAACGACCCGAACTATATCAAAGTGAGAGATTTTCTGGAATACCCCGACGGCACCGTTAAATTTGAGGGATTAAAATTCTATAATGTTCCTTACATATTAGCTATGAAACTCAGCTATACTGACGATCCTGACTTCTGGGATGATTTTTAATAATTATCAGGTAAAAATAATCTTGATTTAAGAGATGAAAATAACTATTATCCTAACTTATACATGAATAGAGGTTGCAAAGCAATGGCAACAACTAAGATAGAATGGACAAATTTACGCAGGAGACTTTGATATAATGATTTTTGCAATAATAACAATCTTGACAAACAAACAAACAAATGCTAACTTACAGTTAACAGTACCCGAGACGCCTAGATTTCTACGGAAAAATGCGGACCAGCTCGGGGCTTCTTACTTTATAGACTTACGAAAAATAGCATCACAGATAATAGATAAGGCGGATTAAATGGCAGCTAAAAAGAAAAATGATGCAATAATTTTAAACACGGAAAAAAGATTGTCGTATCGGTGGTACGACAATTATCTATTAGGAAAACACGGGAAAAATTAATATGAAATATGATAAACTGATTGAACATATTCAAATTTGACAGTCACTGACCGTCGAATTGGCAAAGTACGGAGTAAGTAAATGACGGCAAAGAAGAACAAAACAGAAATAATGATACTTGGAACGCTGCACGGACTGCACATGAATAATCCGGCCTATTCATTTGAAGACATATTCAGGATAATAGAAGAATTCAATCCTGATGCCGCGGCAGTCGAGATAAGAAGCGAAGATATCGATCAGCCGAGAGATTATCTTTCCAAATACTATCCTTATGAAATGATAGAAACGAAGATCAGATTCGGCAGCAGTTTCCCCGTTTACGGTTTTGACTGGCTTGGTGACGAAATAAAAGGCAGACTGATCCCCGACGACTATTTTCAAAAGCATCCCGTAAAAATACTCGAATCCGAATTTGATGCTGATACTATACCGGAAAAAGCATATTTTGAAAAGCTCGATCAGGATAGAATGCTGCTGGTAACAAACAAAACCGCGAAGGAATGCAATGACGGCAGGTACGACGCTTCCGGCGAAGATTATTACGCTCAGTTCGCAGTTGCTTTCAAAGGTACGAAATATCAGCTTATAACAGATTTCTACCGCAAAAGGGATGACAATATAGGCAGGAATATAATCGGCATCATTGAACATAACGAAGGTAAAAAGATAATTTTCCTGATGGGTATGGACAACAGGATATTCGCGATCAAAAACATCCGCGCCAGATTCGGCGAAAGTATCAAAATTATGGCAAAGTACGGGAGAGATTGATATGAATGAACTGGTAATATATAAAGATCTTCTTGAAGTTATCAAACTCAGAGTCCGTCAGGGACAGCTCAGAGTTAACTTATCTGCTAACGCTGAAATGCTTGCTACATACTGGGATGTCGGTAAAATGATCCATGAAAAACAGCAAACCGAAAGATGGGGAGCTGGGGTGATACCGAAGCTGGCGAATGACCTTAAGAATGAACTTTCAGAAGTCAAAGGGTTTTCTGAAAGAAATTTGAATAATATGATTAGTTTTTATCAGGAATATTCAAGCCTTTCTTTAATTTGGCAACCGTCCGTTGCCAAATTAGAAACAAGCACAGAATCAATTTTGCAACTACCCGTTGCAAAATTAGAATCAGGCACAAAATCAATTGGGAAACCTCCCGTTTCCCAATTAGCAGAAGCAATTTCGCCACTGCCCGTGGCGAAATTAGAAAACCAGTCGGATATCAAACAAAAACTGATCCTGTCCACAAAGTGGGCCAATCACATAATCCTGATCCAGAAGGTCAAAGACATTCAAACGCGGTACTGGTACATGCAGCAGTGCATCAACAACGGATGGAGCCGCGATACGCTTTCCGATATGATCAAAAGCAAACTTCACGAAAGACAGGGCAAGTCAGCCACAAATTTCGAGCTTACTTTACCACCCGTACAATCGGAATTGGCAAAAGAAATGCTTAAAGATCCATACATTTTTGATTTCGCCACCCTTGCGACTGAGTTTACGGAAAGAGAACTTGAACTTGAGCTTATAAAATACATAGAAAAATTTCTGATCGAACTCGGAGCAGGATTTGCATTCGTCGGCCGGCAGTACAAACTCACCGTAAGCGATAAAGATTTCTACATAGATCTTCTGTTCTATCACTTCAAAATGCGATGCTTTGTCGTCATTGAGCTCAAAAAGGGCGACTTCATACCGGAATACGCCGGAAAAATGAACTTTTACTGCTCAGCCGTGGACGATATGCTGAAACATACCGATGATAAACCGACCATAGGTCTCATACTTTGTCAGGGAAAAGACAAATTATTCGCGGAATATTCATTAAAAGACATAAAAAAACCGATAGGAATATCGGAATACGAACTTACGCGCATACTCCCCGATAACCTCAAAAGCAGCCTGCCGAGCATTGAAGAGATCGAATACGAAATGGAAAGAAAGATCACTATGGTTAAAGAAGAAATGGCAAAGTATAATAAAAATTAAAGTGGCAACGAGAGGCAGATGAGAGTATATTTAGAGAATAAAAAACGAGTAACAATATGATCAAGATATTTATAAGCAGTGTTCAATCTGAATTTTCAAAAGAAAGGAAGATGCTATACGATTATATTACAAAATAAATCCATACCGGGCAATCCGCTTATAGCTACGCCGATGTATCTTGCCGGGTATATAGAAAAAGTCGGAACAGGCACAAGAGATATTTATAGATTCTGCAAGGAAGCAGGGCTTAAAGAACCGGAATTCCATTTTGACGGCGACTTCAGAATAACCATCTGGAGAAAAGACAAGAGTGAGGGATTAACAAGGCAAGTCACAGGGCAAGTCAGGCGACTATTATCATCTCTCGGAAATGAAGAATTATCAAGAAAAGAGCTACAAGAAAGAGTGGGTCTAAGAAGTCGGGAAAACTTTGAAAAGCTATATTTGAAACCTTCTATAGAAAACGGTCTAATTGAAATGACGATCCCGGATAAACCAAACAGCAGGCTTCAGAAATACCGCCTGACCGAAAAAGGAAAGAAAATTATCGGAAATAAATAGGCAAATAGAACTATGACATCGCAGGTAACGGATAGGGTAAAATATAAAGGGAAAAATTACGAGCTTATCGGATCGTCAAGAGGCGAACTCCTTTTCAATATATTCAAATACGGCCTGAACCCGGCTATGATGCACACAGCCTGCTACAGAGGATTCTACTGCGGCTATGAACTCACCGAAGAAGGACTCTTTCTGCAAAAGCTCACCGTCTATGACGAATCAAACAAATATCCCGAAATAAACGGCGTAAAACCGAAGATCAGAGAATACGAGGCTGTTTACAACGGACTTAAGCTTAAGATCAGACTGTCGGGAAGGTTCAGAATAGCGAGAGGCTTTATACAAAAATATTATATCCACATGGGCTATCAGAAAGCGAGCGCGTTCACATCGGTAATAGACTTCGAACTGAGCAGAGGAAGATTGTCAGGCATAAAAGACAGATCGGCGGAAGCTAAGAAACTAAGAGGGCTCTATAAAAAATTCTACGATAAAGGAAATGTCATTGCCAATATCGAAACTGCGTTCAGCCTCGACATGGACATAATATAAAGGTAGAATAAGTGGCAAAGTATAATAAAAAATTAAAGTGGCAACGAGAGGCAGATGAGTGTATATTTAGAAAATAACGAAACAGACAGTGAAATGGCAAAGTACGGGAGGTAAGTGTTTTGAAAAAGTTAAAAACTAAATTAACGATTGAAAATATCGATGATTTTGCTGAATACTGTGAATTTCTGCAAGATATTAAGAATAAAATTATCGAAAGCCGGATCAAAGCTGCTAAATCGGTCAATCAGGCTTTTATCGGAATGTATTGGCACATAGGTAAAATTATTGTTGAAAAACAGCAAAAACTCGGTTGGGGTAAATCTGTAGTCGAAATGCTTTCCAAGGATCTCAAAATAGCTTTCCCTGAAATGACCGGATTTTCTCCCCAGAATTTGTGGCTGACCCGTCAGTTATTTTTGGAATACAGCGAAGACCCAATTCTCCAACGGCTTGTTGGAGAAATTCAATGGGGCCATAATATTTTGATCATGCAGAAAATTAAAGATAAATCAGCCAGATTATATTACCTTAAATCTACCGCGAAATTGGGCTGGACGCGAGATGTATTGCTTAACCAGATAAAAGCTGATGCGTATAAGAACTCGACGATTGAAAAAACACATAATTTTAATAAAGCTTTACCGGTACATCTGGCAGAACAAGCCGATGAAATGCTTAAAAGCAGGATCAATTTAGAATTTTTAGGCATATCTCAAGCCGTGCAGGAAAGAGAATTAGAAAAAAGACTTCTGCAAAAACTCAAAGATTTTTTAATAGAAATTGGCTATGGTTTTTGTTTCGTAGGCAGCCAATACAGACTGCAACTAGGCGAAAAAGAATATTTTATCGATCTACTCTTCTACCATCGTTTCTTAAAATGTCTTGTTGCGATAGAATTGAAAACCGGTTCATTTAAGCCGGAGTATGCGGGCAAAATGGATTTCTATCTCGAACTGCTGAATGACAATGAAAAAGCTCCTGACGACAATCCTTCAATAGGCATAATATTATGTGCAGAAAAAGACAAACTGGAAGTTGAAGTGAGTCTGAGAGCCAAGGCAAACCCGATCGGAGTCAGCACTTATGTACTTTATCCTCAAATACCGGATGAATACAAAGGAAAACTGCCCACTCCTGAGGAATGGCAAAAAGTAATGGAAGACACTGCTGATTATGGGTACATTAAATAGTAAATAAATAAAGACATTTAAATGGCAAAGTACAGGGTAAGTAAATGACGCAGCAGGACAGGCCGGACACACTGGTTCACTACTACACAAATGAAGATCACATCTTCAGAACAATAACTTCCTATCAGGAACACGAGCTGGACACGGTACTCGACAATATATCGGATGAAAACACATGGTGGGGCAACCGTTACAGTAGAAAAGAAAGGCACGGATATCTAAGTGACAGAAGAATGACCGAGGCAAGACTTTACGAAGAGTTCATCAAAAAAGGCGGTAAAGTGCTGTTGAACCCGCCCGTCTATTTTTACCTTACAGCCAAAAAGAAGCACGAGCTTGAAGGTAAATACGCGCACTGTAAATATATCAAATATCCATTGTCAGAACTCGCGGACAGCGACAGCGTAAGCTTCACTGTTTACGACAGCATGTGGTCGTTCTCCTTTGAATTCTTTAGAAAAGGACTAAGCGAATTTGACCCGAGAGAGGTTTGCGAAGAATTACCCTTGAACGGTCAGGTATTCCCGATAAGAGAATTTCCTGCTGTCTATGAAGAATCACTGAAATATCAAAAACGCAGCTTCGAGGTTCAGATATGGGACAAAAGCATCGTTGACGAGATCATCAGAAAGCACAGATATATCAAATAAAAATTAAAGTGGCAACTATAGTCAAATGAGATTATATTGATGGAATAAAATAGCAATCACAGAAAAAGAGATGAATCAAAGCAGGGATTATATGGAAAAAACACCAATATTAAATAACCCTTATGAAGAACCAAAGTTTCATTATTCGACGAATACAAGTGGCGAGCTTGATTATGAAAAGATCGAGAAAGGGAGAAGAATTTTTGTTCTTGACCAGACGCCTATTCCTGTAAAGCAAGGTGCTCAGAAAGAGCTTTTGCAGATAAGCGATGTAGCCGGAGAGTATAAAAGTTTTTTGATCAATGTTATAAGAGGCGAAGTTTCGAAGTGGAGAAATGCAGGCTATCCGCATGTCACAAGGGTTACAAAAGAACTTTTGGATTTCTGGTTCAATAATCCGAATAGAGAAGCTTTTGAGAAATTATTTTTTGCTCAGCGGGAAGCTGTGGAGACTGCGATCTGGCTGAATGAAGCAGCAGATAAAACAAATGCAGGCAGTGATGTGCTTGGCAGATTAAGAGTAGCTCAAAGGGAAGTAAGCCTTGAACCGGCTCATCAGCTACCTAGAATATCATTTAAAATGGCTACAGGCACCGGAAAAACTGTCGTTATGGCAGCTTTGATCGTGTATCATTATTTTAACAGGCAGGAATATAGGCAGGATACAAGATTTGCGGATTATTTTTTCATCGTAACACCGGGAATTACTATTAAAGACAGGCTTGGCGTGCTTTATGTTGACAGAAAATCATCTTTTAGAAATAAACGCGAAGATTATTACGCAGTTAGAGACCTTGTACCGCGTAGTCTGGAGCCGAAATTGGCTAATCTTAATTCTAAGCTTATTATAACAAATTACCACTCTCTTGAACCGCGAAACCTTCAAGGCAACAAGAGAAGTCCGATGGACGGGAAGATCACAGGATTTGATAAAGAGGGCAAACCCATAACGCAGGTCGCCAGAGAAGACATAAATCAGGTAATAAAAAGAGTTCTCGGTAATTTTAAAAAAGACAGCAGGCTTTTAGTTATTAACGACGAGGCTCATCACTGCTATCTTCCCAAATCAAAGGAAAAGACAAAAGACAGCGAATCTGACGAAAACGCAAAAGCAGCGATCTGGTTCACAGGTCTTTCAGAAATATCAAAGAAATTCAAGCTTGCTGGAGTTTATGATCTTTCAGCTACACCTTATTATTTACAAGGATCAGGCTACGAACCTTACAGCCTGTTCGGATGGGTGGTATCGGATTTCGGTCTTACCGAAGCGATTGAATCAGGACTAGTAAAAATTCCTTATCTGCCTGAAAGAGACAATGCACAGCAATTGGCAATGCCTGTTTTAAAAAATCTATATGAGCATGTAAAAGATGAACTACCGAAAAAAGGCATGAAAAAGAAGAGAAAAGAAGCTAAAGAAGAAGGCGAAAAATTATCTGAAGAACCGCCAAATATACCGATGACTGTCAAGATCGCGTTCGATCAGTTTTACGATCATTATAAAAAATACTGCGATCATTTAAGGGTAAAAGGTGAAGAAAAGGTTAATGTATTTACAAAACCTCCGGTTTTTATTGTAGTGTGTAATAACACTTCAGCTTCCAAAGAAGTTTATAAATATATCGCAGGCTACGAATATGAGAATCCGGGAGGCGGGAAAACTGCCATAGGCGGTGCGTATGATCTTTTCTCGAATTATGATGAATATGGTTTGGTTAAACGAAAAGCTCCTACACTTTTAATTGATTCAGCAGCTCTCGAAGATGGAGAACAGATAGATGATGATTTTAAAAAGATCTTTAAATCTGAAATTGATGAATTTAAAAGAGACTACGCAAATATTCACGGACAAGGCTCGGCCGAGAATATAACAGATGCTGAACTATTAAGAGAAGTAGTAAACACTGTCGGACAGCCTACAAAACTGGGCGGTCATATCAGATGCGTTGTGTCAGTATCTATGCTTACCGAAGGATGGGACGCAAATACAGTTACGCATATTGCAGGCTTAAGAGCCTTCGGTTCTCAACTTCTTTGCGAACAGGTTGCAGGTCGAGCTTTGAGAAGAATGAATTATTATCTTCAAGGCTATGACAAAGATGACAACCCGACTTCGGATAAAAGGAAAATTGTTACGCTTAAGTTCCCTCCCGAATATGCGCATATAATCGGAATTCCTTTCAAGCTTTTCAAAGGCGGGTCAGCTACACCCGTAGAACCACCGGACTATACTCTTGTCAAAGCTATTTTTACAAGGCAGAACGATTTCGAGATAACTTTTCCGAATATTGTCGGTTACAGGATCGAGAATTTTGAAGGTGAGCTGAAATACGATTTTTCCAAGGTCGAAAATTTTGAGATAGACGGTTCTAAATTCCCTACAGAAACAATTATGTCAACAGCCTTTGCAGGCAAAGAAGAAAAACTTAATTTAACAGAAGTTCTCGGCAAAAGGAAAAGCGAGATAATATTCTTTATCACAAAAGCTATGCTTCAATATCATTTTACAGACGATGAGAATAATAAAAAGATACAGAAATTCAACAGGCTAAAAGAGATAGCGGAATTTTGGTATGACAATAAAATTCAGCTATTGAATATTAAAGGGGAAGAATATAAAAAGCTGGTGTATTTCAAAAACCTTAAGACGATAGCAGATCATATAATTCGAGGCATAAACCCAGAAAAGAACACAACTGAATTCGTTAAACCTGTGTTTAATTACTATAACAAATTCGGTTCAACAAAATATGTAAGCGGCAACACTTCAAAAGAGGTATATCCCGCGCAGAAAAGTCATGTTAACTATGTAGTTCAGGATTCAGGCTGGGAAGGCATCTGTGCAAAGACACTCGAAGAGATCCCCGAAGTTCATACTTATGTCAAAAATCAATTTCTCGGGTTCGTTATCCCTTATGTAAAAGAAGGCAAAGACAGGCAGTATTTCGCTGATTTCATAGCAAGGGTGAAGACTAAAAAAGGCAGTATCGTTAATCTGATAATTGAAATTACAGGTATGAACAGAGATAAAGGTGAGAAAAAATGGTATGTTGAAAACAGATGGCTGCCGGCAGTGAATTCAGTAAAAGAAAAATACGCTTATGAAGAATGGCATTTCATAGAGATTTCAAACGATATCAGAGATATAAAAAATCAGTTGAATGATAAAATAAGGTCGCTTTAAAATATGTGGAGCAAAACAGAATGAAAGAAAAGATAGAATCGATCAGGCATAAAGAAAAAAGAGCGCACATTCCTTCAAAAGAAGAAGCCGGATACGAAAATGCAAATGAGAAAGTCACCAAAGGTAAAACAGTGGCTGAGTATCCTAAGAACCCGGTAGTTCACAGAGGAATGGATCCCGAACTATTCTGGATGAACAAGTACGGCGAAGGCGACAATGACGATATTCTTAAAATTGACATAAGATCATTATACAGACACGAGCATATTGCGCCTGAAAAACTTATCGAAGGTTTATATAAGATCGTTGAAGAGAAAAAACATCCCGAACAGGACGAATTGTTCTCAATAAACGAATTATTCGGAAACGCACTTGAAAAAGACGAACTCGAAAAAGTAAGCGAATATTACAAGCACAATGACGGCTGGTCGAACAGAATAATCCAGGGCGATAGCCTATTAGTAATGAACAGCCTGCTTGAAAGAGAAGGAATGGCAGGCCAGGTGCAATGCATATACATTGACCCGCCTTATGGTATCAAGTACGGAAGCAACTGGCAGATGAAACTGAATAAACGCGATGTAAAAGACGGAAGCGACGAAGAGCTTTCAGGTGAGCCTGAACAGATAAAAGCTTACCGAGACACTTGGGAGCTTGGAATTCACTCTTATCTCACTTATTTGCGAGACAGGCTCATAACTGCAAGAGAATTACTCACAGAAAGCGGTTCGTGCTTCGTACAAATCTCTGATGAAAATGTTCACCTTGTCAGATGCCTAATGGATGAAGTTTTTGGAAGTGAGAATTTTGTGAGTGAAATTATTTTTAGAAAAAAGGGAATGACATTAGGTTCTCAAACAATAGAAACAATGAATGACTATATCTTATTTTATGCTAAAAATTTTACAGAGGTTAAATATCGAAAATTATTCGATATGTATGACGTTCAAGGTGCATCAAGATGGACAATGGTTGAAGAAGCAAATGGAACTAGGCGTAAACTTACGCAGGAAGAGTATATAAATCATAAAGAGTTAAGAAAAGGCGATAGAGTATTTAGACTTGTGTCGCAAAGAGCGCCATCATTTTCACCGAAAAACGTATTTGATTTTGAATACAAAGGTTCTGTATTTAAAGCCCCAGGATGTTGGGTAACAAATCTAAATGGAATGGAAAAATTAGGCACACAGAATAGATTTTATCCAGAGGGTAAGAATTTAAGCTATATTCAATATCACGATGATTTCCCAATGAAAAAAATAACAAATTTATGGCTCGATACAACAGGAGCCAATGATAAGAGATATGTTGTACAAACAAGTGAAAAGGTTATAATGCGCTGTATCCTCATGTCAACCGATCCCGGAGACCTTGTGCTTGATCCTACCTGCGGAAGCGGAACGACCGCTTTTGTGGCTGAACAATGGGGTAGAAGATGGATTACAATTGATACAAGCAGAATAGCTATGAACATAGCGAAAACCCGTCTTATGACAGCTACTTTTCCGTATTATTATCTTTACAGCGATGTAAATGTGACTACTGAAGGTAAGGACGGCAAGCTCAAGAAAACTATCGTTGAAAAAAAATCATCAGATAAAACTCACGAGATCAGGCAAGGTTTCGTTTACGAAGAAGTTCCGCATATTACTTTAAAATCGCTTGCTAACGATGAACCGCCTGCTACAGAGACGCTTTACGATAAACCGTCTGAGGATAAAAAGAGAATAAGGGTTTCGGGGCCTTTCACAGTTGAAACACTTCAGAATTATGAACCTATCAGTCCTGACGCAATGGACGATCACAAAGAAGATGATACCGGAAATTTTGAAGAAAATATTTTCGCACATCTCAAGACTGCCGGAGTAAAAAACGGAATAAAAAATGAAATGGCCGTCTTTGTGCGTATCGAGAAACTCGCTGACAGCTATCTTCACGCAGAAGGATTTTATAATACTTCAAAAGGTGAGAAAAAAGCTTATTTCCATATCGGGCCAAAATTCGGTACAGTCAGCAAATTACAGGTAAACCAAGCTGTAAAAACCTGCCGGACAAAAGGTGATGCAGACTGGCTGGTCGTACTCGGATTCAGCTTTGAAAGCGACATTTCAAACGAAAATGTAACAACAAGCATGGGTTCGTTTGAAGTTACAAAAGTCCGTATGCACGATGACCTTATGCAGGACGGCTTATTGAAAAAAGACAAAAAAGCAGGCTCTTTTATCACGATCGGCGAGCCTGATATCAAACTGATAAAAAAAGGAAGCACAGCTCAGGTTGAAGTATGCGGACTGGACATTTACGATCCGATAAAAGACATTGTCAAGGCAAGAAATATCGAAGATATTGCCTACTGGATGGTTGATTCAAATTACGACGGAAGCAATTTCGTAGCAAAACAGGTATTTTTCTGCGGCGGTGACAAGGATGAATTCGACAAGTGGAAAAAAGGACTTGAAAGCCTGTCTGTGCAGAAATCTAAGATCAGCCTTGAAAAAACACTCAAGATCGAAATTGATGACGAAGCTTTTGAAAGGCTGTACGGCTTCAAATCGCATCCGTTTGAATACAAAGCCGGACAGAAAATCGCCGTCAGGGTAATCAGCCAGTTCGGCGAAGAAAGCACAAAGGTGATGTAAATAAAAATTAAAAATAGGAGGGGATTATGTTTGAGCCATTTGCAAGAATAAATAATAGGCTTGAATCAGCTAAAACAGATTCTGATTTTTCATATTTCTATGAATTAATGCTTTATGGTGAGTTTTTAACGAAAATAGTAAATTTATTCCTAATCTCATGTATTAACGAAGATAATGAAAGATCTCGTTATCGACAAGAATACAATATTGCTAGAGCTAATTCAATAGGAGATTTTGCACATTCTATAGACGAGATACTAACCGGCCCCTCTGCGCAATTGCTTACAACAGCCATAAGAGATAAAGAACTTAATGAGTTAACCAAAAAATGCTCATCAGGAGAATGGCAATATGATACTCAAAAAGATTTATATGATGTAATCGAATTATTTAACTTACCTCATGAAAAATTACAAACTAAAAGTTCTTTTAAGAATTGGTTTAATATGTTTACTTATCTTAGAAATAAAACAAAAGGACATGGAGCTACAAAAACAGAAGTATGTTCAAAGTGTTGTCCAATACTAGAGAATTCTATCCTAAACATTGTTTATAATTTCTCTGCTTTTAATAGGACATGGGTGCATTTGCATAGAAATTATTCCGGGAAGTATCGTTTGTCCTATCTCAACAAAAACAAAACTGATGATATAGATTCCTTAAAAAGAGAAAATAATCAGATGTATTCCAATGGAATTTATTGCGTGGTGGATAAGCTAAGAGCAATCAATTTTTTTTATACAGACTCAGAATTAACTGACTTCTTTATTGTAAATGGAAATTTAAAAAACGAAAAATTTGAATGCATTTCATACATTAGTGATGTCCGCCAAGATAGATCTTCAAAAGATTTTTTAGTACCAGTTACAGAATTGCCAAGTAGTCATACCGAAGGCTATAAACACTTAGATGTAATTGGAAAATGCTTCACTAATTTACCTACTGCAATTGAAGAATATATTGATAGAAGAGAATTAGAAATTGAACTAGAAAAAGTAATCTTAGAAGAAGATAGATTCCCAATTATAACATTATTAGGAAGAGGTGGTATTGGTAAAACTACTCTCGCATTAAATGTTCTAAAAAAAATTGCAAATAAAGGCAGGTTCGATTTAATAGTGTGGTTTAGCTCAAGAGATATTGATTTAATGCTAGAAGGTCCAAAACAAGTAAAGACAAAAGTCTTAAATCAAAATGATATTTCCAATTATTATTGTGACTTACTCGAAGTGAACATTAAGGATAAGTTAAGTTATTTCTCGAATCAACTTACCGTAAATGAAATCGGTAGAACTTTATTCGTATTTGATAATTTCGAAACAGTTTCAGACCCACTTGAAGTATATGAATGGTTGAACACATATATCAGAAATCCTAATAAAATTTTAATTACATCAAGGATAAGTAGAAATTTTAAAGCGGATTATCCTATTGAAGTAGGCGGTATGAATGAAGAAGAGTGCAGAAAAATGATTGAGTTGTATCGGCAAAAATTAAAAATAGATTCAATATTGGATGCTTATTATGTCGATGAACTAATTCAAGAATCAAATGGGCATCCATATATTATAAAAATACTTTTAGGAGAAGTTGCTAAAACAGGAAAACTTGGTAAAATTGAGAGAATTGTCGCTGAGCAAGATAGGATCTTAGACGCTCTATTTAACAGAACCTATAATTTATTAACTCCTGTTGCAAAAAGAGTATTCCTAACTTTATGCAGTTGGAATTCACTTGTACCAGCTATTGCTCTTGAAGCAGTACTTTTAAGACCCGAGAATGAAAGAGCAAATATTGAAAAAGCACTTGAAGAGTTGTCTAAAAGTTCGTTCATTGAACTAATAAACGAAGGTAATGACACAATGATTAATGTGCCTTTAGCCGCTGCAATTTTCGGTAAATCAGAATTGGAAATTAGTCCTGATAAATTAAAAATATTAGAGGACAAGAAATTATTAATGGAATTCGGTTCAACAAAATATAAAAGTATAAGTGTCGGAGTAGCAGAAAAAATTGAAAGGAAATTCAAATCGATTGCCAGTAGAATAAAATCACTGGATGATTTTAAAAAGGAACTGCCAGTGTTGCTTTATTTAGCTTCAAGATATACGGACACATACAGGTATATTTCTGATGTATACCTTGAATTTCAGGATTACGAATCAGTCAAATATTACATACGGGAAAATATTAAAGTAGAAATAGATAATATAAAAAAGATTCAATTATGGAAAAAATTAGCGTACATAAATCAAATTACTAGTGATGTCGAAGGCGAAATCACCGCTATATTTGAGCTTGTAATCATCCCAGACATAGATTTCGCTGATTTAAGTAACTTTGCTAACAGAGTAAATCAAATTAATTTTAATAGCGATATTATAAAAAATTCAGAGTATAAAAACATGCTCTTTGAAAAACTCATCACTCTTATGTCTGAGAGAATAATCGAGGGTAATTCTACAGATTATTCTAGATTAGCATGGTTATTAATAAACAGTGGCTATGAAGACAGCGCGATTGAGTACGCAAAAAAAGGCTTAGATATTGACCCTGACAATCCATATTGTCAAAAACTAGTAATTAAATTAACTAAAAATGGATACTATTCCTAATATTATTGAGAATATAACAGTATTTTCTCCGATCAGCTTCGAAGCCTAAAGAATGGGAAGCAGAAACCTATAACGGAGAAGATATTTGCTAAAGCTAAAGAAGAAGGATTCGAGTGGTAAAAGGGAGAATAAAGGTAAACTGATAAAATTCTGGAATGAAACAAGATCGGAAAATTGTACGATGGGGATGTTAATTAATTAAATAGGTAGAAATAAAAATGGAAAGACAAACAGAAATGATGAAGGAATTTATGCAGCAACAGGATAAATATTGTTATTTTATTATTTCTGTTACTGTTACTGCGATTGGATTTTCTATCTATCAAACAACTGGGCACGAACTGAATTGGACACAGATAATTCTAGCATTAGCAAATATTTGCTGGGTTGGTAGTATATTCTGCGGTCTGAGAAATAGGGCGTATGTTGTTAGTACTATTTATGCTAATAAATCTTATCTCGATGTCATTGATGGTATTTATCCGGGCGTTGGTCAGAATCCTAAACTAATTAAACCTGCTAGCGAAGGTATTATGAATGCAATGCAGTCAAATTCTGATAAGGCGGGAAAATTGATGGACTGGCAAGAAAGACTGTTTTATAGTGGGATAATTCTTTTTATCTTTTGGCATGTAATAGAGATGTATAGAAATACTTAAGAATTTTGGAGATGGAAAATGAATGATATTAAACAGAATATTAAGCAATATTTAAGTAAAGATAAATATTTTAAGATACCTGCTTTCCAGCGTGGTTTCAAGTGGGGAGTACCGAAACTAAGCGGAGAATGTGATGCCGAAATTTTATTAGATAATGTCATTGAAGCTATGCATAGAGAAAAAGAAGAATATTTCATACAAGGTGTTACTGTTTACGAAGAAGAAGTAAAGGATGAAATTGTAATAATTGACGGTCAACAAAGGACTACTACGCTCTTTTTACTATTAAATCTATTACTTGGTAATGACGAAAAGAAAAAGTATTTTTATTATAATAATAGCTTCAAACTTATTTACAAAATTCGCAAATCGTCGCATGAATATATTGAGGCGAAATGTATCGGAGGAACTGATCAATATGATAAGGACACTCAAGATATTTTTTACTTCAAAGAAGCAGAAATCCGAATGAAAAATAAAATTGACAAGATAGCGGGTGAAAAAGATAAGCTCAAGGAATATATTTTAAACAATGTAATGCTTTTTTATATTGATGTTCCTAAAAAACAAGCTTCTAAAATATTTTGCATGCTCAATGGTGCAAAAGCTTTCATGAACACTGATGAATTGATTAAAGCAGAGTTTCTTTCAAAAGCTTCAATAATTGATAATGAGAAAAATAAATCCGAAAACATTTCAGATACGCTTGAAATTTTAAAAAAGCAGATTGGGCAAGATTGGAAATCAAATGCAATTCGCAGTCAATACGCACGTCAATGGGATAAATGGCTTTATTGGTGGAACAGAGAAGATGTTAAAGCCTTTTTTCGTTGCGGGAATAATCCTATGGGATTGTTAGTAGAGTTTTTTTTTGATTCACAACTCCAGGATGAAAAAAACAAAAAACAGATGAAATACTCAAATGATCAAAATGATGTTTCTTCTGTATTTAAGAACTTTCAAAATCTGCTAATAAAAGACACAAAGGATGCAAAAAACAATTTCGAAAAGCTAAGAAAACTCCAAAAACAGTTTGAAGATATTTTTAATCAGCCACATTTTTATAACAATCTCGGCTTAGCTATGACGCTTAAAGCACAAGACCGAAAAAGAACAATAAGGTATTTCTTAGATAATTTCAAAGATGAAAATAAAGTAAGAAAATATACTCTTTTGAAGTTAGCTAATGTTTCTGATACAGAAATATTAACTGAAAAACTGGGGCAGATTGAAGAAAAAGTTAATGAGATATTTGATATTTTGGCAGATAAGGATATTTACAACGATCAAGGAAAAAAGGAAATAGCTTATCTTCAGTTATTCCGGTTAAATGTAGATGAATCGAGTAAGAAAGATATAAAATTTGAATTTTTCTATTACGAAGAAAAAACAAAACAGTTAGAAGAGTTTTATTTAAAAAGATCTCTTGAGCATATCTGGCCGAAATCGAAGGTAAGGTTTAAAAAGAGTGATAGTGAAACTTATGTTTATGTTGATGATCAAAACAAAGAAAATGAGTATAAAGATAATTGCCCAGAATTCTTAAAAAGAGAAGATTTTGAATTACTCGGAATAACAGAACATTGTTTAGGTAATCTAGTATTTCTGCATTGTAATGATAATTCAAAGTTTAATGACAGACTGCCAGAAAAAAAGAAGAATGTCTACTTTGAACTAAATATTAGACTCTACAGCAGAAATTTATTACATACAATGTCTGTGTTTGCGAAAGATAATTGGAGCAACGAAAAAGTGATAATAAATGTTCATGAAAATCAAATCAAAACAATCGAGTTAATTAAAGAAGGATACAAAGAATATGTTAGATAGCGGAAAACCATACTCTATAAAGGATATCTTTAAAGATGAGAACAAAATAGTTATTCCCGATATGCAGCGTGAGTATTGCTGGGCGAAGACTTTATCTCAAATAGAAAACAGACCATTAGTAGAAATATTTATAAACGATTTAATCGCAAATAAAAAAAATGAAGATACTCAAATGGGATTATTGTATGCCTACGAAAATCCAAAAGATGACTACCAGCTTTGTGACGGTCAGCAAAGGATAACTACCTTATATTTATTGATAGGCATGCTCTACCGGAAATTAAAAAGAGATGATTTGAAAGAAATTCTGATCTCGCATTATGAATTGGAACAAGATGATAAGGAACCGAGGTTGCAGTATGCAATTCGCGAGAGCACCTTATTTTTTCTGAGAGACTTAGTTTATTATTATTTCTTAGGGAATAACGAGCAAGAGATTTCAAGTTGCGAGGTTTTAAAAGACCAATTCTGGTATTTTTCTGAATATGATCTTGACCCATCAATACAGAATATATTGGAAGCTTTGAAAATAATTGAAAGTAAATTGAAAGGCTCCGATCAACATGTCGAAATTACTGATTATATTATTAATCATGTGCAATTTCTATATTTTGATATGAAAGACAGAATTCATGGAGAACAGCAGTTTGTAGTCATAAATACTACTGGCAAGCCACTATCTGTTACTGAAAATTTAAAACCGAGAATGTTAGGGAATTTAGATGATGTAGACAAGCTTCCTGAATTAGATAATAAAACAGAATTGGAATATTATTCTGATATTTGGGAGGAATGGGAGCAATTTTTTTGGGAAAATAAATGGAATGGCAATCAAGTGTCCGATGTTGGATTTAAAGAATTTCTTAGATGGATAACTATAATAAATCTTTTAAAAAAAAATAAGCAAGATGAAGCACAAAATGTATTGCAAAAAGGGAAATTTGAATTTGATACTAGTATTTCACTCGATGAAATTGACAGTTATTTTAAAAGCGTTAAATGGCTTTTTGAAGATTTTTTTAAAATATATGAAATTAAAGCTAAGAAGCTTAAATATGATGAAGATTTCTTAAATATACTTTCACCTAGAGAAATTAAAACAGATTTTGATGATTATAAAAAAATTATTTCACAAAAAGATTGTTTTAAGTTATTACCTTTGATTGAATATGTAAAAAATTTCGGATATTCGAATACAAAGAACATTGATCGTATAAAGAATTTCTTTTTTAATCTTACAAGGATAGAGAACATCTCTAAATCTGCTAGATTATTCATACCAGATGCTTTGGCCATTGTCAATTTGATGTCCGTTAATGAAATCGCAGATGTTGCATTTATTACTACTTTAGGTGAAATCCCTAAAAATAATCTACTTTCGAGAGAGGAAGTTAAAGAAAAATTTTACTTATACACAAGTGGTCTATACGAAAGAGATATATTAGAGCAGACACTCTGGAGAGCAGAGGAGAATAGAATTCTTTCCGGAGAGATAAAGCCTTTGTTAAAATGGTCGAAATCAGACGGAGCTTTTAATCTTGAATCTTTTAATGTGTATTATGAGACTTTCGAAAAGTTATTTGATAATAATAACGATTTAGACCTAACAAGAAGAGTTTTTCTATTACTTGGCTCAGAAAAATATCCACGTACATTTCCTGGTTCAAGTAAAACTTCATTTTGTCACGAATATGAACATTGGAAAATTGTAATTTTTGATAATATCGAAATAATTGGGTTATTTTTTAAGAAAATGATTGAAAGTGGCAAAACAATAAAAGAGTTCCAAGAGACGATCATTGAAGAATATTCAGACATTTCAAACAAATGGTACGATTTCATAAAAAATCCTAAATTATTAGGATATTGTGAGCAAAAGTATATTCAGAATTCAAATAGAGGCTGGAATCTAATAAAACAAAAAAATGCCACTAGCTATGTTAATATAAATACATATTTGGTTCATTTAGAATTAGAAACCAAAGTATGGAAAAATTGGGAATTGGGCTTATATGAGACAGACCTCAGTTGCAGTTATTTCAATTTCGTATGTAACAATAGCATTTTTACTATTGATCTTATATTTGTTAATGATGATAAATTTAGAATAAATCTCTTTGTTAAGAAAGGTAGTTTAAAGACATTTGATTTTTTCTTAAGCTTAAAAGACTTACTTTCCTTAAAATTTAATGGTAAAAAATATGAATCTGAATCTATAGCTAGATGTGATATAATGGAATATATTCTAAAAGTTATGAGTGAAGTTGAAGGCTTAACTCCAAAATCGGAAATTCCATCGAATATAAATTAATCCACGGAGCACTTATGAACATTCCGATAAACATTGAAACGCTTCAAATAGACACGGATTCACAAGACCAAAAGATTAGCAATTTCAGAAGCGGCTTGGATTTCGTATATTTCATTAAAATGGGGTCCGGGTTATGATAGGGAGAACTGAAGCTGAAATAAAACTAAAAAAACTGTTTGGTTTTGATAAGTTTTATGATTCTCAGTGGGAAGTTATAGAAAAGCTTCTTGCGGGGAAGAGGGTTTTGTTTATTGAGAAGACCGGCTACGGGAAGTCATTGTGCTTTCAGTTCGCATCTACTCAGCTTGACGGTGTTACTATTGTGTTTTCTCCGCTTATTGCTCTGATGCGTGATCAGGTACGGAGTATGAAGAATATGGGTATTCGCACAGCAGCTATTAATTCGAATCAGACTCAGGAAGAGAATGCGAAAATTATCGAAAAAGCAAAAGATAATGAGCTTGATATTATTTATATAGCCCCGGAAAGGATGGAAAATGTAGAATGGATAAGCAATGCGTTTGCTATGAAGATCGCTATGATAGTGATTGATGAGGCTCATTGTATTTCGATGTGGGGTCACAGTTTTCGTCCTGATTATCGCAGGATCGTTAATCTTGTTAAACTTTTACCTGAAAACTTTCCCGTTTTGGCTACTACTGCAACAGCTACTCTTCGAGTTCAGGATGATATTATAAGCCAGATAGGATCGGATTTGATTTTATTGCGCGGACAGCTGATTCGTCCGAATATCAGGCTTTTTGTGGTAAAAGTTAAAAGTGAAGACGAAAAGTTCTGCTGGCTGGCTAAATATATACCAAAAATGAGAAAATCAGGAATTGTTTATACCGGAACAAGGTCTGATGCGGAAATCTATTCAAACTGGATTCGTTTTCTCGGCTTTAATTCTGTTTCTTACAGCGGAAAACTTGATGCAGATACGAGAAAAAGGGTAGAGGACGGATTTATAAAAAACGAATTCGACTGTGTTGTTTCTACAAATGCATTGGGTATGGGGATAGACAAGCCCGATATAAGATACATAATCCAT
>Ga0209262_10000224_pt1 | contig 30627 bp, 36 predicted proteins | sample Lowcelwee11metaG_FD_187171 | JGI IMG/M metagenome (GOLD analysis project Ga0209262, IMG submission 187171) | Freshwater pond sediment microbial communities from the University of Edinburgh, under environmental carbon perturbations - Low... | ecosystem: Environmental > Aquatic > Freshwater >... | reverse complement strand
CGTGCAAGAGCCTGCCGTGCTCGCCATGGGCGACGCGCTGGTTGTGTTCGTCCCGGGCCTCAAGCTCGAATCGCTGAACGTGACCTTCCGCGGCACCACGAGGGGAGCACGCTTCGCGGCCGCGTCGAAGGTCCGCAAGACGCGCGCCTCCGTCGAGTTCCTACTGCGCTCCAGGCTCAGTACTGCCCCCGCGCTGCCACTCACCGTCACCGTGACGCGCGTTGCTCCCGGTCGTGGGCTCGACCCGCACGACAACCTGCCCGGCGCCTGCAAGCACGTGGTGGACGCGATTGCGGCATGGATCGGCATCGATGATCGCGACCCGCGCATAACCTGGCGGTACGACCAGTGCGCGGACGGTAGGACCATCGGGGTCGGCATCCGCGTCGAGGCGAGACGATGACCCCCGCACGATCCGCCGAGATCGCCCGGGAGGCACGCGACCTGTCGCACCTAATGCCCGATCCCGTCGCGACCCGAGCCGACTGCCTGGCCTGCACCGCCTGCGGGGCGACCCTCCCGTACCCGTCCCCGCTCCCCGTGGTCTCGGACTGGCTCGCCGTCCACCGTGGCGAGGCCTGCGCGCGAGGATTGGACGACCGGATGGCCAGGGAGACGTCCGAGCCTGCCCGACGCGTCCTAGGGGCCGTTTTGTGTCAGCAACAATGCGCAACGTTTGGTGGAGGAACAGCATGACCAGGACCGTCGCCGAGCGCATCGCCACCATCGCGGCCAGGTGCCACCGCCGCAGGCTGCTATCGCCCCCTGAGCGGGCCCGAGACCAGGCCAATGGACGGTTGGGCAAGGTCGAGAGGGCACGTGGCCGACGCGCCCAGCTCGAAGAAGAGCGCCCGCACTGGGAGCGCTTGGTCAGTCAGACGGGATCCGTCCTCGAGATCGCCGAGCGGATGGGCTGTTGCACCAGCACTGCGCGTGCCGCGATATGGGACCTGGGTCTCTGGCCGGAACTCGTGCGCAGAAGGGAGCTTGACTCGTGACCACCGACGATATCCTCGAGCTCGAATGGTACTTCGGCGGCGGTGCCGAGGCGGACCTGGGCGTGCGGTCGATCCAGTCCGGGTTTGAATCGACCATGGATCGACTCTCCTGCACTGAGCGGGGAAGGTGCGCACGAGAGACCTGGATCGACGGCGAGGCGGTGTGGCTTGAGGCGGACCAGCCGGCCCGCGAATCGCGTTCCACCTGCTCGGCGAGTGACGACGCGATCGAACGACTCTATCACCGACGATCGAAGCTCGACGTCGCCAGCAAGGTCTTCGCCAGACTCCGACGCATCCGAGCTCGGGAGCGTGCCGTGCTCGAGCTGCACTTCGGTGATCCCACCAGGATCGAAGGCGTCTCGCTCGCCCTACTCTGCCAGACCACGGCGGTGCTCGACGCGACCAGGGTGGTCAACGAGCGTCGGAGGCGAAGGGCAGAGAAGGCTGGGGAAGGCCAGCCGGATGACGTGGGGCCTCGGAGGGCGCTCGAGCGCATGGCGACCTCGCCGAGCCAGCAGGAGAGGGATGCGCTTCGGGTGCTCGCCGCTGAGGCGGTCGATGTGCTGCGGGCTGCGGTAGCGGCGTATGAGAGGGCGCGTTGAGAGCAGTCCAAAGAGAGATCCTCGAGGAGTTCGCCTCAGTCCAATCCCTCGGCGACCCCGTTCCGCACGACCTAGACATCGACCCGTCATGGCTCCGGAAGGAGCGCCGGCGCCAGCGGGACCGAGAGCGCAAGCAGCGGGCCCGCGACGAAATGGCGATCGCCCACGAGATCCTGCGGCGAGCCGCGCTGCGGATGATTCGTGAGGCGGAGGGCGTGCCCGAACTCTGCACCTGTGCCTGCGGGTGCGGACGGGTGTTTCCGGGCAATGCAACGGGCAGACCTCGACGATTCGCTACGGTCATGTGTCGCGTGATTGCATGCATCACTTCGAAGCTGGCGAAACGGAGAAGCGCGGGAACGTAATTCATGTCCGCATAGTAGGGTAGGGATTCGACTCCCTCGGGGAGGGGGTCGGGGGTGGGGCGGGCAGAGTAACTCGCGCTTCGGCGAAGCCGAGAGATACGCTCCAACCTCGTTTCATGGATCGATCGCGCGGAGGCGCTTCGAGATCGGCAGGCGACTGGCCTTGAGGGTTCCGCCGTCTGTCGATCCCGGTGCGCCTCCCCTCGCATCGGGCCTCCACTTCCCAGGGTCGCGCCACGCCGGCCCGGACCGCGCGGACTTCCGCGTCGGAGCGTGGCGATTGAAAAACCCACAACGCGCCGAAAATGCCGCAACGGAAACGTCAACGGTCCAAGGCTAGCCCCAAGGCCATCGCAAACACGAAGCGAAGGAAGCTTGCGCTCGAACTGAGGCTGAAGGGCCTCACCTACGACCAGGTTGGGACGGAGCTTGGGATCTCGACGTCCAGCGCGTGGAAGCACATCCAGGCCGCGCTCAAGGACACTCAGCAGCAGATGGCCGAGACCGCCGAGGACTTGCGAACGCAGCAGGACCAGCGATTGGACATGCTGCTCAACGCTCTGCGCCCAGGCATCGGCGCGGGCGACCCTCAGGCGATCAACGCGGCAATCCGAATCGAGGAACGACGCGCGAAGTTGCGCGGGCTCGATGCTCCGCAGACCACCAAGCAGGAACTCTCCGGCCCAGCCGGTGGCCCGGTGCAGATCTCGACTCCGACGATCTACCTGCCAACGGAGCGTGCAGACTCCGACTCGACAGGGTTGCCGAGCAGCGGCGATGCCGCACCCGAATGACTGGCGGCCAAACCCGGGGCCGCAGGAATACTTCCTCTCGCTGACCTGTCGAGAGGCGCTGTACGGCGGGAGCGCAGGTGGAGGGAAGTCGGCCGCCCTTCTCGTGGACGCTGTTCGCTACGTCGGACGCGGCTACGGGCCGGCGTACAAAGCTCTGCTCCTGCGGCGCACCTTCCCCGAGCTCGAGCGCTCACTCATCCCCGAGTCGAGGTCGCTCTATCGAAGGCTGGGAGGTCGCTACAACGGGCAGCTCCACGTCTGGACCTTCCCGGAGGGTGAGACGGTGTGGCTATCGCATCTCCAGCAGGAGGACGATATCCACGCGCACCAGAGCGCGGAATACCAGTTCGTGGGCTTCGATGAGGTTACGAGCTTCACGGAGGCTCAGTACCTCTACCTCGGATACTCGCGCATGCGATCGTCTCGAGGCGTGCCGCTGCGACTCCGAGCGGGCACGAACCCAGGCAACGATGGGCACGAATGGGTCTTTCGTCGATTCGCTCCATGGCTCGATCCAGAGACGAAGACGAGAGCGAGGCCCGGGCAGGTGCTGCACTTCCTCCGAGACGGCAATGGCGAATCAGTCGTTCCCGTCGGCACCCCCGGAGCTATGGGACGCACCTTCGTCCCGGCCAAGTGCGGCGACAACCCGCACCTGGACAGCGGATACGCGTCAGGGCTCGACATGCTCGACCCGGTGACGCGGGCGCAGCTCAAGGATGGCAACTGGCTGATCAAGCCAGGACGCGGGCTGTACTTCAAGCGTCAGTGGTTCGAGGTTGTTGACGCGACACCGGCCAACGCCGTTCGGGTTCGATACTGGGACCGAGCCGGTACGGGCGAGACCGAAGCTGCAAAGCGTCGCTCCTCGGACCCTGACTGGACCGTGGGCCTCCTGCTCGCGAAGGCGGGCGGCATCTACTACGTCGAAGACGTCAATCGATTTCGCGGCACGCCTGGCGAAGTGCAGGCCGAGATCCTTCGGACGGCGGCGAACGACGGTAAGCACGTCCAGGTGGCCCTCGAGCAGGACCCGGGGCAGGCCGGCAAGTTCGAGATCGCCACGTACGTTGGACTGCTCGACGGTTTAAACGTGCGGTCCTACCCGGCGCGGGAGGACAAGATCACCCGCGCACAACCGGCCAGCGCGCAGGCCGAGCATGGCAACTTCAAGCTCCTACGTGGAGCGTGGAACAAGCTCTTTGTGGAAGAGCTCGAGGCATTCCCCGAGGGCGCCCACGACGACCAGGTCGACGCCCTGAGCGGTGCGCACAACTCGATGCGAACCGTGGTCGACAACTCCCCAGCGGTTCGATTCACGCGCAAGTCACAACTCGACGACGCAGGATACTGATACCCGAATGGCCATCATCCCCCAGCAGTTGATCAGGTGGGCACTTGACGAGAAGTACCCATATCACTGGGGCGCGATGATGACCATTGCGGTCGTCACCTCCCGGTTGCGTGAGTGCGAGAAGGGCAATCGGGCGCAGTGGGTCGACATGCTGTCCGAGCTGCGAGAGGCAGACGGCCACGCGCACGCCGTGCTGTGCAAGCGCTTCACGAAGGTCTCCTCGGCGCCGTGGGAGATCGTGCCGGCCAAGGTCGAAGGCGAAGCTGAGCGGGCCAACGCCGAACTGATTGCGGCCTTCGTCACGGTTGCGATCGAACGGATTGCACGGTGGAAGCAGCACGTGCATGGACTCTGCTGGGCTGGCTTCTCCGGCGCAAGCGCTCGTGAGATCATGTGGCGCAAGGACCCCGACGGCGTGTTCGTGGACAAGCTCCTGCTCGTCCACTCCAGGCGCATCGGATACGGAGACAACTTCGTTCCGTACATCACGAACGGGTCATTCCTCGCCGAGTCGCTGAAGCCCTCCGACTACCCGGGCAAGTTCATCCTGAACATCGTTGCCACTGCAGATGAGTCGCCGACGCGCACCGGGCTTGGTCGCGTGCTCGCCTATTGGATGGCGTTCAAGCGCTTCGACAACCGCGAGTCGATGAACTACATCGAGCGGTTCGGAAAGCCCTTCCCGATCGCCAAGTGGAAGACGGGGCGCGCGGACTCTGGCGTTGCCACCGAGGCGGAACAGGACAGCGCGAAGGAGCTCGTGCAGGATGTCGGTCGAGGCTCCCAGCCTGGATGGGCTGGGCCCGACACGATCGACTTCAACCTTGTCGGGCCCACCGGCTCATCGTCGGGAGGCTCGGGCGAGAACGTGCCGCACAAGTGGCACATCGAGCTTTGCAACTCGGAGATCTCCAAGATCGTGGCCGGTGGGGACCTCAACACGGAGTCGCAGACCAGCGGCTCGAGGGCTCTCGGTGACTCGCAGTCAGATGATGCCGAGTCATTGCACATCGATGACGCTGGGCAGCTTGACGAGACCATCACGAACGACCTCGTGAAGTGGATCGTGCTCTACAACTTCGGGCCCGACGCGGCTCGCAAGTGGTGCCCCAGGTACCACACGATCGTTGAGAGCGGCGAGGATGTGAAGGCCAACGCCGATGTGCTGGACGTGGCGCACAACAAGCTCGGTGTGCCCATCCCAACGGCGTTCGCGCGAGAGAAGCTGTCGATCCCGAAGCCTGCCGACGGGGAAGAGATCCTGGGCGAGACCGAAGAGCCAGAGACGAAGTCCGCGCCTCCCGTGGACGAAGGCGAAGACGAGGAAGCCAACACCAACACCAACGGCGCGGACGAGAACGATCCGCCGGAGACCGAGCAATGAGCGCAACCACGTACCCGACGACACTCGACACCTTTGCCCAGCAGGCCGCCACGGAAGAGGAGCGGGACAAGGTCACCACCGCCGTCTCTGCCATCCAGGCCAAGCTCGGCACTGGCACGACCACCATCTCGACCACCGTAGCGTCGCTCAATACTCGCCTGTCCGCGGACGAGAGCGTGGGCGAGCTTTCGAGCGCGGCCGTGTACAACTCCCTGACCACGCGGGTGAGCACCGAGGAGTCGACTCGAACGCTCGCGGATGCGTCGCTCACCACGCTTGCGAGCACGAACCTGTCGACCTCGACGGCGGCGGACACGTCGCTCACCACCCGCGTGTCGACCTCGGAGAGCGACACGGCGAGCACCGACGCATCCCTCGCTGTCATCGACAGCACCAACCTGTCGGCCCTCACCAGCTCCGACGTGTCGCTGACCACCAGGGTCAGCACCGAGGAGAGCACTCGTGCGAGCGCCGACGCTTCCCTCGTGGTCGTGGACAGCGCCGTACTCTCGACCGCTGCCAGCGCCACCGCATCGCTCGTGGTCGTCACGAGCACGAACCTCTCGACCCGGACCAGTGCGGACGCGTCCCTTGCGGTCGTCGACAGCGCGAACCTCTCGACGCTCACGAGTTCGGTGGTGTCGCTCACCACGCGCCTGAGTTCCGAGGAGTCGAAGCTCTCCTCGCACATCGTGGCGGGCCACTGATGCAAGACCGCCCCACCGTCGGACTGACCTTCTTCCTCCGGGAGAAGGAGTCCATCTGGAACAACGGCGCCGCGCAGAACTGCGTGTTCCTGCTGCGCATGCTCCGCGAGTCCGGCATGGTGGGGTGCGTGCTCGCGCTCAACGGCGGCGAGTCAAAGGTCCCAGACAAGGCGCTGATGCTCGACGGGCTCGACATCGAGTTCGTTCCTATCGCAGAAGCGATTGACCAGGTGGACGTGCTCATCGAAGCCGCTGCCCAGGTCAGCGCGGAGAACGTCGAGCGCGTGCATGCGCGGGGCGGCAAGGCTGTCGCGTTTCGGTTCGGAAACGCCTACGCGATCGAGACCGAGCGGGCCATTCACGACAAGAAGCCGGGGGCGATCGTCAACGGCGCCCGGTTCGACGAGGTCTGGACGAATCCTCAGCACGTCAACACGTGCGCATCCTACTGGGAGGCTGTCTTCCGCTGCCCGGTGCGCGTGCTCCCGCACGTGTGGATGCCGACGTTCGCGAACAAGGCCGTGTCGGAGTTCCCCGAGGGGCTCGCCTTCGGCTACCAGCCTGGGCGCACTGCAAAGCGGATCGGCACGTTCGAGCCGAACATCAACCTCGTCAAGACGGCAATCGTCCCGCTCCTCGCCTGCGAGCTTCTCTACCGCAGGCACCCGGAACTGGTGGGCGACGTCTACATCACGAACTCGCTGCACCTCAAGGAGCACCTCACGTTCCAGTCGATGGCGAGCCACCTCGACATCGTGCGGGCACACGTTGCCTCGTTCGAGGGGCGATTCAACACTCCGTTCTTCATGGCTCGGTACTGCGATGTGATGCTCGCGCACCAGTGGGAAAACGGCTTGAACTACGCCTACTACGACGCACTGCACGGCGGGTATCCGCTCGTGCACAACTCGGACCTGCTCCCCGATGGCGTGGGTTATCGCTACGACGGGTTCGACGCGCACGACGCGGCGGCAGTGCTCCAGCACGTGGCACAGCACCACGACGCCGAGCACGAGGACTACGAGCGGCGGGCCTCTCGGTTCCTCTGCCACGAAGTGAACGCGCTCGCTCCGCAGAACGTTGCGGCCTACGAACGCGCGCTGGTCGACCTGGTCGAGGCCCGCGCGGCAGCCTGACCCATGACTGTATCGGCACTTCGAAGCGTCGCTGAGGGCAACGCGGAGAAGCTGTCCGAGGCGATTGACGGATTCGCGCTCAAGGCCCTCAGCGTCTACACGGAGCTCGCCGAACGAGCTCTCGAGCCGGGTGTCGGCAAGGCTCTCGCCTCCGGCATCCACACCGTGCTCGAGGAGGCCAGGCGCTGGGGTCACGTGGCCGGTGCTGGCGACGTGCTCGACGAGCTCAAGGCGATCGCGCCAAAGGCCCGACTCAACCTCAGCGCATCCGGTCCTCCGACCCGCAGCACGGTCGACGGCTACGTGCAGAGCGCGGTCGATGAAGCGACGTCGAAGGCGCAAGCCGCGGCAGACTCGGACTTCGGGCAGGCCTTCATCGATGCGTCCTATCGCGCCGTGGTCCTCATCGAGGATCAGGTGGTGCGTGAGTACGAGCGGTCGAAGGCTGCAGCGTACAATGACCTCGAGCGGCTCGACGACAACCCGGACCGCGGGTTCCTCGTAGCTCGGGACGCCGGGCAGCTTCGGAGCATCCGCGCTGACTCGGCTGTAGCCATGGTGGCGAAGCGCAGGAGCGAGGTCAACGACGCGCGGACCTGCAACGTGTGCAGGCAGGAAGACGGGCAGCTCCGGCTACTCGGACAGACCTTCACGGCACCGATTCCAGCGCACCCGAGGTGCCGAGGGATCAGCCATCTATGGGCCGTCGGTTGGCCCTGGGAAGACGAAAGCAAGGCGATGAGCGACATTCTCACACGGTGGGTATCGACGATCGATATCCGAGCCGTGCAGATCGACGAGGCCGCGCGGACGATCCGGAACGTGGTCGTGAGCGATGAGACTGTCGACTCGCACGACTCGATCATCCGAGCGGCGGGCTGGGACTTTGCGCGGTACGCGAAGAACCCGGTCCTCCTGTGGGCGCACAGTGGAGCGCGAGGACTCGACGCCCCGGATCCCGAGGACGTGTTGGGTCAAGCGCAGAACGTCCGAGTCGATGGAACGCGCGTGCTCGCGGACTTCGTCTTCTTCAAGAAGGGACTCAACCCGCGCGCCGACCTGGTCTTCGACGAGATGGTCGAGGGCGGGCTTCGGGGCGTCTCGGTCGGCTTCAAGGAGCGTGAGTATCACTTCGAGAAGCGGGACGGCGGAGGCGAGATCCTGATCATCGACTCGGCAATGCTGGTCGAGATCAGCGTGCTTCCGGTGGGGAGCAATGAGAACGCGTTGGCAAGGGCATTCAGAGCCGCGCAGTGCGGCTCGGACACGGAGAACAACATGAGTACGAAGCAAACGGAAGTGGCTCAGGCTGCAACCGTCGCGCTGCCGCCGGAGCTTGCATCCGTGACCGGAGCCGCGACCATCGAGGCTGCTGTGCGCAGGTACGAAGAGCAAGCGCAGCACGTCGCCGAGCTCGAGCTCAAGCTCGACAAGGCAACCAAGGATGCCGAGGCCGCGACCACGCGAGCCGTTGCGGCGGAGAAGACGATCGCCGATCGCATCGAGTCGGAGACCGTGGCCGAGGTCGACGCGCTGATCAAGGTCGGCCGCATCTCCGAGGAAAAGCGCACCTTCGCGCTCAACCTCGCTCGCAAGGACTTCGAGGCGTTCCGGGGTCTGTACCCGGTGGAGCCCATTGCTCCGCTCGCTCCGATGCTCCGACAGATCACGAAGGAAACGCCCGCCGAGACGCAGGTTCAGACGCAGGTCGAGAACCCGATCGTCAAGCGTGCAGCGGAGCTCATCGCCGGGGGCGCCGAGTACACCGCAGCCTGGAATCAGGCCATCAAGGAAAGCCACAACGCGGCCGTCTGAGCCGCATGAGGAGAAGTCACCATGGCTCAGTACGCTGAAGTCGCGCTCCCGGGATTCGAGTCCCGGACGCTCCAGACCGTGTTCAACAACGCAGCGACGGCGATCCCTGACAAGACCGCCGTGCTGTACGAGACCGTGAGCGGCTACGAGCACGCGGTGGTCATCCCGACCGCCAGTGCCGGCGTCGCTCGTACAGCGGGCATCGCAGTCGGCGCGATTGCCGCTGGCGCCTGGGGCGTCATCTGCGTCAAGGGCCCCGCGCTGGCGATTGCCGGCGGAGCTCTTGCCACCGGAGCTCACGTCATGATCTCCGACACCACCGCGCACATGGGCGAGGCCAAGGCCATCGTCACGAGCGCGACGAGTGAGTCGCTCGGACACACGCTCACCGCGGCTGCCGCGCAGGGCGACACGTTCGTGGTCGACGTCCACCCCGACATCATCACCAAGGCCGCGAGCTGAGCCTAGGAGCTGAAGACATGCAAGCAAGAATCGTCAAGGTGAGCGGGCCGAACGGTGAGGTGTTCGAGCTCGACATGACCAACGAGACCGTCCGCGGCCCTGGTGGCTGGAAGGTCGACACGCGCACGCTGGCGCAGAGCGACGTTCACGTCGCGGCCGCGCTGCCCAACTTCGCCGCAGGCTTCGGTCGCAATCAGGACCAGGCCATTGCGGACATCATCTGTCCGCCCGTGCTGGTGGGCAAGCCCTCGGGCAAGTACCACGAGTGGTCTTCGAATGACCTCTTCAACACCGTCACCGACGACGAGGTCTCGGGCGACGCGGAGATCAAGACGGTCAGCCCGACCCTGTCGAACAGCACCTATTCGTGCGTCGACCGCGGGCTCGCGTCCTTCGTCAACAACAACATCGTGATGGCCGCGGACGCTGCGATCGATCCGGCCATGGCGTCGGTCCGTCGCGTGCTCAACGCGATGAACATCCGGCGCGAGATCCGGACTGCCGCTCTTGCCCTCGACAACGCCACCACGTTCTTGAGCTACAAGACCACGCTCGGCGCCACCGCGAAGTGGAACGGCGGCTCTGCGTCGGATCCCGTCGCGAACATCTTCACCGCGATGGAGACGATGTACAAGCCATGCACGCACATCGGGATGAGCGAGCGCACCTGGCACTCGATGATCCTGAATGCCCAGGTGCAGAAGCTTTCGATGTACAAGGAAGCTCCGACGATTGCCAACCCGGCAGAGATCGCGGCCCGCCTTGGGCTCGAGGGCGTCAAGTTCGTCATCGGTCGGATGAAGCACAAGAGTCCGACCGCCGGCACCATCGGGTACACCTGGGGCAACGACGTCATCTGTCTGCACATCCCGCCAGGCGCTGACTCGGACGAGGAAGAGATCCCGACGATTCGCACCTTCCGCTGGGCCGCTCCCGGGTCCGTGCAGGGCTGGGAAGTGCGCGAGTGGGACGTGCCTGGCAAGGGCCAGCGTGGCGGCCGCATGATCGCGGTCGTGACCTCCGAGGTCCAGCAGGCCGTGTCGGCTGCGACGGGCCACCTCATCGTCGGAGCCTACCAGTGAACGAGCAGCAGAAGAGGGAGCTGGCGAAGACGCGCCCGGCTCCTGCTGCGCCTGCTCGCAAGCTGGTGGCGACAAGTCGCGTCTTCTATTCCTCGGCGACCAAGGGCCCGACGCTGGCGCAAGCCGGCGACGAGATCGATCCGGTCGACGCGGACTTCAGTCGGCTGCTCGATCTCGGGCTGGTCGAGGAGACCTGAATGGCATTCTGCACGCAAGCAGATGTGGTCGAGGAAGTCGGGACGACGCTTGTCGCCCAGCTCTGTTCCGACGGAGCCGGGGGCATCAGCGCCACGCTCGTTACCGGCCGCATCGCCCGTGCAGATGCCGACATCAAGTCCGTGCTCGGGCCGCAATTCAACCTTGATGACGTCGACGCGTCGACCGCCGACATCATCAAGTACTGCTCGGTCGACATCTCTGTGTTCTACATGTACGAGCGTAAGCCTGAGTTCCGTCGTGGGACCGCAGACGGGAAGAACCCGGAGCAGTCCAGATACGACCGAGCGATGGGCACCGTGCGTGAGATCAAGAGCGGTCAGCGGGACATGGGACGGGAGACCGCTCCAACGCTGTCTTCCGCTGGCGCCGGAGGGACCGTCTACGCCTCGACTCAGCGATTCATCGTCGAAGAGGACGAGGCCACCGACGGGCCTTGTGGCGGGTACTGATGCGCATCATCATCGACGGCAGGCAGACGGCCAATGACCTCCACGGTCTGCGGCGTGAGATGTCTGGTGCCGTCGCACGCGAATGGGACCGGCTCTCCGACGAGGCCGCCGACTTCATGCGCGGGACCGGATCGCAAGGGCGGTTCTTCAATCGCACCGGGCGGCTTCGGTCCTCGATGCGCGGATCGTCCTCGAACTCGAGGATGTTCAACTTCTTCGCCAAGGTGGAGGCGACGGCGCCCTACGCCCTCTTCGTCGACGAAGGCACTCGCGCCCACGTCATCGTTCCGCGCAATGCTCCTCGCCTGGTCTTCTTCTGGGCGAGGGTGAATCGGTGGGTGTACGCGACGAAGGTCAAGCACCCGGGCACCACCGGGCGGTTCTTCTCGAGACGCACCCAGCGGGCGTTCATCCGCCCATTCCACGACCGGTCCCAGGCCGCGATTGACAGGGTAGCGGGGCGCTCATGAGCCGCACCAAGGCTCTCTACGGTAACGCGGCAATCCCGCCCGCCACCGGGGCCGCGGCCGCGTCTTTGCTCCCGACCTGTGACCCAGCCCTGAGCGGGCTCGCAAGCGTGTTTCAGGCCGCCCTGCGCGCCAAGCTGGACACAGCCTGGAGGGCAGCGGCGCAGTCCTTCGGATCCGAGGAAGGGAACCACGTGGTCAACTCCACTGTGGTGCTCGCTGACCCGGACATCTCCGATGAGGCGCGTCTCACCTGGACCTGGCCTGTGCTCGTCATGTGGCGGGTCAACGAGCGATTCGCCGACCGCACGCTCGTATGGGATGGGCAGGAGTCCGAGGTGGCGATGGTCTACGCGCTGCCTCCCATGTCCAAGGAGTTCGCGGACCGGCTGGGGCACATCCGCAAGGCTGTGGTCCGCACCCTCCGTGCTGTGATTGAGCAGCAGGGAGACGCGAGCTACGACGCTGAGGACAACTTCCTCGAGGACCTCGGGATCGAAGCCCTCTCGCTCACCGAAGCCACCTACGGAGCCGCGTTCGACGATGCCGGGCTGAGCCAAGTGCACCTCGGCGTGGACATGACACTGGTTCTCAAAGAGATCGAGGAGCCCTACACGGCAGACCTCGTCGACACCACAAGTATCACAGCCAACATCGCGTTCGAAGACGACTCGGGCGACCTCGAGCACGTCATCGATCTGGACGTCGATCCGACGGAGTGACCAACATGAAGATGATGCAAGTGCTCGCCGCTCCCGGCGTGGCGGTGCTGGACTATGCGTTCTGCAAGGCGCATGGCCGGTTCCGGCTCACCGGTCGCAAGCTGGTGGAGATCAAGGAACCCGAACTTCGGCAGGCCGCGGCCAACGGATCGGAGCTGTACGTCGGTCACAGCGGAGAGCTGGCGTTGCCGTCGGAGCTCGCCGGAGCCGATGTCATCGTGCGCCAGCGTAGGCCCGTCGACCCCGGAGACGTCTACTACGTCGAGGCGTGGGTGCTCAATGCAGAGCCCAGCCATGTTCCCGCGATGGGCGAGGCCGGGGAGTACTACCGCGGGCGCGTGCTCGAGGGCGGGCTTCTGCCAGCCAACGAGGAGACCGCGCGGCTGTGCGGCATTCCGTTCAACAAGACTCCAGCGGTTTCGATCCCGTCGAAGGCCGCAAAGAAGGGCGGTGAGTGATGGGATCCCTTGCTCTGTCGCTGACCGGCGTTGCGGCCAACTGGCTTGTGCCGCAAACGCTCATTCAGGTTTCGTTCGCCCAGGGCGTCCTGCTCGGCGACCCGAGTACGCCGAAGGTGCTCATCACGGGCGTCAAGACGACGTCGGGTAGCGCGACGGTCAACACGCAGGTCTATGGCCCGGAGTACACGTCGGACGAGGCGAGCGTGATCGCTCTCTTCGGCACCGGCTCGGCTCCCCACCGCGCGTGGAAGCGGTTCACCAAGTTTTGCCGCACCGCTCCGATCTACATGCTCGCCGTGACGGAGTCCGCGGGTGTGCAGGCTTCTGACACCATCACGTTCGCGACTGCGGCGACCGGGGCGGGCTCGGTCAAGTACACGGTTTGCGGCGAGCTCATCGAGGTTGCGTTCCAGTCCGGGGCTGCGTTCGACACCGGCATCGCCGCCGACTTCACGGCTGCGATCAACGCGAAGACGCACCTCCCGATCACGGCAGCTCGAGTCGATGGAGTCGTGACGGTCACCTACAGGACCAAGGGCACAATCGGCAACTGGGTCAGGCACCGCGCGACCATCACCGCTGGCGTTGGGACCACGGTCACCGTTGCCCACGCCGTACTCGCCTCCGGAGCAACCGACGAGGTCTACACGACCGCGCTCGCGACCATCCTTGCGACGAAATACGATTACATCGTTCCGTGCATCTCCCCGACCGGCACGAGCAACGCGAACGTGGCGCTGTTCGACACGCAGCTCACCACGCAGGCCTACGCCACGAGCGGCATCAGGCAGCAGTTCATCGGCGCGACTGCGGAGTCGCTGTCGAACATGTCCACCTACGTGGTGGCCTACAACAACCCGCGGTTCTCGTTTGCGTGGCAAGAGAACAGCGAGTTCGAGCCCTACGAGCTCGCCGCTGAACTCGCCGCGATCCGGTACAACTCCGAGACGGGCGCCGATCCGGGCGTGAGTTACGACGGATACGGTTCGGGCATCCAAGACGCCTGGGATGTGCCTGCGCAGTACTCGACGGCCGACCGACCCACCGCGGTGGAGGTCAACACGGCCCTCGGCGTGGGCGCCACCCCGATTGCCACCGACGCGGCAGGGAACACCTACCTCGTCATGTCCTGCACCGCAGCGGGGGCAGACCCGCGCATCAGGGACACCTGCAAGGTCACCGTCTCTGACGCGTTCGCCGCAGACCTCAACTCTCGCTCGTCCTCGATGTGGGCGCGAAGCAAGCTCGCTGACGACGAGGCCGACGGCGCCAAGCCGTACCCGACGATCGTGCTCACCCCCACGCGGCTCAAGGACCTCACGATCGCGCCGCTCCTTCGCACCTACCGGGACGCGTCGCTGCTGGTCAATGTCGACGGCACTGCCGGGTCCATCGCATCGACGGCCACAGGCATCGACCCGACCGTGACGACGCGGATCAACGCGCGCATTCCGATCGAGGTCACGCCGCTGAACCATCAGATGCAATTCCTCATCAACGAAGTCTCTTCGGGCTGAAAGGGCTAAGCCATGGCACTCCAGAAGTATGCGAACGGGAAGATGTTCCTGTTCAACGAGGATGGGGCCGGTGGTCTGGTCGCCCAGGCCGTCAGCTTCTCGATCGACTACGCAACGAACGACACCGCCGCAGTCACGCTCGCCGACGGCTTCTCTGGCATCCAGCCTGGGGCCGAGACCACGAACGTGAGCGTCGAGAACCTGATCCCGCGCACCGGGATCGAGTTCGACTACTTCACGTGGGCGCAGCAGCGCAAGGTCATGGAGCTGACTGGCTACATGGGAGCGAGCAAGGTCACCGTGAAGGGCTTCATCTCGGGCGTCGGAGCGAACGTCGCCCTGGGTGACGTCAAGGCCACCTTCCAGCTCATGGCTGGCACCCCGGAGATGGGATAACACATGGGCTTCGACCCGATGGCGAAGGGCAAGGCGGCGTCTCCACTTCCCAAGGACGTGGAACCCGCCAAGCTCTTTCTTGCCATGCTCGAGAGCGCCCGGCCCCACGAGCGTCTGCCGTGGGTGCGCATGGGCGAGGACGGCAAACCCCTCGGCTACTTCATCTGCCAGGTACTCACGCAGCAGGAGATCGACCGCTGCAAGGGAGACGCGGAGAAGCACACGCGGCGCATCCTGGGCGAGTCGAACGACGGCGACAAGGAAGCAGTCAAGGCGGTCAACCAGGAGGCGTGGCGAGGCATCTACAACTCGGCGCTCATGGTCGAGCTACTCGGCTACGCCTGCCGCGACGAGGACGATGTTCGCAAGCCGCTGTATCGCGATCCAGACGACATCCGGAAGACGCTCAGCGGCGACGAGATCACGCAGCTCTACGACGGATACGAAACCCTCCAGTTCCGCAAGGGCCCGCTCTTCCGGATGCTCACCACCGAAGAGGTCGAGTGGTGGATCGAAGCCCTCAAGGAGGGAGCGGAGCACGTCCCTTTCGGGCAACTCTCGCACGGTCAGTGCGTTCAGTTGATCGTTTCTTTGGCCGCCCGGTTGTCGACCTCTACGACTGGCAGATCCTCGCCTGGTTCGGAATCTGCCGATGGATCGAGTTCGACGACAAGCGACGAGGAAGCAAGTAGCTGATGGCAGTCGCCCCGGTCCGCGTGCGCTTCGTTTCGGACGGTGGCAGGGAAGTCCTGCACGTGTTCGACTCGCTCGAGAAGCGTGCGCGCGACGTGGCGAACGTGCAGATCAGGGAGGCGCAGAGGGCCGCGAGAACATCGACGCAAGCGGCAAGGGCGTCTGCCCATGGCGCTGGCCCGTACCGTGGCCGGTCTGTGGCCGACGACGAAGCTCGCATGGCTCGTCTGAGGGAGAAGCAATCCGCTCGGATGGACAAGATCAAGGAACGCTCCGCGATCATGGCCGGCAAGCACGCCAAGCAGGCCGCGGACGCCGAGATCAGGGAAGCGAACAGGGCCGCGCGCGAGACAGCGAAGGCTGCGGCGTTGGTATCGAAGCAGCGCCGGCAGATGGTCATGGGCGCCGCCGGAGCAGTCGGGCGGGCCGGGAGAGGCACGCTCAGCACGGTTGGCGGGCTTGCGGGTGGCATCGGCGCCACGGCTGGCACCTACGCGATCGGCTCGGCGGTCATGAGTGCGATGAGCCTCGAAGAGAAGGCCGCTCTGCTCGCCAACAGCGCCTCGATGGGTGGCATCGCGCCCGACCAAAACAAGCTCATGTCCGACGCTCGGAACGTGGCCACCACGACCGGATACAAGGCCGAGGACGTGATGGACGCGATGAGCACCGTGTCGGCCAAGGCCGGCGCGACTGGCCTGGCGGCGTTCCGTCAGAACCTGGCTGATGTGGCAACAACGGCAAAGGCCGCTGGCGTGTCCATGGATGATATGGGCAGCGTCTACGCCGCTGCGTTCAAGGCAGGAGTCGCCCCGGGTGAAGAGATCCAGCAGCTCATGCGCGATCTCGTGCAGCAGGGCAAGGCGGGCTCGGTGGAGTTCGCGGACCTTGCATCTGAGCTCGCGCGTCTCGGCGGCGCCGGCAAGAAGTTCGGCAACGGCGCAGACATGCTGCGCAAGGTCAGCGGCTGGGCGCAGCTTGCGGTGGAGTCGAAGGTCAGCCCGGAGGAATCGCGTACAGCGGTCGTCGACATGCTGCGCGAGTTCACGATGGCCGAGAAGATCAAGGGCATGAAGGACCTCGGTGTCACCGTGACCAAGGGCGACAAGCTCAACGATCCTGCACTCATCATGGCGGACCTGATTGCCGGCATCGAGGGTGGGAAGCAGTTCGGCGGACCCAAGGGCAAGAAGTATGGCGGAAAGACCAGCGACGAGAAGCTTGGCGCCTACGGGTACATGTTCACCGGCTCGTCCAACGACCTTGCGCTAGGACTTCGTGACACCTTCTCGAAGGCTGGCGGGGGCGAAGCTGGGCGCAATGCGGTACTCGCGCGCATCCGCGCAGCAGAGACGCCGCTCGGGCCCGACGGCAAGCCGGCCACCTACTCCGCCTCGGATCGGGACAAGGAATACGAGCGGGTGATGGGCACGACCAAGGCCCAGGTGGACGTGTCGATCGAGAAGTTCAAGGCGGAGATCTCAAAGCTTCTGCCGGAGTTCGCGAGGATGCTCCCCGACATCCTCCGGCTCTCGCAGGGCTTCGCCAAGCTCGCCGTGTGGGTGAGCAAGAATCCGTTCGAGGGGCTTGGTGTGCTGTTCGGAGCCAAGCTTGCGACGGAGATCGGGCGGGCCGCGATCCCTGGAGTCATGCAGCGAGGCGTCGAGGCGATGATGTCTGCGAGTCTTCAGGGTGGTGTGTTCAACGTGAAGAACATGCAGGCGCTGGGCGCGATCGGGCTCGTCGCGACAACGGTCTACCTCACCGGGAAGAGCGTCATCGACGAGGTGAACGATCTCGGAGACGAGGCTGGTAAGGGAAAGTTCGCCGCCGACATCGAGGCCTTCAACCTGCACAAGAAGGTGCAGCGACAGGGCGGGAAGGCGACCGAGGCAGACGTCGCAAAGGCTCGCGAGTTGACGGCTTCACTCGACCAGAAGAAGACCATCGGAAGCGAATACGTCGGCGGCACGATGGGCAAGGTTGCTGACGAGGCGCTGGATCTAACCGGGTTTGGGCCCGCGCTGAACATGCTGTTTCAGTCCGCTGAAAAGTCCTCCGCTGGTCTCGCCGGCAACGCAGCAGAGCTCGAGAAGACTCGCTCCATGCTCGCCGCGGTGGCAGCGGCCGGGGACAAGGCCACGGCGAGCCTGAACAACATCGGAGCGCCCACGGCTCCCGGGAATCCTTCTCGCAACACGCCGATCTCCAACCGCTGACCCATGCCCAACCTCGGACCACGCCACCCGTATGACACGCTCGGCACGCTGCTGCCGCTGTCGTGGCGCGGTATCGAGATCCCGTGCTACAGCACGGACCTGGACGTGGCCCACCGGCTCACGGAGCACAATCAGTACGGGGTGGCCGGCGGGTATCAGGAGAACGGCTTCCGATCGTCTGGCGTGTTCACATTCAAGCTTCTGCTGCGCAACGGGATCTCGGGGTACAAGTTCATGTACCCGGAGATCTTCCGCGATGTGCTCGATGCGCTCTACGACTCATCGGCCGGCACGCTCGTGCATCCGGAGTTCGGCGAGCTGCAGTGCAAGGTCTCGACGTTTTCCGTTCATTGGGACCCGACCAAGCGCGACGGTGCGGACATTGATGTCACTTGGAAGGAGCACATCGAAGGTCCAGGCCAGGGGCTCGAGAACGCCCCGCTCAACACCTCGGGCGCCGTGAGCTTTGTGGACCTGACCGCGTCCGCGAGAGAGATTGACGTGGAGTGGGAGGACGACGAGGGCTCGAACCCGCTCGACGTACTCTCCGGCCTCGAGGGGCGTCTGCTCATGGCGCAGATGGACGTGGCCGCGCAAATCGCCAAGCTCGGCGACGCGATCTCCGCCGTCAACAACGTGATCGACACCCTCGAGTCCGTGAGCGATCCGAAGGCCTGGGGCGTGAGCAATGCGGCGAAGGAGATACTGACCGCGCTAGGTGACACGCTGGCGAATGTCACTCCGGACAAGCGCAAGCGTATCACCCAGAAGGTGAGCGACCAGCGCCAGCCGGTCTCGAAAGCGGCCGGTAAGTGGAGCATGTCGACCGAGGACTTCCTGATGCTGAATCCTTCCTCCGCGCTCACCGGGTATCTCGAGAACGGGGACGAGTTCTTCGTCTTCGAGGCGTCCTGATGCCCGACGGCAAGGTGGTCGTCCGCATCGACGACAAGGTGGAGCTCGAGCAGTGGTCCGACTACACCTTCGACTCGGACTTCCTGACCCCGGCGGACGCTTTCTCCGTGACGTTCGGCACGGCAAAGGAGTGGAGTCGAATCAGCGAGGCGGTAAAGCCCGATGTGCCCGTGACCGTCACGGTCGACGGGGCACTGCAGTGCACGGGGTGGATCGACTCGGTCAGGGCGCAGACCAGCGCGAGCTCGACCATGGTGACCATCACGGGCCGAGACATCTGCAAGCCGCTCGTGGACGCGAACATCCACCCGGATACGCCGTTCAAGGACGTATCACTCGCCGAGCTCGTGCAGACCGTCGTCGACCAGATCTACTGGAACTTCGATGCGGGCGGGCGCTACACGCCGTTCCGCCCGAACGTCATCTACGACAACGAGGCCAATCGCAAGCTCCTCAGCGGCACGGCGATCGACGGCAAGGCGAAGAGCGCCGGCGCTGAGACCAAGCGCATCGAGTACGTCCGCCCGCAGGCCAACGAGGGAGCCTTCGACTTCCTCGCCCGCAACCTCCGCCGGTTCGGCCTCTGGCTGTGGGGCACAGCGGACGGGCAGCTCGTGATCAGCTCCCCATCCTACTCGCAGAAGCCGAGCTACCTGCTCAGCCGCAAGCTCGGGGACAAGATCGTGCAGGTCCTCGACGCCACCTATTCGCTGGACCGCACGAGCGTCCCGAGCCACGTCTTCGTCCGAGGCAAGGCGGGCGGGAAAGAGTTCGCCACGAAGACCGTGCAGGGGACCAAGTGGGACCTCGACTGGCGGCTCTACAAGCCGCTCTACGTGGTCCACGACAACGCCACAACGGCCGCAGAGGCCCTCGCGTTCGCGATCCAGGAGATGAGCGCCAAGATGCAAAGCGCCGAGGTCTACGAGTGCACCGTGCTCGGGCACACCGACCCGGTGACAGGCTCGGTCTACGCCGTTGACACCATTGCGACGGTGCAGGATGAGCCGCTGGGCGTCTTCAAGGACATGTGGATCGCGCAGCGCACATTCCGCCGGTCGTCCGGCGGCCAGACAACGACGCAGCTTCGATTGCTCCCGCTGGGGGCAATCCAGTTCTCGGATGTGGACGCGCCATGAGTGCCTTTGGCTCACTCCTCGAGGTACTGACCGTCAAGCGCACGGAGCTCATCGGCAAGCTCGGAACCATCGTCTCCGTGTTCGCAGAGACGCCAGAGAAGGATCCGGATGACCCATCCGGGGTTGTGGCGGACGAGGTCTCCGAGCCCTCCGAGTGGTGGCAACACTACGGCTTCGTCTCTCGCCCGCCGGACGGGTCGGAGTATCTCACCCTTCGCGTGGGCGCGACCATTGTCGCCTTCGCCTCTCGTGCGCTCGCTTTCGCCGACGCGTACGGCAAGCTCGGCAAGGGCGACGTCGGCCTGTACAGCGTTGGGAAGAACACCCTCAGGCTCGCCGCGGGCGGCTCGATCTCGATGCTAGTACCCGACGCGCGAGGCAAGCAGATCGTCTTCCGTATCGACCCCAAGGGCTCGTTCAAGATCATGCTCGGCAACGGGTTCTTCATGGAGTTGAGCGAGGAGAACGGTTTCGCCGTCTCGACGCCGGACAAGAACATCAACCTAGCCGGCAAGGACATCATCGTTACGGGCAACGCTCTGATCAACAACAGTGGAGTGCTCCAGACGACACGCACCGCGGGCCTCCCGCTCGCCACGGGCCCAATCACCAAGCCGAACCCGGGACTCTTGATCTGATGTCGCTCTGCAAGTTCGCCTTCCCGCGCATCGCCATCCCGTCGATCTCGCTCTCGCTGCCGTCGTTCTCTTTGCCCATGTTCAGTCTGGAGCTGCCGGAGTTCGGCTTGTCGTTCTCGATTCGCATCCCGATCCCATCGATCAGCCTGTCCCTCCCGAGCATCAGCCTGCCCATGTTTTCACTCGACCTGCCCGACCTTGGACTGAGCTTCAGCATCCGGATTCCGATCCCGTCGATCTCGCTCGCCATCCCGACGATCGCGATCCCGTGGCCGACGATCCCGACGTGCCCGCTCGACCTGGTGGAGGAGTGATGGCGGGCGGCGGGACAGCTCCCTGCGGGTCGATGCCAGGAGGCACGGAGTACGTGACCGCCAGCGGGCCGCTCGCCGAGACCATCGACGGCGTGCCGCAGATGGGCGGGGTGACAAGCTCCGAGGTCGACGACGACACGAACGACTACGTGATTGACGCCTACGGCAATGAGACGGCCTGGGGCGACGAGCAGCAGAGGGTCTACCTCCTGCTCAAAAACAGCCGCGGCTCGCTCAAGGCGGACCCGACGATCGGCCTCAAGAAGCCCACGAAGATCGGCCCGAACGTGAGCAAGCAGGTGGACTCGTACGTGCGTGAAGCGCTGATGCCCGCCACGAGCGACGGATCGATCGTCATCGAGTCGATCGAGACCATCGTGGAAGGAACGCGCCTCTTCGCGCTCGTGAGCTGGCGAAGCCTCAAGACCTGGAAGGCGTGGGACACGAAGTCCCTCGTCGGGTGACCCAATGGCAGACGAAATCACACGGCTGGAACTCCCATCGCTTGCCGAGCTCCGCGACGGGTACTGCCTCGACGTCGCCCGCCTCGTGCCAGGCAAGAACGTCGCCCGCGGCTCTGACACCTACGCCCGTGCGACCGCTGTTGCCGCGGCCGCTCAGATGATCCTGGCGCGGCAAGTGGCCCTCCAGGACGCGCAGATGCCAGATGCTTCCTACGGCGCGGACCTCGACCGGCTCTGCACCCAGCGCGGAGTGGTGGTCAGCTACGGCGCCGGGGCCACCGGCTACGTGCTCGCCGACTGTTCCGGGACAGTGACCTACCCGGTCGACACCGAGATCAAGGTCAGCGGGCTGCGGTACAAGGTCGCGACCACGAGCACGGTGGTCGACGGCGACCAGATCCCGATCGTCGGAGTCGACGTCGGGAAGCGCACGAATCAGGTGGCCGGCACGGTCATGACGTGGACCTCCCCGCCTGCAGGGTCCAACGCAACGGCCTCGGTCGACGTCGATGGTCTGCGGTTCGGCACCGACGCGGACAACGACGCAGCGAAGAGGCGCAAGCTCCAGGACGTCATCAAGTACCCGCCCCGCGACAGCAACTGGGCGCAGATCGCCAAGGACGCGCAGGACTCGAGCGGGGCGATCGAGAAGGCCTTCCCGTACCCCGCCGTCTACGGGCCCTGCACCATGCATGTGGCAATCACGGTCGCCGCGGACGCTGAGGAGCAGTACACCCGGGCGGCCACCGGCACGCTCCAGCTCCTGGCCGCCAACGCCATCACGTCGAAGCACCCGGAGCATGCGGACCTGACGATGACGACGGTGACCGACTGGGACATCGACATTATCCTGAAGGTCCAGATCCCGGAGCCGAAGAGCGCCGGGGGCAACGGTGGCGGGTGGAAGGACGACACCACGATCCGATGGCCAAGGACGGTCAACGCGGCAAGCCCGAACGCGGTCAGGCTGGCCGCTGCCCCGACCAACCCGAAGCAGATCTCCGTCACGAGCGACGTTGCGCCCGTGACAGAGGCCTACATTGCGCTATGGAGCTCGACGCAGAAGAAGCTCGTGCGCTCACGCATCTACGCGCAGAGCGGTGCGGGCCCGTACACGATTGACCTCTACGACCCGATCGACATCACCATGTTCATCTCGGGCGATTGGGTCATGGCTGACGCGGAGCACCTCGACGAGTACTGCGCGGCCGTCGCCGAGTCCTTCGCCGGACTCGGGCCGAGCGAGAAGACCACGGACGCGAACATCCTTCCGCGGGCGGCCAGGCACCCGAAGGCAACCGCGGAGTGGCCCACGGACTTCTCGAGCAAGCAAACGGACAAACTCTCCACGACCTTCGAAGAGATCTCTCACGTGGCGTTCTACAAGGCCTTTGACTCGACGCCTACCACCTACTCCGCGCTGCCGATCGCGTGCCCTGACAACACCACCACGGGCGCAGCTCCGTACTGTCTGCGACTCGGCAAGATCGCCTTCTACGAGGTGTGACCCATGGGACAACTCCCTGACATTCTGAGCGCGGACGATTGCGGCCTCCCGAAGTCGAATCGAAGCTTCGTTGCCAACCCGACCACTGACGTGTCCTACGAGGAATACGAGTCAGCGGTGGTTGGTGTGATGTCGCAGTCCCACACGGCTGCGCGGGCTCACGTGCTCGTGGACGCGGACGCCGGGGGCAACGAGACCATCACCACGCATGATGCGGTGTGGGGTGGAACGGTCGGCGTCAAGCCCGTGCTGGCGCGGTCCGGAGCGGGCGTCTACACGCTCACCTGGGCAGCGGCCTACGACGACCTCAACCCGACCCCGGCGCGGGTGGTCTCGCACGCAACGAACATCCGGTTCGCTCAGGCCACAATCGCGGAGAACGCGGCGGGCATGATTGCCTGCACCTGGACAGCGAACGTGCTCACGGTCCGCACCTGGAACGCGGCTGGGGCCGCCACCGACATCGACTTCGTGGCAACGGTGTTCTGATGGCGATCGGCTCCTGGGCATCCCCGTTTGCTCTCATCCTTGGGGGCGACGCGTACGCGCGCGGCGAGGAGATCTTCCGCATCCTACGGGAGAACTTCGGCGACGCGTGGGCGCAGACAGCCGAGGATGGAAACGTTGCGGCCAACGTGGCAGAGGACATCGCGGCTGCGCGCGTGCTGCTCATCGCGGATCGCTACGTCGAGCGCTGGCGCTACCAGTCCGACCCAAGCACGATGGACCAGGAGTTCGTGCAGCGATGGGAGGCAATCCTTGGGATCGCTCCGTCAACGTCGCAGACCTGGAACGATCGACGAAGGACGCTCAAAGCCCGCCTGTCGAGCAAGGAAAACGGCTTCGCCACGATCGCATCGGACGCGTTCTTCCCGTGGGAGACGCACATCCACTACACGCCAAACGCATCAGCGGTGAAGTGGTGGCCGGGCGGGACGTCGACCGCGGACCTCTTCTGGTACTCGACCGTGGCCCACATCGTCGTCGAGTACGTCGTTCCGGTCACTGCGACGCAGGCCGAGATCAACGCAAGGACGGAGGCGTGTATCGAAGCTCTCGATGCAGCGGCCCCCGCGTGGGTGACCTTCAGCATGAGCGCGACGCAGAGCTACGGCACCAACTCCGGCGTGTTCGGCTTCTTCCTCGACCAACCCAACCTGGACGTGTCGGCATTCTCGTCCTGAGGCAAGCACCATGACGTTCTCTCGAGCCAACGCGGCCACCTGGGGCATGAACGAGATCATGTCGTCGGCTCAGGCCAACATCATCGACCTGAACCAGTCGCGGGCGGTCGATGGGAACGCGGGCGGGAGCTACAACCCATCGGCGCCGATCATCGTCGCAACCGGGAAGCTCCAGGCCGAGCCGGCCGCGGCCGACATCGAGTTTCAGGCCGAGTACGTGGACCACAAGAGTCATTCGGCGACACGGATCTACCCGGTGCACGACTGCGTGATTGGCTCGAGATTTATCGTCGAGACGACGAACATCCGACTGCTGCAAAACGACGTCACGAGCGCCGGGGGCGCGGCTCGCGTGTTTCGGATCGAGCCCGTTGTCGGGACCATGACCGATCTGTTCGTCTACCTCAAGGGCGCAGCGGGGCACGGTGCACTGCCCGGAACCATGCCTTCGATGACGCTCATCGAGGACGTGCCCGGCGTGAGCTCGACCACCGTTGTCGCTCAGACCTATGACACTGCTGCTGACACCGCAGCCTATCAGGTGCTGCACTCAATCGATGCTACGGGGCTTTCGATCAGCGTGTCGGCCAACAAGCTGTACAGGCTCGTGCTCACGGGTGAGACCGGGGCGAACGCGGCCGTGGGGCTTGAGTTCTACAGCATCGCAACGCGCATGACCGTCACGAGGGGCTACCCCGGATGACCATCTCCGGCACCACCCGGCAGGACCGCACCTACCCGATGACGGGCGACGGTGTGACCCTGGCGGTCGATGGGCTCACCGCTGGGCATCGCGTCCGCTGGCGTGTCCTCTCTGCTCCCGCGCTCTCCGGGGTGGAGCTGTACGAGGCCCAGATCGAGAACAGCGGCTACCTGCCAACGAAGCCCTGCAACGGGGCCTTGCTCGTCCCCGACACGCATGGCGAGTACGTGCTCGAGGCGGTCGAAGAGACCTTCGCGAGCCATATTCCACACTACAGCAACGACCCAACGAACGCTCTCGAGGAGTGGACCGAGACGGCGACGGAATCGTATTCGGTGTACGTCGGCAGTCGGCTGACGCGCGCCCTCGGTCTCGGGGCCGACCGGGTGACGCTCGAGGCCTTCGCACACGACTCGGGATCGCTCGACGGCGTAATCACGTACTGGCACGACAGGAACCGCTGCCCGAAGCTGATCGACCCGACGACCGACCGGGCAAAGCTCGCGATGGCGATGGCGAACGTGACCGACGCGATTGCCTACTACGGAGGCAAGGGCTACGTCGGCACGGCGGACATGATCGTCGCAGAGACGGACTTTCTCATGGTGCCAGCGTCGCTGCTCGGTCTGATCGTGGGCGGGTTCAACCTGCACATCGCCTACACGACAAACAACGTGCATGGCGCTGCGGACGCGGCAAACGTGATGACTGCCGTCGCGGCTCCGACGGACCTCCCGACGCTGATCACGTACCTCAACACGCTCCGCACGAAGTACATCGCGCACATCGGGCTCGGCGTTGCTACGCATCCGGGCGGAGCAGACGCCACGAACACGCTCACAGCCGCTGCGTGCACGACCCTCGCCACGGCGATCTCGCTCTACATCGACATTCGATCGAAGTACGGCGCCCACCGCATCAGGTACTCGCCGCTCTTCGCCACCGGGCACAGCCTGCCGGGTGACGCGGTATCGACCTCGCGCGAGACATGGCAGCTCGCGCCCAGCACGTCGACCCTCGCGACCATGATCACCAAGGCTGTGGCGCTCGCCGCGGCGTGGGACAGTCACCTCGGGAAGGTGGTCATCTCGGCGGCCTACCACGCGAACGCGGACAGCGACAACGAGATGACCGCGCGCACCCCGATCAGCGATCCCGACCTGATCGCCCTGGTCAACGAGTGCGCAACGAAGCTCGAGGCCCACGCGGCCAACGTCGTTTGGAGTACGAACATCGCAGCGGCGGCCGGCTACCATGCTGTCGTGGACAACGGCTGCAAGGTGCCGACGAGGGCGACCGACAAGGCGTCAGCGATCGAAGTGCTCGACTACCTCTTGTGGGCCTACGTGCATCACGTCGACCATACCGGCGACTGGCATGGTGGAGGCAGCACGGCGAACCCTGGCCGAGCCTACGCCCAAGGGCTCGGTGTGACCCTCATCCACAAGTACCTACTGGACAAGCTCCAGGGTTACGAGACAGCGGCCCCGGCGAACATCCTCGCCACCGTGGACAACATGATCAAGCTCGGCGGGTTTACTGTCGGCTGACCTTGTCGAAGAGTTGCTGAGCCTCGCAGAACGCGATCTGCTTCTTCAGCCCAGCGATGGTCCCGCCCTGCCAGACGATGAACGTGAGCTCGGCCATGCAGAGGACTGAGAGAGCGATGATGGCGGCAACAGCGATCTTCATGGACGTCGACATGACAAAGAACCGTAGCAACCGTAGCACGGAGAACACACGATGACGACTTCCGCACGTTTCCGCCTGGGCAAGTCCGCCGTCGGCACCTCCGGCCCGTGGACCTGGGGCAGCTACGACGCGCCGATCGACGCGTCGGCAAACGACTACATCAAGGCCGAGTTCGAGACGCTCACGGGCATCGACACGGCTTCGTTCGAGGTGTCGAGCGCCGACGAGGTCGTGCTGGCCGCTGGCGTGCCGACGGTCACGACGGTCCCCGCAACGAGGACAGCGACGTTCCGCATCGGGGCCGACCCGGCGTGCTACATCGTCCGGGCCACGGCGAACCCGAACGCTGCGGGGGCGGTGTCCAGCGAGCTCGCGGTGCACATCCTCACGGCGAGCGGTCTGAGGCTCGTGGCGCTTGATGAGACGGACCAGGCCTCCCGCACCTACTACTGGCTGCCAAAGTTGAATGCGATGCTGCGCACCGAGATTTCGGTGGAGACAAGCGTTGCAGCCGTTGTCTCCGTCGCCGTGTCGACCGAGACGGCTACGAGGGCCAGCGCCGATACGTCGTTGACCACACGTTTGTCGACCGAAGAGAGCGCTGGGCTGTCCAAGAACGCGTCGCTTGACACGCGCGTGTCGCAGAACGCCTCTGTCACTACCAGTGCGGATGCCTCGGTCACTACGAGGTTGTCGACGGAGGAGAGCACGCGGCTGAGCCAGGTAAACTCCTTGGTCTCCGGAGCCATGCCGGCGGGCACGCTGGATCAAGTGATGCAGCACAGCGGTGCTGCGTGGGCAGGGAGGGACAATCTCACTCTCCCGGCTGGCGCGGGACGAACGATCACAATCGCGGGTGATGACGGCGGAGCGACGCTCACGATCTCAGGCGGAGCGGACACCGGAGCGGGCGATGTCGGCGGTGATCTCGTGCTCGCGGGCGGGGCGTCGACGAATGGCAACGGGGGCAACACGAGCTTAACCGCTGGGAGCGGCGCTGTCGGCGCTGACGACGGTGAGTTCGCGCTCAATGACGGATCGTCGCATTCGCTGGTAGTCGGCGGCAACGCCGGGCATGAATCGAACTCGACCTACGTCAGGATCTATGCAAGCACGATTGCGTTCCAGGTCAGCTACGACGGCGGCGGGAGCGTGCAGAAGATCGGCTTCTTCGACAAAGGTCCCGCCCCCGTCGTGCAGCAAGACGTGGGCTACTACGGCAACGAAGACTCGAATCTAGGGCACTGCGGCACCACGTTGCTCGCACTGATCAACGCGCTAGTGGCCAATGGCCTGATCACCAAGCACGTGATCCTGGCGTAAGGAAGAGGAATACCATGGCATGGTTCAACGATCTGTGGGCTCGGTTCGGCAAGGTCATTCCTCTCGTCGAGGATCCGGCGGACGCGACGAAGGGTGTCAATCTCAAGGCGGGGGCGCACCAAGGGCTGGCGGTCGAAGGCGTGGCCGGCGGCACAGCCATCCCCGTGAGCGGGACGGTGACGGTCGATGTTTCAACGCTTGCGACGCACGCGAAGCAGGACACTCTCGCGGGCGTCGTGGCAACCCAAACCACCCTTGCCGCGATCAACACGAAGATGACAGCGTGCAATACCGGGGCGGTCACCGTGTCGTCTTGCGCGTTGCCCACCGGAGCGGCGACGTCAGCGCTCCAGACCGCGCAGGGCATCCGCCACACTACGACCCCGTCGAAGGCCGACGCTGCAACGGGCCAGCTCGAAGTCGACAAGAGGGGCTCGGCGTTCGTCAACGCCTCCCTCCGGCACGTCCGCCGCATCCCCCTGACCTCGGGGCTCGCCGCATCCGCCGCCTCTTTCGCTGAGGGTGCGTGCGACTGCCTGCGAGTCACGACAGCGGATGTGGTGGTGTACGCGCAGTGTCCCGAGACCGCCCTCCTGGTCTCGACGATCGGTTCGGACTGGACTGGAGCGGCCGGGTGGACCATGGCGGGGAACGTGTGGACCCACGCCAACGCGGGTGGGACGGGCGATTTGGAGTATACGATCCCCACGGGGCTCACGGTCGGAGACACGGCGCTCGTCTGCTACGGTCTCACGTGGACGAGCGGAACGAGTGTAACGGAAAAGCTCGGCACCGGGGCGGGCGACGCTCGGTCCTCGACCGCCACGCATCGGAAGCTGATCACCTCAGCTGGGAGCGCCAAGATCATCTTCACGCCCACGGACGATGCTGTCTGCTCGATCGATGTGTCCACGGTCCGGGTCATCACCGCAACCCCGCCGATGGCAGCAAACACGTGGGAACCCCAGGCCGCTCTGAACGTGGTCGCCCTAGCGACGAAGGCCACCCCCGCAACGGCGGATACCACGACTGCGGTGTATGCCGGGTGGTACCGCAGGGCTGCGGCTGTGGAGGTGACGTGATGGGCTCCGTGATGGGTGCAGGCGCTGGCGCGGGATTCGGTGGCGGGGCCGTCGATCCGATCGCTGCGGCTGTGGCGAAGTACGGCGGGTTCCTCAACGATCCCGACTTCGCCGGGGCGCTGACGCTGAACACGCAGCCGGACACAACCGGCGATTGGGCTGGTGCCGAATGGGCTGGATCTGGACTCGGGCCGTACACGCATACCGCCGACGTGGGCCACACTGCCGGGCTGGACAAGGCGATCTTGCTCGTCGGGAATCGATATCAGACGGTGTTCACCGTGAGCGACAGGACTGCTGGATCTGTGACGTACTACGCCGGAACGACGGCTGGCACTGCGCGTTCGACGAATGCCACGTTCACCGAGGACTTGACCTGCGCGGGGACTACGTCGCATTTGTTCGTGCCAAGCGCGGATTTCGACGGCGTGGTTACCGTGGTGAGCGTGACGAATCTGTCGATCACGACGACCACGCCTAAGACAGTATCTGCCGCCTTCGCCGGGCTGACGTTCACGCAGGCGACGGCGGCGGAGATGGGGTGGAAGGCGTCGACTACACTGAATGGCAAACAGCCGATCCAGTGCTACGAAGACGACAACGCACGAGGCGACGCGGCAGCAGCGGCGTTCACTGGGATAAATAAGGCGTGGACCGTGCTATTCGTCGTCAAGCAAAGCGCCCAGCCTCCTCGCGCCGCCAAAACGACGTTCTTTTGGGGCGCGTCGAATGCGGGGGCCACAAGTAGGATGGATATGGGAATCCTGTCTACGGGACAGATCTACCTGGACCGTGAGACGGCGGGGACTTGGAAAGACTACACTGGTCCAGCCGGAGACACGAACCTGCATGTGTACGCTGCACGGTTCAATGGCTCAACGCTGCGGCTTTTGCAGGACGGAACGGAACTCGTGGCCGCGAAGGACTTCGCGCTTGCTGGCGACGTGGCCGTCAACAAGTTCCTGCTCAACTCCGGGATCAACACGTATACACGCGCAGGCGCAAACGTGCACGGTGACTTCGTGTGCCTCGACGGTAGCGCCACCGACGCCGAAATCACCGACATCGGCAAAGTTCTTGCGACGAAGTGGGGAGGGACGTGGGCATGATCCTACCGAAAGAAACCGCCACAGCCATCCAAGCCGCCGAGGCGAAGGACAACCGGCTACCGTCCCCGCCGTCGAAGCTGATCGGCGATCGGTGGACGAACGTCTGCCCAGCATGCCTACGGAAGAATCCACCAGTCCTACAGCCATGCTCGACCTTCCCCTGGTCCTGCCCAGCGTGCGGGTGGACTGCGGCGAGCGATCCGAGGGGGTGCTGCACCGCAATCCACGATGTCATGCCGGACCCGAAGGATCCCACGAAGGCGAGCTACCCCGTGAGCAAGTCGGAGATCGAAGCCGCGAAAGCTGCCGCGAAGCCGACCGAGAAACAGAAGGCCATCGCGAGCCTGTCGACGGCGACGGCGGACGTCGGAGCAGAAGCCCCGGCACCGAAGGAGGTAGTCCGATGAGCGAGTATCTGATGCTGGCCTGGTCCTGGGCACTATCTCACCCCGAGATCGTGGTGCCCCTGGTCATCTACATCATGTGGAACGTCGTGCCCAGGACTCCACCGCGGGACCGGCGGCTGTTCGCGTTGTGGGCTCTCGGAGAGCGGCTGATGCTCCTGTCTTGGGACCGGTGGGGTGGCTCGGCGAAAGCGCTGGGCATCGTGTCGCCGGACCCCGTGACGTGGGCGGATGAAGCGCCTACGCGAAAGGTGGAGAAGTGAATCGGATCGATCGCCTTGCGCGCCTCTCCCATGCCCGCGTTCTCG